>Ga0183100_1000025_pt4 | contig 21687 bp, 21 predicted proteins | sample Biomet2_FD_127789 | JGI IMG/M metagenome (GOLD analysis project Ga0183100, IMG submission 127789) | Microbial communities from bioreactor (seeded with anoxic lake sediment) at LBNL, California, USA - Biofuel metagenome 2 | ecosystem: Engineered > Bioreactor > Anaerobic > Unclassified ...
TGACGGGGTGGCTAATGTAGGAACTGAAGGTATTACTACTGCAGGTGCCGCAGTTGTAAAGCTAAATACTGAACTATATGTACTTGAGCCTGCTGAATTCTTTGAAAGAACTCTCCAGTAATAAGTTTTACTGTTTGAAAGACCGCTTATTGCTTTTGAATTGGTAGTTAAAGCTGCATCATTTACAATTAAAGTTGAGAAAGCCTGATCTGTTGCTACCTGAACTGTGTAACCTGTTGCTCCTGATACTGCATTCCATGATAATGTTAATGCTGTAGCCTGATTAGTTGCGCCGTTTGATGGGCTGGCTAATGTAGGAACTGAAGGTATGCTTACAACTACTGATGAAGTTCTCTCATAAGCCCCCATATCAAAACCATTTCCTGCAGGACGCTGATTCCCCAATCTGTCAACATTGTAAGGGCTGCTTAAGGTATTGCCTTTATCTATGGCAGGAGATGTGGATTGTAAAGAAAAATCTCTATTTGTAACGCTTGAAAATACCGGATCTGCTTCCATACTGTTAGCGTCAAATCCTTTTGCTTTCCACTGTGCTAATGTATAAGAACCTGAACTGGAAATAACAGATGAGCCGGTGCTTGAATTTTTATATAAGTTATTAGTCATATCGCCTGTAGGCGGGTTGCCACCGGTTAACGATACGCAGGCTCCGGAATTAGTGACTATTACTACGTTGTTTCTAAATACAAAATTAGACTTGTAAATCTGTACCGGATTGCTGGCCCCATTATATATAGTATTGGACAATATAACCGCATTTCCTGAGGTCGGTGCCCATTTTAATAAACTGGACTCAATAACCTGGCCTTTACAAACGTTATTAAAATAATTCACTGTGCCGGTACTGGATTCAACGTAAAGACACTGGTTCTGAGGTCTTGGACTATTCTGCTCGGCATAGTTATTTTTAATTGTCAGGCCGTTATCACTGTAAGACTGTACAACGTCATTATGTGCAGCGTCAAGTACTGAAATAGAATTGTTAATAAGAGTATTCCCGTCAATAATGTTGTTGGTAGATCTCTGCTCGAAAATAACATCCTGCTCTGTATTTGATGAAGTTCCGGTCGGTACTGTAATGGAGTTGTTCTGTATTAAGTTCCCGATACCTGAAACCGGAGAAGTCAACTGGCCTTCAAGGAACACACCTGCGCGTCCTGTTGAATTTATTGTACAATTGCGTACAATACAATAATTCGTTCTTAATAAAGTTACGCCGCCGGAAAATGTAGTAACCAGCTTTACATTAGTTATATAGAAGTTCTCAACTATTATATAACTTTTATCGGAAATGGCAACACCTGCTGTTGAACTCTGCTGTAAATCAATTACCGGCAGGTTGCCAGAACCATAGGCGCCGAATGTTATTGGGGCCGAAGAGGTTCCGCTGCTCTTTGGGGTAAGTGTCTGGTTCCAGGTACCCCCTCTGCTAAAAAGGATATAGTCTCCCGGCTGAAATGAAACTGAATTTACCTTGGACATTGACTTCCATGGTGAAGAAGTAGACGTCCCGGAATTTGAATCGTTTCCCGATGTCGCATCTACATAATAAGTGGTAGCAAATGTACTCGCTAACCCAAAAAACAGAATTGTAACAAGAATATGAATTACTCTCATCTTTCCTAACTCCTTTAATTTTTTATAACACATTTTCCTTAATAAATAAAAACTATTATTGATTAAGTACATCACAAAATTACCTTGTTATAACCTGCTGTACAATCGGGGAAAGTCTGAAAGTTAACCAGGAAATGCCTGAAATTGATTAAAAATATTTACCGTTTTCCCTTAGTTAAAAAATAATTTAAATTTATTTGTTTTATGTAGAGTTCAGGTATAAACTATTTAAAAAAATATTCGATAATACATTCTGCGCCTTTCATAACACATAACATTTTCACCAAAATCACTGTTTATGGGCTGATATCACGATTATTCATGTAAAAAATAAAAAACCGCGCAGGCATAAAGATCACTGAGTAACACAGAAAAGATTTATTTATGCAGGAAGTTGATTCTTATGGAACGTTAACTTTTTTTATGGCCGACTGATAACTACCCAATAAAAATGCTCCCTGCCTAAAGATAAGCAGGGAGCATGCGTGCGTTCTTACTTTATATAAGGGAGTACGATGAAAAAATTATTTGATTAAAGTCATTTTCTTTGATTCCGAAAATCCATCACTTTGTAGCCTGTATATATAAGTTCCGCTGGCAAGATTAGCTGCGCTAAATTTTACTTCGTACCTGCCGGCTGGTCTATATTCGTTAACTAATAAAGCTACTTCCTTACCAAGCATATCATAAACTTTTAGTGAAACTTTTGAGTTATTAGGAATGGTAAAAGAAATATTTGTCGAGGGATTAAAAGGATTCGGGTAGTTTTCTGATAATACATATCTTTTCAGTGCAGACAAGTTTACATTAATGACTTCTGAATATTCAAAACTGCCGTTATTGTCTATTTGCTTTAATCTATAATAGTTTATTCCTGCTTTGGCGGAGTTATCAACATACGAATAATTATTGGGCACTGAAGATGTTCCTGTTCCTGTAACAAATCCTATGGCTGTCCAATTGGATTTATCCGTCGATCTTTCAATTGAAAATCCCAGATTATTTTTCTCAGTAGCCGTTATCCAAATCAGATAAATAGCGTTGTCTTTTACAGATGAAGAAAAAGTTGTCATCTCTACCGGTACTATATCCTTATATTCATAAGCACCTAAATCATAACCTGGCAGTCTGTCTGCATTTGTCTTATCAAGGTTGAAGGGTTCACCTAAAATATCACCTCTGTTTATTACCGGCGATGTAGATTTTATTCTAAAATCTTTATTTGCAACATCATAAAATTTTGGGTCGGTTTCAAAACTGTTATTATCAAATCCTGCTGCTTTCCATTGGGCTAATGTCTTACTTCCGCCTGGACTGCTAATTAATGTGCTTCCTGTAATCCCGTTCTTGTACAAATTATTATTTACATTTGCCGGGCTCACATTATTAATAAAAAGCACACACTCAGAATTTGCCGTGGTTTGCACAATGTTGTTTTTAAATTCAACACCCGGATCATCTATCTGAACTAAATTAGTACCTTCGCCATAAACTGTATTAGATACAATTACCCCTGAACCGGATACCTTTTCTTTATATTTTAACATGCTGGCTGATGAAGTTCTTGCTTTGCATACATTATTGTAAAATTGTACCAAGCCGGTAGAACTCTCTGAATAAATACCCTGCCTGCCTTCAACCGTGCTTGTCTGTTCAACGTAATTGTTTTTTACAATATCTCCGTTATTGCCGTACATTTGCAGACAATCATCATGTCCCTGTACTCCGGCAATGTTTTCGGTGTTATTATTTATAAGCGAATTACCGTCATATACTATTCCGCTGTTACGTTGTGAATATATGCAGTCTGTTTCACAAAGGATCAGTTCCGGTATTGTGATGGAGTTTTTTTGAATCAGACAATTTGCAGCCCCTTCAATAAAAATTCCTGCCCGGCCTGTCTGATATATTTCGCAATTCCTTATGATGCTGCCTGTGCTGCGAACAATTAAAACTGAACCGGAAGACGACGATGAGGCTAAAGCGTTGGTAAGTCTAAAATTCTCAACTATAATAAAATTCTTGTCAGTAATATTTATAATATTGCTGAACTGGTTTTGTGCATCAATTACCGGCAGACTGCCTGCATCATATGCACCATAAGTGATTGGAGATGCTGAAGTTCCACTGGTCTTAACTATTAGAGCCTGAGCCCAAATGCATCCTCTCTTAAAAAGGATATTATCGCCCGGTTGAAAGGAAAATGCATTAACCTTAGAAATTGATTTCCACGGGGAAGTGACGGAAGTACCTGAATTTGTGTCATTACCGGCAGTGGCATTCACATAATATGTGGCCGCGAATGTATTTGCAAATCCTAACAGTAGGATTAGTATAAAACTGTTGACTACTTTCATCATAAAGCTCCTTACACTTTTGATTGAATTGTGCCCTTTGGCATTTATTGTTAATAAAGTGACCAAGGGCATACACAAACTTAGGAAGTTGAAAGTAATCACACAATCAGGGATTCCCTGAAATTTTCTAAGGGAAATCCTTAAATCCCACAGCTTTCCCAAAGCCGCAGTAGGAATGATTATCTATACATAGAGGCAAAACTCTGCTTTGTTTAATGTAACGCGAAGCTCCAGCTTCGCAGTTGATTTCTTAGTATTGCAAACAATGAGATCTCTTTTCGGCTGTCTTTTATGCTTTTGAACCAGTCTCAAAAATTTTTTTCTCTCTGTTTTCCAAGAATATTCTTTACATGTTTTTTAGAAATGTTTTATATGCCGGGGTAATAAACGTTAATTTATTGCGAAACCATTACTTATTTCTTTTCAAATTTATATAAGGTTATAAACTGAAAGCTCTTTTTGTCCACAAATTTATAATTTAATTTTGCAAGATATGCGTTAAAATTTTCATAGTCATCAAAGCGGTACATAAACCAGACAGTTTTAACCTGCCTTAGTGCAAAGTGGGATGCAAGTCTGTAGGGGGCAAACTCGGTTTTTATTCCTTTTACCATTGCCCCACGTCTGGGAAAATAATAATCAAACAGAAAAGTTTTGCAATCATCAGGATATATCAATACTTCATCAGTTGAAATATTAATATTTTGGGCAATATATGCTGTTGCTTCCCGCCATTCTTCTGTCCTGTCTTCATTAAAATATTTTATATTAATTGAAAAAAGAATTATAAATGCTAAAACAGTGGGATAAAGCAAATAATTGATTTTAATTTTGCTTAATGAATTACTGAAAAGTATTATTAGGGCTAAGTATCCTGAAATGCAATACTTGGGATAAAAAATAGGTGTCTTTACTACAGATATTATATATGGAATAAAAATTGGGAAAAGGAACCAAAATATTAGTAAAATATATATTTTTTCTCTGTGTAAATATTTAATCCGGATGTCTCTTTTTATAAGATAAAAAGCGGTAATTATACCAATAAACAGAAAAATAATTGCAGACAAAATTAAAGAAAAATCATTTTTAACAGGTCCGTTAAAAGTTTTTAGCGTGTCCAGCAGATCGGATAAACCGGGCCTTTCAATCCAAAAACCGTTGGAGACTGTGCTTATCTGGTTTAGAAGCACTAATGACCAAGGTATAAATAAAACAAACACAATAACAATATTCATTACTGCTATGCTTAGTCTGTTTCTTTCAATATCTTTATAATAAATAATAAGGAAAAGTATCTGGGCGGCAATTATAAAAAAACCGTAAACATGTGTATAAATTAATGCAAGGCTTGTAACTACATACAAAAAATTATTCAGTCTGTTTTTATCTCTTAATATTGTAAGAAAATAATACATTGATGCAATTGTAAGAAATGCCAGCAGTGAGTAGCTTCTTGTCTCCTGAGAGTATTTTATCATGAAAGCTGAAATGCTTATCAAAAGGGAAGCAATAACAGCAGTCTTTCCATCTAAAAATTTCTTACAGAATAAATAAATGTAAACAATCAGCAGTTCTCCGAATAGCAGGGACATAAACCTTACCGCCGCTTCAGAAGAACCAAAAAGTTTTATCCAGTAATGCAGGAGATAAAAATAAAGCGGAGGATGAACATCGCTATATAGGAATTTTAACAGTCCCGGGATTGGCAGTTGTGCAATTTTTATTGATATGCCCTCATCAAACCATAAACTCCTATAGCTTAATGTGGAATATCTTAGTACAAACCCCAAGATAAGCAGGCCTGCTATTATTATACTGTCTTTATATCGTCTAAAAGTGTTTTTAATGGTTGAGCCCTGAATTTATTTCTAATTTGTGAAATTATCTTTAATAATAATAACAATTCCTATATATCTAAAAATACAAATTATTTATAAGAAAAATATTATCTATCTACTCTTGTGCGGCATTTTTTTCAAACGCATAAATAACCACACCCTTATAGGTCCGGCTGTCCGTTATGTTAAGTCTGATTTTTTTAAAATAATCGAATAGCTTATAATTGTCATCTGTAGATGCAATCAACCAGAATTTCCCTGAATTTTCAAAGTTTGCTGCTGATATTATATCTTTATTAAGCATATTTATTTTTTCATGGGTCAAAATCTTATTTACAGGATTTCTGAAATAATAGTCGAATGTAAATCTTTTATAATAACCGGGGTCAACAATTATGGTTTCATCAGCTTTGCATTTGTTCTTTAAATAATTGCATGCTTCCCGCCATTGTTCTTTTGTTTCCCTGGTGCTGTAATATAAAGTATTTAATGAGGCGGCAGATAGAAATATTATTATTGCTAAAAGCCCTGCTCTTAATAAGTTATTTGAAATTTTATTTATTCCGTATGATACCAGAATTAAAAAAGGAGCCGAAAATGCAATTGTGGATTTTATGTCAAACACAGAATGCGCTTTTTGAGAGACAATGAATAAAGATATTATCGGGAACAAAAACCATAGTAGTAACAATAAAACAGGTCTTGCAGCCTCAGATTTACTCGGCTTTCTTATGGCCGATCGTTCTTTCCCGCTTTCTTTAACGACTGCAAACACAAGCAGTAGTGCAAATAAAAATAATGTAATGTACGTCAGACGGTTAAATATTGAGCCTGAGTGCTGTAAAAATGTCATTAATAGTGTCTTTGAGTCGGGCTGCTTTATCCAGAATGCAAAACCGGACTGCACTTTAAATAACTGGAAAATCATTACTGGTATCCACGGCAGGTAAGAAAGAGCAATTTTAGCAAAACTCCAATTTATATTTTTTGTTTTGTTAGTAAATGGCTTCTTAAGTAAAAGATATAGATAATAGAAAATTGCCTCTGTAAATATTATTACCAAACCGTAAGCATGTGTGTAAATTAATGCAATGGATACAATAAAATAGGGATAAGATTTTTCTTTTTCAGAGTTAATGAATTTTAAAAAATAATATACGGAAAGCACTGAAAGCAGGGCCACAATAGTATATCCCCTTGTCTCTTGGGCGTATCTTATGTGCAGGGCGGAAATGCTTACTAAAAATGCAGATATAAGTGCGGTCTTTTCATTAAATAAATACTTTGCAATTTTATATACTGCCGCAATTGTTAATACTCCAGCAATTGTTGAAAGAAGCCTTACTGCAAATTCAGAGTCACCAAAAATCAGCATCCAATAATGTAGAACCAAATAATAAAAGGGGGGGTGCACATCAATAGCGGTGTTTATTATCATTGAGGGTATATCCAGTCCGGCCCACTTAATGGAAATGCCTTCATCCAGCCAGATACCTCTATAGGCAATATTATATAACCTTAGACAAAGCCCTAAAAGCAGAATAGAATATAAAATTATCTTGTTGTTGTTTTTGAAAGATAAAACTTTCATCAAAGCAATGTCCATAAACATAAGAAATATGAACGCAAATATACAATTGATAATGGAGAATGGAAAATATTGATCTTCATTATGTTTCTTAAACCGATTGCGGGCCTGCCGCTATGTGGGACTATAGATAGAGGGGACAAAAAAGAAGAAACTATATTACTTAAGTAATTGTAAACCCTCTTTATTGGGACTGATTACTGATTACTGGTTACTGATTACTGGTTACTAATTACTAATTACTGATTACTGATTACTGATTACTAATTACTGTTGACTGATTTATAAATAAAGGCCGCTGAGTTAACAGCAGCCTTCTCTATTATATAGTTTATCTCCCCCATATGCAAAAATTTTTACATTAGTACTATAATAAGCCCTGCGATAAATAAGCAAATAACAATATCAATCAGTAAAACAACCGGTGTAAAACTAAAAAAAAATCCTGCTCAAGAAACCAATAGAACTGTTAGTTCTTGTTTTATGACCTAAAAAGTTTACCTTACTGATTATAAATGCGGCTTAGAGAAAAATAAATACAGTAAAATCCTTTTTCTAAGAATAAATTTATACCATTTTTTTTAATAGTTCTGTTAGTTGATATTAAACTATTTTTTATTATTTTCTCAAATGAAATAAATAACAATCTCTTATTCTAAGTAAAATAAACCGGGCAACTTATTGATAAACAGGATCGCTTAAATAAAGATGACTTTGTGTGTAAATTTACCAAATAGTATCAGCGAGTATATAAAAATATTCTTCAGCATGGATAATCCGGTTTTCTATGCTTTCTTCTTTATTATTCTTATTCTTGTGTTTGTTAGAATTGTTTATCAAAAGCAGTTTAAACCTGCTGAGAATAAATGGCTTAGGGAAAAGCAAAAATTAAAAAAACAAAATGACAGGATTATGGCCCTGTTTGCTGAACTGGATCCTAACCCATTAATCCGTGTTGATTTGAATGGTACTGTAATTAAGTATAATGATGCCGCTGCAAGTATCTTTGATTTAACCCAGCCCGGGTTCCAGCAGTTGCTGCAAGGTATTTTCCCCGATAATTTTAGGAATTTGATTACAGAGAATAAAGACATAATTATTGAACATTCCATAAATGGGCGTTACTATTTTATAGATTTTAAAGGTATCAAAGAATTAAATATCGGTCAGATCTATTTTTCAGACCTTACCGAAATTAAAAATAAAGAAAAAGTTATCCTGGAGTCTGAGCAGAGATTTAAGCAATTATCTATTTTTCTGCAGGACCAGTTGGAAACTGAAAAACAGAGAATTGGCATGGAGCTTCATGACAGCATCGGACAGAACCTCCTTTTTGTTAATCTGAAATTAACCGAAGCTATTGAAACAAAAAATTTTAACGGCAAGCTTAATGAAGTTAAAGATGCCCTTGATAGTACTATCACAGACGTAAGGAACACTATGATGGACTTAAAACCAAGGCTTTTAGATGATATGGGACTCTACTCCGCTGTGTATGATCTTGCCCAGCGTGTAACAAGAAATACCGGCATAAGAAGCTCGGTGGATATTTCAGGGACTGAGGTAAGGTTCAACCAGAAAACTGAATTATATCTTTTTAGAATTATTCAGGAAGCCTGCAACAATATAATTAAACATTCCCATGCGGACGAATTTAATATTCAACTGCTCTTTGGTACCGATAGCCTTAAAGTATTTATTAGCGATGACGGTGTGGGCTTTGATATGGAAAAACTAAAGGATCCCAACAGTAAAGGGAACGGACTTTTTAATATTTCTGAACGCACAAAAGATATAAATGGAATTATAGAGTTTGATTCCAATAAAGGTGAGGGAACCATGATTAGCATTGAAGTCCCTCTTAAGGAAACAGTATTATGACAAATGGTGCAAGAGTGATTATCTGCGATGACCATACCCTTTTCAGAAAGGGAATTGTAAGCTTATTAAATGAAGAACCCAATATTTACATCGTTGATGAAGCCGGTTCCGGTAAGGAGCTTATTGCAAAGTATAAAGACAAACTGCCCGATATAATCATATCGGATATTTCCATGCCGGTAATGTCCGGAATTGAAGCCCTAAATGAACTGAAAAAACTAAACCCTGATATCAAAGTCATATTCCTTTCCATGTATGAAGATGAGCAGTATGTTTATCAGTGCTATAAAGCCGGTGCGTGGGGTTTAATAAGCAAAAATATAAATAAAAATGAATTGCTTTTTGCCATAAATAGTGTGATGGAAAACGAGAAATATTTCGGGCCAAAATACGACGAAAATAAACTGAATGCTCTTTTGGAAAAGTTTAATGCCGGTATGTTTAATGATAAAAGTAACAGTTATAAATATGAAGGCACATTATCCGACAGGGAAAAAGAAGTTCTTGGTTATATTGCAAAAGGGAAAAAAAGTACTGAAATTGCTGCACTGCTGGATATAAGCATTGCTTCAATCAATTTTCACAGACATAATATTATGACCAAAATGGGACTTAATAATTTACCTTCATTAATTAAATTTGCCATAGATTTTTGTAATAAAAATAACTTACCTTTATAGTTGAAATTTTTTAGTTTTATTAAATAATATAAAAGGTTAGAATTTATGGATATCGCAGGTAAAATTTATAGTAAAGAAGAAGCAGACAATATATATGGTCTTCCCCTCGTCTCTATCCCCGTTCCCGTTACTGAATTTCAGTCATACATTGCAAAAACTACTGATGCCTTAATGTTCAGGTTTGAAGATAATAAAATATATATAGCAGATAAAAAGAGAAATGTCTTAAATGAAACTGCTAAATTCCCTGCTTCATCTGTTTTTCACTGGTTCAGTTTATCCGTAATAAATGAATTGATAGAAAAAGGCGCAGGCGATACTGTAAATATTGAATTAAGAGATAAGGAAATAGTTTCATTAACAATTAATTCATTTACTCTAGAATTAGGGGCGGCCTGCCCGCCTTTGTGTCTTTGATATATGACTATCGTTTGGTTTGTAACTATATTTAATTTGATAATTGGACTGCTGATTCCAATAAGGCAGTATAGAAATGGGTTATTCCTGTTATTTTTAGTAGCTGGAATTGCAGATCCAATTAATATCTCTCTGCATTATTTAGTTGGTCTTGATACAAATATTGGACTATATATATATTCTATCCTAACACTAATAATAACCACTTATTATATAAAGAAGAAAAACTTTACTAAGTACCAGATTGGTTTTTATATTATACTATTTTCTCTTGCTGTTTTATATGCTTTCAATGTTTTTTTTCAGTCGAAGTCAGTTGGCGGTAGTCAGATAATTTTTGGAAGCTCTTTCTTTATTCTAATTTTGATGACTTATAATGTACTGTTTTAATGACCAGGAATATCTTTGAAACTGGGAAGGTGAATTTATACTTTGTAATTTTAAGCCTAAGCCAGATATTATCAGTAACAAGAATTGGTTTCCTGGCTTTAAGGATGTTTGAGTTTGCAGCATTTTTTGAAATAGCTTATTTTATTGAGGCGGTAATTTTAATATTCTTTTTATTCTATAACATCAAAACCAGTCCTAAATTTCCTTTAGCAGGCAGTAAAGCAATTTCTGAGGAAGCAGAAGAATAACCCCCTGAACAGTCTTTCTCCATTCTACGGCTCGTACGCTTGCCGGAAACCTAAAACATAAAATTATTTTGACCAAAACTATTTTTGGAATGAGCTTATGCAATTACGGAAAGTGCTGGAATTTTTATGATAAACATACTATACTTGCAATCAGCAATTTCAACAATTATAAAGAACTATATGTCGGGAATAAATGAACTGATAGAAAATGGGGTAATGTGCCCACCATGGTATCTGTAATATATGCCTATCGTTTGGTTTATTCTAATATTTAATTTGATAATTGGGCTGCTGATACCTGTCAGGCAGTATAAAAATGGACTATTCCTATTTTTCTTGGTATCTGGAATTGCAGACCCAGTTATTCTTTCCCTTAACTATTTTCTACATTTTGATCCTAATATAGGGACATTTATTTATACCATTCTGGCACTAATTATAACGACTAATTATATTAAAAAGAAAGATTTCTCAAAGTATCAGCTTGTCTTTTTGGGTTTATTATTTTCTCTCGTAATTATATTTGCTTTTAATGTTTTTTTTCAGTCAAAATCAGTCGGCGGTAGTCAGATAATAATTGGAAGCTCCTTTTTTGTTATAATCTTGATAACTTATAATATACTGGTTTTAATGACCAGGAATATCTTTGAAACAGGGAAGGTGAATTTATATTTTGTCCTTTTAAGTCTAAGCCAGCTAATAACAGCATTGAAAATGGGTATGTTAACAATAAGGATGTTTGATTCTGCAATCTTATTTTATACTGATGTCTTTATTGAAGGGGTAATTTCAATATTCTTTTTATTCTATAACATAAAAAACAGTCCTAAATTTTCTTTAGCAGGCAGTAAAGCAATTTCTGAGGGAGCAGAAGAATAACCCTCTGGACAGTATTTGTTTATTATCAATTGAATATTTCCATTGTAATTATAAAAACACTTTTCAGTAAAATTTTTTTCAGCTACCCTTTACTTGATTTTTAACATAACAGTCCTGCCCAAGGTAGGCGAGGGGCAGGGGTGAGGCAATGATTATTTATTTTACAATATCTCAGATAAATAATATATATTACAGGAAAGGAATAACCCGGCAAAAAATATTGATTATTTACCTAAGTATGCCTATATTTGAAATCGTTTTTACTTAATTTTTTTGAAAAATGGAAAAGGTAATAATAAAAATAGCCGGTTTAAGCGATGGCGAGTACGATTTTGAGTTTGAAGAGCCGGTTACGAAATTAGATTTAGAACATCCATTTTATGGCAATTTTAATGTAAAAATTAGGTTGCAGAAAATGATTCATCAGGTGTTTATTGATGCCTGTTTTACTATAAATGCTCAGTTAGAGTGCGATAGATGCGATGTTTCATATAATTCTGCCCTTACAAATAGTTTTAAGATGGTTTATGTTTTAGGAAGCAGCAGAACCGGCGAGGACGATGATTCCCCTGATTTTGTATATCTTCCCGCTGAAACCGATAGGATAAATATTGCTCCGGAGCTTCATGATTTTGCCCTGCTGAGCGTACCTATGAAAAAACTATGCAAGGAAGACTGCAAGGGTTTGTGCCCTAAATGCGGTAAAGATTTGAATGAAGGTCCGTGCAGCTGTAATGATATCCCTTTTGATGAAAGATGGCTGCCTTTAAATGAATTAAAAAATAAATTAAATAATAATTAAATAGTATAGGTCAACGATGCCAAATCCTAAACGTAAATGGTCTAAAAGCAGAAGAGATAAAAGAAGAACTCATTATAAAGCTAAAGTTCCGGGATTAGGAACCTGCGCAAATTGCGGAGAAATTAAGTTAGCTCACCGTGCATGCCCTTCATGCGGTTATTATAATGAACGCTCTATGTTTATTCCTAAAAGCTAACTGAGTATTACTGCTTTTAATGCCGAATTCAAATTCTAATAATGCAGTTTGCAGAATAATTGTAGATGCTATGGGGGGCGATTTCGCCCCTCTTAACGTTTTACTTGGCGCTGCTGAAGCCGCTTCCGGTAACCCGTCTTTAAATCTTTTCCTTACCGGACCAAAAGATTTGCTTTCCAAAATTATTACCGAAAAAAATATCCTCCTTAATACTGATTGTATTATTGACTCCAGCCAGGTAATCGGTATGGATGAACATCCTGCCAGCGCAATAAAATCCAAACCGGATTCTTCCATTGTTGTTGGTGTTAAGAAAGTGAAATCTGGCGAAGCTGATGCTTTTGTTAGTGCAGGTAACACAGGCGCCGTAATGGCTGCCTCTACTCTTTTCATGGGAAGAATTAAAGGTGTTTCCAGGCCCACTATCGGTGCCTTAATGCCTAATCTTGCCGGAGTCTGCATGTTGTATGACGTGGGTTCAAATGTTGATGCCAAGCCTAAAAATCTTTTTGAGTGGGCTGTAATGGCATCTATTTTCGTTTCTGAAATTTATGGTATTAATAATCCAACCGTTGGATTATTAAGCGTTGGAGAAGAAAAGGAAAAAGGTAATGCCAATGTTCTTGAAGCGCATGAACTTCTTCACAATTCCAACCTTAATTTTATCGGAAATGTTGAAGGACGGGATATTCTTAAAGGATCTGCAAATATTATTGTTTGCGACGGCTTTACCGGTAATATTGTTTTAAAATTTGGTGAGTCCGTACTTTCTTTTCTGAAAACAAAATTTAAGAATTTTGCTCAGAAAAGTTTTACAAATAAATTGAAAATTGGTTTAGTAAAAGGGGCCATGAAAGAAATCCTTAGCGATTTTGACTCTGAAGCTCAGGGCGGTGTGCCTTTACTTGGCGTTAATGGTATTAGCATTATAGGGCACGGCTCAAGTTCTCCGCTTGCAATTAAGAATATGATTCTGCGTGCGCAGGAAATGCATTCTAAAAATTTAGTTCAAAAAATTGCAGCTTCAGTTAATTCTCATTTGTTAAATAAAAATCTGGAAAGTTAATGGCTAATTCTGATAAAAAATATAGTGCAGTTATTACTGCAGTTGGTATGTATATGCCGGAAAAGGTTTTAGATAATGCTTTTTTTGAAAGCATTGTTGATACTTCTGATGAATGGATTATGACCAGAACCGGTATTAAAGAAAGAAGAATGTTGGAAAATGGAGCTACAAGCGATATGGCAACCAAAGCTGCGCTCGACCTCCTTAAGTCTAAAAATATGTCTCCTGAAGAACTTGATCTGATTATTATCGCTTCGGTTACTCCTGATATGTTTTTTCCTTCTACCGCATGTCTTGTTCAGGGTAATATTGGTGCAAAAAACGCCTGGGGCTTTGATATGAATGCCGCCTGCTGTTCTTTCCTTTTTGCTCTTAATACAGGCGCCCAGTTTGTACAAAGCGGTACTTGTAAAAAAGTAATGGTTATTGGTGCAGATAAAATGACTTCAATTACCGACTATACAGACAGGAATAATTGTATCTTGTTTGGTGATGGAGCATCTGCCGTATTATTGGAACCAAGCGAAGATTTTTCTTTGGGCTTACAGGATGCTATCCTTCGTGTTGACGGAGATGGACGCGAAAATCTTTATATGAAAGGCGGCGGAAGCCTTAATCCCCCTACTCACGAGACTGTTGATAAAAAGATGCATTATATTTACCAGAACGGTAAAGCCGTATTTAAAGTTGCCGTAAAGGGTATGGCTGATGTTTCTTATGAAATTATGCAGAAGAATAATTTAACTGCTGATGATGTTAAGTTTTTGGTGCCTCATCAGGCTAACTTAAGAATTATAGACGCTACTGCAAAGCGTATGGGTGTTGGAAGTGAAAAAGTAATGATAAATATACATAAGTACGGCAATACTACTTCTTGTACAATTCCTTCCTGCCTTACAGAGTATTATAGAGATGGTAAAATTAAAAAAGGTGACAAGTTAGTATTGGCCGCATTTGGCGCCGGCTATACTTGGGGCTCAACCTATTTGGTTTGGGCAATAGATTAATTTTTATAGATCAATATAAGGTTTTAAATGTCTAAAAAAGCTTTTTTATTCCCCGGTCAAGGTGCGCAATACGTTGGTATGGCAAAAGACCTGTTTGATAATTCTGCCGAAGCTAAAGAAATGATTCTTATGGCTGACGATACCCTGGGTATCAAACTTTCAGATATAATGTTTTCAGGCCCTGAAGAGGAACTGAAACAGACTGAATTTACTCAGCCTGCTATTTATCTTCATAGTGTGGTTTTGGCTTCACTGATGAGAACAGTAAGTGCTGAAGCTGCCGCAGGACACTCATTAGGTGAGTATTCTGCTTTAACAATGTCCGGTGCTATCCAATTTCAGGAAGCGATCAAATTGGTTAGAGCCCGCGGCATGGCTATGCAGCAGGCAGGTATTGATAACCCCGGTACAATGGCGGCCGTGATCGGTCTGAACCAGGACGTAGTTGATGAATGCTGCGCTGAAGCTTTAAGCGAAGGTATTGTTCAGAGTGCAAATTTTAATTCTCCAGGTCAGGTTGTAATTTCCGGCTCAATAACCGGAGTTAAAAAAGCAATGGAAATTTGCAAATCTAAAGGAGCTAAAATTGTAAAGGAATTAGTTGTAAGCGGTGCTTTCCACTCTCCTTTAATGGCTTCTGCTAAAGATAAGCTTATCAGGGCTTTAAGCATAACTAATGTTTATGATGCACGTTTTCCCGTTTATGCAAACGTAAACGCAAAACCTGTTACTCTGGCTGCGGATATTAAAGAAAAATTGGTTGAACAAGTAACCGCCCCGGTTAGATGGGAAGAAACAATTAAGAACATGATTGCTGACGGGTTTGATGAATTTTATGAAATTGGTCCGGGTAAAGTTTTACAGGGCTTGGTTAAGAGAATAAATCCTAATGTGACTTGTTTCGGAATTGATAAATACCAGGACGTGGAGAAATATTTATAATGGATAACGAAAATGTTAAGGTAATTAACGGACTTAAAATAGATCCTAAAATTTTTACTTTCCCTTTTAATTGTATGTGCGGGGGTGAATGCTGCAATTATGGAGTTTATACAGATTTGAAAGAAAATCAGTATATTTTGACTCTAAAAGATGAAATTATTCCTTTAATGGATGAAACTCAGCCAAAAGAGATAGATAAGTGGTTTGAGCAGCCTGAAGAGGATGAAGATTTTAAAAGCGGTATTGCCGTAGGCACAGAAGTATTTAATGGTAAATGTGTCTTTTTAGACTGCAATGGCTTGTGTACTCTGCAAAAACTTGCTAATTTAAAGAATGAATATAAATGGAAATATAAACCGATGTATTGTGTTTTGTTCCCGTTAACTATTTATGAAGGAGCTTTAACTATTGATGATGACCATATCAATAGACTGCATATTTGCAACAAACAAGAAAATAATTTTAATCGTACCATTTTTGAAGCATGCCATGAAGAACTGGTCTATTTATTAGGAATTGAGGGATATCAGGAACTATTGGATTATAAGAAAGAAATTGAAAGTAATACAATTGGAGTTGAAACTAATGATAGAGAAAAATAAAAGAGTAATTGTTACAGGGGGGTACAGAGGTATTGGACGTGCTATTCTTAAAGAATTAGCCGTTAGGTATTGTTCAAGTGTTTTATTCACCGATATTTCATTTGGTGATTCTACACCTGAACAGGTTGCATTAGAGCTGGAAAAGGAGTTGACTCCCGATGGCTCTATCAAAGTATATGCTTTTAAAGCAGATGCTTCCCAGTTGAAAGATGCCCAGGCAACAATTGATTATGCAATTGAAAAAATGGGCGGAGTTGACATCTTGATTAACAACGCCGGCATTACAAGAGATAACCTTTTGTTAAGAATGCCTGAAGAGGATTTTGATAAAGTTATAAATGCTAACTTAAAAAGTGTGTTTAACTATACAAAAGTGGCAATCAAACCAATGATGAGCCAAAGGTATGGCCGTATTGTTAATATCTCTTCTGTTGTTGGTGTTATGGGTAATGCCGGTCAGGCAAACTACTCAGCAAGTAAAGCCGGTATCTTGGGCTTTACTAAATCAACTGCAAAAGAGTTGGCTTCCAGAAACATAAACGTTAATGCAGTTGCCCCCGGATTTATTGAAACTGCTATGACTCAGCAATTGAACGAAAAACAGAGAGAGGCATTGCTTAGCAATGTACCTTTAAAAAGAATGGGAACACCTGAAGATATCGCCAGGGTCGTTTCTTTTCTATGCGGTCCCGATGCAGACTATCTTACCGGTCAGGTTATAGCTGTTGACGGCGGCATGACTATGTAAGTTTTATTATATATTATTAAACAAAAACTAAAAGGAGATACAAATGGACGTTGAAGCTAAAGTAAAAGACATTATTATGGACAAATTAGGAGTTGAAGAATCACAAATTACTCCTGAAGCATCTTTTACTAATGACTTAGGTGCAGACTCTTTAGATATCGTTGAATTAATTATGGGTTTTGAAAGTGAATTCGGTATTACCATCCCTGATGAAGATGCTGAAAAACTTTCTACAGTTGGCGATGCTATTAAGTATCTTAACGACCATAAAAAATAATTTCTTTAATAGCCGGAGTGTTTTTTTTCTCCGGCTTCTTTTTTTAAATAATCGGAGTTCATTCTATGAATAAACGAAGAGTGGCTGTCACTGGTTTGGGTGCAATTACTCCTATTGGTAATAATTTAAACGACTTTTGGAATGGCTTAATTACCGGGTGTAATGGCGTTGATTTAATAACAAAATTTGATACTGCTAATTTTGCAACCAAATTTGCTGCCGAAATTAAGAACTTTAATCCCGAGGACTTTCTCGATAAAAAAACCGTTAAAAGAATGGATCCATTTACTCATTATGCATTGGCATCGGGTATTATGGCCTTTAAAGATTCCGGACTTGAGGACGGTAAGTTTAACAAAGAGAGATTCGGTGTTATCTACGGCAGTGGAATTGGCGGAATGCAGACTTTGCAGCAGCAGCATTTTACTTATTATGAAACTAAAGACCCTCGCAAACTAAGCCCTTTCTTTGTTACCATGATGATCTCTGATATGGCTGCTGGTCAGCTCTCAATTTACTTCGGACTTAAAGGTCCTAACTATGCAACAACATCAGCTTGTGCTACCTCATCACATGCAATAGCAGATGCTTTTATGCTTATACAAAGAGGAACTGCAGATCTTATGATGTGCGGCGGCTCGGAAGCTGCTATTACTGAAATGGCAATGGGCGGTTTTAATGCTTTAAAAGCTCTTTCAACTTGGAATGACAGACCTAAAGAAGCCTCCAGACCATTTGACAAAGACCGAAGCGGTTTTGTTATGGGTGAAGGTTCCGGAACTTTGATTCTTGAAGAATATGAGCATGCAGTTAGCCGCGGTGCAAATATTTATGCTGAAATAACCGGTGTAGGTTTAACAGGCGATGCTTACCATATTACAGCTCCGGCTCCTGAAGGTGAAGGCGCTGCCAGATCCATGAATGAAGCAATTAAGGATGGCGGCATTACCCCTGAAGATGTTTCATATATCAATGCACACGGCACTTCTACTCCGTATAATGACCTTAATGAAACTAAAGCCATTAAAACGGTTTTTGGTGAACATGCGTATAAATTAATTGTAAGCTCTACTAAATCCATGACAGGCCATTTATTAGGCGCTGCCGGTGGAATTGAAGCTATCGCAACAGTATTATCTCTTAAGAATGGAATTGTACCGCCGACCATTAATTTAGATGAACCAGATCCGGAATGCGATCTTAATTATGCTCCTAAGATTGCTGTAAAAAGAGACCTGAATTATGCTATTAGCAATACATTTGGGTTTGGTGGTCATAATGCTTCTATTTTATTTAAAAGATATGAGAACTAGAATTTATGGCAGTGTTATCTTGGTTAATTAAAAAGTTAAAAGAACGGGAAGAGCGGAAACAGCAAAAAGAAATTTCCAAACTCTTTACACCTCAAAAGTTTGCAGAACTTGAAAAACTGGTCGGCTTTAGTATTAAACACAGACGCTATTTTATTCAGGCGCTTACTCACAGGTCTTTCCTTGAACAGAACGCTGAGTATGATGTCTCAAATGAGAGACTGGAATTTTTAGGTGACTCCGTTTTAGGCTTATGTATTGCCGAATATCTTTTTGACTCTTTCCCTGATAAAAACGAAGGCTTCTTAACCAAAGTGAGGGCTAAACTTGTTAATAAAATGGCCTTGGCTGATGCTGCTGATAATATCAATCTGGGACGATTTATATTGGTTAGTAAAAATCTGGCTAATTCTTTTGCATCCGGGTCGCGTACCGTTTTAAGCGATGGATTTGAAGCTCTGATTGGTGCCGTTTATCTGGATAATGGAATTGTCTCTGCAAAAGAGTTTATTCACCGGACTTTGGTTGTCCCGAACACAAAAGAGGGGTTATATCTAATTGACGAGAATTTCAAAAGTCAGTTGCTTGAATATGCCCAAGCCAATAAACTGGAAAATCCAACCTACCACGTAATTAAAGAAGAAGGTCCCCAGCATAATAGAATTTTTACAATTTCTGTTACCATTGGCGCAAATGAATACGGCACGGGATCAGGTAAGAATAAAAAAAGTGCAGAGCAGAATGCCGCTCATGCTGCTTTAACTACAATTATGCAGTCGGATACATTACAGCCAATGTAAAATTAATTTTGGCTTATTTTTCAGTTCCCCTGATATTTGATATAATAATATATAAAGTATATTGAGTCCGTTAAGTATTACAATACAGTTATTCTTAATTGATTGTAGAATCTGTTATTTAATACTCCCATTCCAAATCTAATTTCCGCTAAATTTATAATTAACACCTACATCCAGACTTCCATATCCGAGATTTCCAAAAGTAATTCTTCCTGTGATAGCTATGTTGGGAGCCACCCAGTATCTTAAGCCGCCGTTTGCAGCAAGCCACATACCGCCGCTTGACGGAGTAACAAGAGAAGAAGAATTGTTTCCTTTCCATGAAACCGAAGAAGAGTTATATGCTATTATTAGCCCGGCCCACGGATCAAATTTGGTATCGCTAAGTTTGAAGTGGTAATTGCCCTGCGCGCCTAAAACGAAATTGCTGTAATTCCAGCTTCCGCTTGGATAATTCTCTTTATATCCCCAATAGCGTAATATGCCGCCAATACCCACACTGCCAAAATCCTTAAGCTCAAGCGAGTATTCATAATCTAAACCGAACTGCCCGGCTGAACCTAAAAAGGACATTCCTACTGAAGCGCCCGCATAATGCTTGTTAAGTTCAAACTGTGCATTATTTGTTACATTAAGTAAAAGAATGAAAAATAGTATCAATGATGTTATCTTAAAGCGCATTATTTCTCCGCAAATTTCATATATTTAAAATAAAATCTAATTTAGGATAAATTCTACAGCAAAATTAGGAAAAATATTTTTTATTTTTACGGTATAAAAAAATAAATAGGTATAAAAATGAATATTGGATTTATAGGACTCGGAATTATGGGGAGCCGTATGGCAAATAATTTATTAAAAAATAATTATAACTTGTTTATTTATAACAGGACAAAAGGAAAAGCTGAATCGCTTATAAATGCAGGTGCAGTATATTGTAACGATGTTAAAGAGCTGGCCGGTAACTGTGATATCATTTTTACCATGCTTTCTGAGCCAAATGCAGTTAAACAAATTGCACTTGGTAAAGATGGATTTCTGGCTGCCATGAAAGAAAATACAATTTGGGTGGACTCAACTACTGTGAATCCTGAATTCTCTTTATTGGAACAGAAAGAAGCGGAAAAGAATAAAATAAGATTTATAGATGCACCTGTTGCAGGAACAAAAATGCCTGCAGAGCAGGGCGAACTTGTTTTTTTAGCTGGCGGGAATAAAAATGATATTGATGAGATAATGCCTTTCTTAAACTGCATGGGTAAAAGAACTGTTTATGCCGGTGAATGCAGTAAAGGGGCGGCAATGAAAATGGCTGTCAATGTTGTACTCGGACTTTCCATGGCGGCATATGCTGAAGCTGTTAATCTGGGTGAAGTTCTTGGTCTTGAAAAAGAAGTAGTAATAGATACGCTTAACTCATTACCAATAACATCAACATTTTTACAATTAAAGAAGAACAAAATAATGAATGAAGATTTTGATCCGGAATTCCCGCTTCAGTGGATGCATAAAGATTTATTTTTGGCATCAGCGGAGGCGTATAAAAACAACCTTCCGGTTCCTGTAATAAATGCTGCAAAAGAACTTTTTGCCATGGCCAAAAAATATGGATACGCAGAAAAAGATTTATCTTCGGTATATGAGATAATAAAGGGTGAAAAGCAGAAATAAATAAAAAAAGCGGGATAAAATAAATTTTTACCTTTGAAAAAAAATATTTTTTTCGTAATTTTGTCCCGCATCCATAGCTCAGTTGGCAGAGCATTTGACTCTTAATCAACAGGTCGCCGGTTCGAGCCCGGCTGGATGCACAAAGCCTTGAATACAATGCTATTCAGGGCTTTCCTGTTTTAAAGCAGGAATCACCAGGTCGTCCCGACACGGGTCGGGACTGGATGCACAAAGCCTTGAATACAATGCTATTCAGGGCTTTCCTGTTTTAAAGCAGGAATCACCAGGTCGTCCCGACACGGGTCGGGACTGGATGCACAAAGCCTTGAATACAATGCTATTCAGGG
>Ga0183100_1000734_pt1 | contig 21618 bp, 16 predicted proteins | sample Biomet2_FD_127789 | JGI IMG/M metagenome (GOLD analysis project Ga0183100, IMG submission 127789) | Microbial communities from bioreactor (seeded with anoxic lake sediment) at LBNL, California, USA - Biofuel metagenome 2 | ecosystem: Engineered > Bioreactor > Anaerobic > Unclassified ...
CAGGGTGAAATGCTTTTCAATGGCCGCCGCGCCCAGCGCCGCCGCCGCAATGGCCGCCGCCGCGCCGATGGTGTGGTCGGAGAAGCCCACCGGCACGCCGAAGGCCTCGGCCATGGTCCGCATGGCGCGCAGGTTCACCTGCTCCGGCGGGGCGGGGTACTCCGAAACGCAGTGGAAGAGCATGAGCTCGCGGCAGCCCGCGTGGCGCAGGATTTTGACCGCCTCGGCCACCTCGGCCAGTTCGCTCGCGCCGGTGGAGAGGATCACCGAGGCTCCGCTGCGGCCGGCCTGGCGCAGCAAGGGCATGTTCGTCACTTCGCCGGAGGGGATTTTGACCGTGGCGAGCCCCAGGCCGCGCACAAGAAAGTCAAGGCTCTCGGACTCGAAGGCCGCGAACAGCGAGGGCACGCCCCTGCTGTCGCAGTAGCCGCGCAGGGTGGTCAGCGTCTGGGGCGAAAGTTCGAGCGCGCTGCACAGCTCCAACTGGCCCGCGGCGTCCTCGCCTTTGCGCTGGTAGGGGGCCAGGGCCGCGTGGCGGCTTATCTCGCGCGCGGAGCGGAAGGCCTGGAACTTGACGATGTCCGCCCCGGCCGCCGCCGCGGCGTCCACCATGGCCATGGCCCGGGCGGGGTCCCCGTTGTGGTTCACGCCAACCTCGGCGATGACCAGGGGCCTTTCGCCGGGGGCGAGGGCAAAGTCGGCGCATCCGAATCGCATCGCAGTCTCCTTATCTTCGGTACAGGGGGAAGTAGCCGTCGTCCAGGGGAGCCCCCAGCTCCCGCGTCTCGTGCCGTATTTTGAGTTCGCACAGCCGGTCGTAAACATCCTGCCGGACCACGCGGCCCATGGTGAAGAGCGTTTCCGTTCCGCGGGTGAAGCCCTGCTTGTAGCGCATCAGGCTGTCGGCCTCCGCGTCGCCCACGCCGCCGCCCAGGTGCAGGCGGGCGCAGCCCCGGGATTTGGCCCAGAGCATGACCTCCCACATGAGCAGGTTGTTGGGCCGCAGGGGAAAATAGTCCGGGTCCGTTCCGGCGAAGTGGTAGTAGGCCGTGGGGCCGTGCCGCAAAATCTGGAAGCAGGAGGCGGGCGTATCGCCCACCATGGCCAGGAAGAAGAGGCAGCGCTCCGGGCCCAGCAGCTCCTCGCAGCGGGCGAAGTAGCCGTCGGGGAAAAACCAGTGCTCCGCCGCGCCAAGGCGGGTCATGGTGGCGCGGTACATGGACTCGAACCGGGCCAGCAGCGCGGGTTCCGGCCGGGCCAGCACCACCCGCACGCCTTCGCGCCGGGCCTTGTTGATGGAGCTCTTGTTGCCCCGGTTGAGGCCGGTCCACAGGGCGGCCTCGCTTTGCCGCAGGTCCACCACGGCCACCTCTTTGCGCGGCGTGACGGGCAGGCCCGCGCGCCGGGCCAGGCGGTGGTTGCCCAGCAGAGGGTGCAGGCACTGGAACTCCGTGGCCGCGCCGCGCGCGCGCAGGTGCTCCAGGTGTCCGGCGTCGCAGCGGGCGAACAGCCGCAGGGCGTCGTCGTCGTCATCGGCCCGCCACACCGCCCCGCCGAAGCCGTACGGGGTGGCGGCGTCCACAAAGCCCGTCTCCCCGGCCGCGCGCAGAAAGTCCATGTCGTCCAGCCCGCGCAGAATGAACGGCATGGCCGCGAAACGCTCCCCCTCGCGCCAGACGGAAAGCCCCGCCTCGATGCCGTAGGTCAGCTCGTAGATGCGCGCGTACTCCGGCAGAAAATGGATGTCCGTCATCGTCTCCGGCAGCCGCGCGAGCAGTGCGCGCCATGTCTCGGCGTCGGGGCCGGTGGTGGAGAGGACGCTAAAGGCCATGGCTGTCGAGCAGGGGCGCGTTGAGCGCGCGCCATTTGTCCAGCAGGGCGGGGCCGATGGTCAGCCGGGCCAGAATGTCCGCCGTGGCGGCGGAAGCGGTGCCGTTGCCGTAAGGGTTCACGCAGGTCCGGCAGGCGGCCCGGAAGTCCTCATCCCGCAGGGCGCGGCGCAGCCCGGCCAGAATGGCCGGGGCGTCGTTGCCCACGTCGAGCACGTTGCCCGCGCGCAGCCTGCCGTGCTGGCGCTGGCCCACGTTCACCACCGGCAGGCCGAAGGACGGGGCCTCGAGTATGCCGCTGCTGGAGTTGCCGACCATGGCCGAGGCCTCGTGCAAAAGGCTCGCGTACATCTCGAATCCAAGGCTTTGCTCAACGCGCAGCCAGGGCCGTTCTCCGTGGGCGCGCAGCGCCTCGCGCATGGCCTGGCCCCCGGCGTCGGTGTTGGGCTCGGTGAGGACCGTCTGCGCGCCCAGGGCGTCCAGGGCCTCCAGCAAAGCGCGCATCTGCTCCCCGGCGCGGTCCCGCTCCGTGGTCACGGGGTGCAGCGTGGCCGCGAGGATGGGCTTGGCGGGGTCGAGGCGCAGCCGGGCGCACAGCTCGGCGCGGGGCAAAAAGGTCATGGAGAGGATGCGGTCCAGCGCGGGCTCCCCCACCTCGAAGATGCGGCCGGGGGCTTCGCCCATGGCGCGCAGCGCGGCCGTGCTGTCGCGGCAGGTGGTGAGGTGGACGTGCGCGAAGGCCGTTATGGCGTTGCGGATGGCGTTGTCGATGGAGCCGGTGCGGTCGCCCCCGGACATGTGGACCACGGGGATGTTCATGTGCGCGGCGGCCATGGCCCCGGCCAGCATTTCGCCCCGGTCGCCCTGCAGCAGCAGAATGTCCGGGCGCTGCGCGTCAAGCGCCTGCGCCAGGTTCAGCACGCCGTGCCCCAGGGCTTGCGCCATGCCCAGGCCGGAATCGTCGTCCATGGGCATGGTTACAAGGAGCACGCGGCCGGGAAAGGTGCGCAGGGCCTGGGCGCTGCTCTCGCGGAAGGCCGGGTGCAGGTGCGCGCAGGTGGCCAGCAACGTGGGGCGAAGCCCCGGCGCGGCGGCCAGCGCCTCGTACACCGGAACCATCAGGTGATAATCGGCCCGGCTGCCGGAGATGCAGGCGATGGCGCGGGTCATGGCCGGTTTTCCTCGGGGGCGTCCGCGGCGTTTCCCTGGCGCGAGGGCGCAATGGCGCGGATGGGCTTGCACGGGTTGCCGCCGGCCATGGTCCAGGCCGGGATGTCGTGGGTGACCACGCTGCCCGGGGCGATGATGACCCCCTCGCCGATGGTCACGCCCTTGAGGATGATGGCGTTGAAGCCGATCCAGCTCTTGGAGCCGATGCGCACGGGCTTGCGCGTCACCACGGACCAGTCGTGGCTTGCGCCGATGGCCCGCCCGTCGGACTCGACGTAGTCGCGGCGGCAGCGCTCCACGTCGTGGCGGCGCTCCTCCCAGTACAGGGAGTGGTGGTCGGAATCCAGAATGTTGATGCCCCAGGCCATGAGCACGTCGTCGCCCACTTCGATGCGGGTGGAGCAGACGAAGTTGACAGCGCCGAGCTGGCAGCGCTCCCCGATGGTGATGCGCGCGTCCGGCAGGACGAAGTTGAACTGGCTGTATACATGGGAACCGGCCCCAAGGCGCAGGTTCAGCGTCTCCGGCGCGGGGGGGGATATGTAGTACAGGGAGGCCTCCGGGGCCACGATGCAGGTGGGGGCCACCTGGACGTTTTGCTTGCGGCGCTCCCATTCGTCCCGCTCTGGGCGGCCAAAGGTGACCATTGCGTGCTCCTTTGCGTTCCGGCGGCTCAACCGGGGCTGCTCGGCAGGTTGACGAGGCGGGGCTGGAGATTCCTGGCGCGGGGCAGGGCGGCGCGAGGGCAGCCCGCGTACATGGGCAGGTCGCACAGCAGCTCCCAGGCGGGGCGCAGGCCGAACCCCGCCTCCCGCGCGGCGGCGAGCAGCCCGTCGCGCGTTGCCGCGTTCTCCAACACCAGGGTGTTCAGCCAAAAATTGCTGCGGGTGGCGGGCGGCTCGGCCAGGAAGCGCACGCCGGGCATGGCGGCGAAGATCTCGGCGTAGCGTTGGGCCAGCGCGCGCTTGCGCTCCAGCAGGCCGTCCAGGCGGCGCGCCTGGGCCAGGCCCAGGGCCGCGTTGAGCGCGGGCATGCGGTAGTTGAAGCCAACTTCGTCGTGCCGCGACTCCCACGGATGGGGCACCTTCGCCGTGGAGGCGGTGTGCCGCACGCGGGCGATGAGCTCCGCGTCGTCGCTGAAGACCGCGCCGCCCCCGCCGGTGGTGACGATCTTGTTGCCGTTGAAGCTCAAGGCGGAGACAAGCCCGTGGCGGCCCACATGGCGGCCCTTGTACAGGCTGCCCAGCGCCTCGGCCGCGTCCTCCACCAGGGGCAGCCCCCAGTGGGCGCACACTTCCGCCAGCGCGTCCAGGTCCGCCGGGTGGCCAAAGGCGTGCACCACCGCCAGCGCCGCAATGCGTCGGCCGGTCAGGGTGTTGCGCGGCCCGTCCGGCCCCGGCGCGGCGATGGCCGTTAGATGGGCCTGCAGGGCCTGCGCGCAAACGCCCAGGCTTGTGGCTTCTATGTCCACAAAGTGCGGCACCGCGCCAAGGTACGCCGCGGCGTTGGCCGTGGCGACAAAGCTCAGGGGCGGCATCAGCACCTCGTCGTCGCGGCCGACACCGGCGGCAAGCAGCGCCAGGTGCAGCGCGGCGGTGCCGCTGCAGGTGCTCACCACGCCCGCGCAGCCGCAAATGCGTTGCAATTCTGACTCGAACGCCGCCACATGGCTTCCCAGGTAGGAAACCCAGCCGCTGGCGACACAGTCCCGCACCTCGCGGCTTTCGTCCGGCCCGAGGCTTGGGGCATGCAGGGGCAACGGCCGGGGCGCCCCGGCGAAAATGGCCTCAAGCGCGGCCAGAACCGGTCCTGTGACTGGACCTGTGCCGGATTCGTCTGCCATGGCGGGATTCCCTCCGTTCACACCATCGTTCACATCATCCGCGCCGCAAGGCGTGTCGGCCAGCCTGCCGCTCACACGCGGCCTCCCGCCAGCATTTGCCAGTCAAAGCCGCTTTCCGGCATGCCCGGCCGACAGGACCGCGCGAAGCGCCGCGCCCAGGCCGGATCGGTGAAGACCGCGCCCGAGGCGAGGGCCGCGCAAACCCTGGCGCGTTCAGCCGCGTCGGCCGCATTGGCGGCGGGCGGCCACGAGGCGAACATCCCGGCGCCTGCAGCCAGCTCCTTACGCAGGCCCAGGGCGTGCAGGGAGCGCAGCGCCGTGATGGCGGCCCACAAGCGCGGCGGCAGCCACGGCGCGCTGTAGTTTTTTGCAAGATCAAGACAACGACGGGCCGATTGCGCGCAAAGAATCCCGCCGCCCTTGGCGTTGGTCAGCACTTCCTCAAAAAACGGGCAAAGGTTGTTGACGAAAAGTGTGCGCCCAGCCCCGCGCCGCGCCGTCTCCATGGCGCTGTCCGCCATGCCGCCGTACCGCTGGCACAGGGCCAGCTCGAAACTGGTGCGCCAGTTGTCCGGGTAAAGCTCCTCGGCCCGCGCGAGGTTGTCCAGGGCGGCGTCCACTTCGCCCAGGCTGCGCTGGGCCAGCCCCTTTTGGTGCAGCAGCATGGCCCGGCTGTGCGGGTGGGCGTTGCTGAGCAGGTCCAGCCCCTCGTCCAACACGTGTACGGATTGGCGCAACGCGCCTGTTTCCCACAAAATTTGCGCGCGGTAGATGATGTTCTGGTCGCGCGGGCCGTTGCGCTCCGCGTCGCGGTCCAGGGCGTTCAGGGCATCGGCATGGCGTCCAAGCAGCATGAGCGCGAAGCAGTGGTACAAATGCAGCTCCCGCCACACCTGGGACCGTCCGGCCAGCGTGTCGGCCATGGCGGCCGCGCGCTCCGGCTGCCCAAAGCGGATGAGGTAGGCCATGTGCTCCCCTTGGAGCTCGATGCTGTGCAGCCGGTGCGGGTTGATGGCCGCGAAGAGCGCCCTGGCCTGCGGGTGGGACTCCGTTTGCACCAGGGCGCCTATGGCTTCAAACACCCGCAGCGGGGGCATGAGCGCGGCGCGTCCCGGGGAAAGGGACATCATGTCCGCGATGCGCCTGCCCTCCGCGCGCAGTCCGCGTCCCGCCAGCATGACCACCAGGGGGGCGGCCACGGCGAGGGGCAGTTCGGCTCCGTCGGCGATGGCGGCCAGATGCCGGAGCCCCTCCTCCTGCTCGTCGTTTTGCAGCGCGCCGCGGGCCAGCAACGCGTTGACGCAAGGGGGCAGGGCTTGCTCCGGCATGCCTCGCAGCAGTTCGGCCGCGCGGGCAAGCGGCGCGGCCGCGTCTTGCGCCTCAGGCGCCAGCCGCAGGGCCTGCTCCAGAAAATCCAAGCCCTCGCCGGTCCGCGCGTTCTCCAGCAGCCGCTGGGCTAGACGCAGCAACGCCCCTTCGCACAGGCGGCGGCGCAGCAGCTTCGCCGCGGGAATGACCTCCAGCTCCGGGGAACGGTCGGCACCGGTGCCGTTGGCCGCCTGCGCGGCCCAAAGATCCATTCCGCCCGACTCCCAGAGGGCCGAGGCCGCCCAGGCTTTGCACTTGGCCAGCTCGCCCGGGCCTATCGCCACAGCGGGGCCCGCAAGGAGATCTTCCAGCCATTGCGGCGCGCGCCGCGGCGTCAGCTCTGCGCTCACTTCGCGGCCTCCTTGAGGCCGCGCACGGCGGCAAGCAGCATGTCCGCCGCGTTTTCCACGCGCAAAGACTGCGCCGGGGCGAGGACCAGCGGTTGGAAGCGTCCTTCCGCCAGCCGTTGCGGCAGGTTCGCCAACATTTTTTGTGGGGCGCAAAACAGCGCGCCGTCCGGGGTGAACACGTCCATGAAGTCCTGCCTGCCGCAAATGGCCCGGCCCGTGGCGGCATTGACCGTGGCGCTGCTTCCGGCGTCGACGCGCCAGACCGAGTCGTCGGGCAGAAAGGGCAGGGCGAGGTCGAAGTCGCCTTCCGGGTCCTCGCGCAGGTACAGGCACAACGCCCCGAACACGGAGGCTCCGGGCATGGGAAAGGTTTCGTCTTCCCGCTCGACCGGGGAAACATCGTGCACGGCGCAAACGCCGCCATGTCCATCCAGCAGAATGATCCGCGCCTGTCCGCCGCTGGGGGCGAATTCCCGGGGCCACAGCAGCGCGGCGCGCTCACCGCGCTCCACCAGCCGCGTCCGCATCGGCGAAGCGTCGCCGGCTCCGGCCGCGGGGCGCGGGCCGGGAAGCGTCACCGCGGCCGGGCGCTGGGCTCCGGCGTGGGGCAGGCACTCCGGCGGGAAAAACAGCACGGCCCTGCCGTTGCCGGGGAAATGCCACAGCGGTTCGCCTTGCGCGGCGTCCCCGGGGCTGGCGGGCAGGAATTCAGCGTCGCAGCCCGTGGCGACGAGGCGGAACAGCCCGCCGCCCATGGACCCGCCGCCTTCCGGTTCGGCCGCCTTCTGCGCCGGGGCGGGCTCCGCCTGCACCGGGAACGGCCGGGTGCGGAGCAGACCGTCCGGCAGGCCGAGACGCCGTGCCAGCCCGTCGTCCTGCCCGCGCGCCATCTTCTCCAGAAAGACTGTCCGCTCCGCGCCGAGCAGGGCCAGGTGCCGCCGGAACTGCACCGGGTGGTCCTTTGGGGAGGTTACGCTCAAAACGGGGCGTGCCGTCTCCTCCCGCGCAATGGCGACGGCCTGGTCAAACATCGCCGTGGTCAGCAGCGGGGCCCTGGGGCTTGCGGCCAGCAGCGCGCCCGGAGCGGGGTTCTGCATGGCCCACACCCGCGCAGCCTCAAGTTCCGGCGGCAAAATTCCGTCGTGCGCCGCCGTTACGGGCGGGTGCGCCTCGGCCCAGGGCAGCCCGTACGATTCGGCCAGCACGCGGCCGCGCGCGTCGTCCGTGAGCACAAGGGCCGTGGCGCGCAGGCGTGAAGCCGATCCGGCGGCCAGCACGGTCCGCACGGCTCCCAGGCCCGCGCCTTCGAGGAAGAAGCGCCGCTCTTCCCCGGACTGGAACAGCAAGGGGATCACCAGCCGGACGGAGTTCATGCGGCGGCTCCCCCGGCGCTGGCCTCTGGGGTGGTTTCTGGACAGGCTTCCGGGCTGGCTTCCAAGCTGGCGGGGAACAGTCCCTGGCGCACAATGGCCTCGGCAAGGAGCAAATCCTCCGGGGTGTCTATGTCCACAAGCGCGGCGGGATCGGTGATTTCATGCGCATGGCCCGGCTTGCCGCGCGCGGCGAGCACCGATGCGTGCAGCAGGCCATAGGCCCGGTGCAGCGCGCCGGGGTAGGGCCCGCCCACGGAGGGATCCGTGGCGAGCGGCCGCAGCCCGCCATCGCCGGGGACGAAAAACGTGTGCCGGCGCACGGTCAGGCGGCGCACGGTGAACACGGTGTCGTTGCGGGAGAAAAGCCGCTCCAGCAACTGGTCGATGAGCCCGGGGGCGCGGAAGGGATGCGTGGGATAGAGCGTGGCCTGGGCGAAGGCGCGCCAGCCTGCGGTGGCGAGTTGATCCACCACGTGGTTGACGACATCGCCGATGATGGAGCTGCCCCTGGCGAGGGCGCTGGGCCGCAGGAAGGGCACCTCCGCGCCGTACCGCCGGGCGACCTCGGCGATCTCCTCGTCGTCGGTGGAGACGACGACCCGCTCCACCAGGCGCGCGGCCAGGGCGGCCTCAATGGAGTAGGCGATGAGCGGTTTGCCGCACAGCGGCTGCAGGTTTTTCCTGGGAATGCCCTTGGAGCCGCCCCGCGCGGGGATGATGGCGACGATTCCTGTGGACGCTCGGGGCAAGGCCGTTCTCCTGGTTTGCGAGCATGGCGCCGGAGTGCGCCGGACTCTGTCGCCCAGTGTTTTGCAAGTTTCACTCCATTGCAGATGCCGTGCGGGTTGTATACAAGCCCTGTATGCCATTGGCAAGTTGTTGACACCGCTTGCGCACTCGTGACAACTTTCGGCACGGTCGCGGGATGCATCCGCGGCTGGAATACACGCCGCCACCCCGGCGGTTGGGGAACACATGACCGGCAAGCCCTTTTCTCTCCACACCCCCGGCGCTTTGAGCAAGAGCGGCGTGCTCGACGTGGGCCTCAAATGCGCCCATTCCTGCAAGTTCTGCTACTACAGCTTCATGGCCAACACCCGCGCGGGCGGCCAGCACGACGCCCTGCGCCACGCGGATTTCCGCTCCACGCAAGACTGCCTGGCCATCATCGACCACATGGCCGCCAACGGGCTGGATAATTTCGACATCACAGGCGGTGAGCCCGCCATGCATCCCGGCCTGCCGGAAATGATCCGCCGGGCGCGGGAGCGCGGCCTCACCGCGCGGGTCATCACCCTTGGGCAGTTCCTCACGCGGCCGCCGTTGCCGCCGGAGGAGGCCGCAGCCCCCACGTTGCTCGAAGCGCTGCTCGACGCCGGAGTGACGGATTTTCTCTTCTCCCTGCACTCGTCCACGGAGGACGGCTTCCGCGAGGCCACGCGCGGTTCGCTCGCCAAGGTGCTGGCCGCCCTGGACGCCCTGGACGCGCGCGGCTTTCAGTACGCGGCCAACACGGTCATCCACGCGGGCAACGTGGCCGAGCTGCCGGACATCGCCCGGCTTTCCGCCGCGCACGGCGTGTACCACCACAATTTCATCGTCTTCAACGCCTACTACCAGTGGGATTCGCCGGAGAGCATCGCCGGGCTGCAGGCCGCCTACCCGGCCATACGCGGGCCGCTGGCGCGCGCGGTGGAGATCCTTGAGGCCGCCGGGGCCGCCGTCACCGTGCGCTACCTGCCCCTGTGCGCCGCGCCGGAGCTGGTGCGCAACATCGTGGGCGTGGTGGGCGTGCACCACGACCCGCACGAGTGGATGAACCGCGCCGGCAATCCCGAGCGAGAGCCGGCCTACTGCGCCGAGGTGCTGCCCGTGCCCCTGGAGGGCCCGCGCGAGGTCTACGCCCTCAAGCGGGAATCGCGGCGGCTGGACTTCGGCCCGGCCGGGATTGTTGCAGCCGTGGCCGTGCGCGGCGACGATTTCAAGGTCTTCCCCCCCCTGTGCGGGGGCTGCGCCGCCATGCCCTACTGCGACGGGCTCGACCCCAAGTATCTGCTGCTGCACGGCGAAAAGGGCCTGGCGCCCTTCGCCAGCCTGGACGGCAGCCCCCCCCTCGCGCGTGAGCGCCTGGACTACCTGCCCGCCTTTGTCCTCAAGCGCGAGCCCCTGGCGGACATGCGCGCGGCCATTGCGGGCGTGCGGCGGCGCGGCTAGAAAAGCGGCGCCCCTGGCGCGGCCCTTGCAATATGGGCCGCGGAACCGGAAGTCCGTGCCGCTTTTTTGGCGGCGGCCCGGTCCGCAGTTCTTGTCCCCTGGCCGCCGCGGCCGGGGAGGAAGGAGTTAGGCATGATCCCCTTGGCTGAAATGCAGATCATTCAAATAGACGTGACCAACGCCTGCATGAACCGCTGCTCCAACTGCACGCGCTTCACCGGGCATCACCGCAAGCCGTTCTTCATGGACATGGAGACCTTCAAGCGCGCGGTGGATTCCCTGGTCGATTTTCCCGGCATGGTTGGCATGATCGGCGGCGAGCCTCTGCTGCACCCGCACTTCGCCGAAATGGCCGAATATCTTGCCGCGACCATACCGGACAAGAAGCGCCGGGGCCTGTGGTCCACCGTGCCCAAGGCCCAGGGCGAAAAATATGGCGCGCTCATCCGCGAGGTGTACGGGAACTTCTATTTCAACGACCACAGCGTGGACCAGATCCTCCACCAGCCGCTGCTTGTGGCCGCCCGCGAGGTTGTGGCCGACGAAGCCGAGATGTGGCGGCTCATCGACGACTGCTGGATCCAGAAATACTGGTCCGCCTCCATCACGCCCAAGGGCGCGTTTTTTTGCGAGGTGGCCGCCAGCTTCGACATGCTTTTCGACGGCCCCGGCGGCTGGCCGGTGGAGCCCGGCTGGTGGAAGCGCCGTCCCGGCGACTATGACGAGCAGATGCAGCGTTCGTGCCCGCGCTGCGGCTGCGCCATTCCCCTCAAACGCCGCCCCAGCAGCCAGGAGATCGACGACGTGAGCCCCGGCAACCTGGAGGCGCTGCTCGCCATCCGCTCGCCCAAGGCGTTGCGCGGCCATGTGGAGATTTACGGCGGCGGCCTGGCCGAGGACTGGAACCCTGGTCCAAACTGGTACATGAACGAAATTGAACGCGAAACCGAGCTGAAATACCGCGACAACATCGCCCAGCGCCTGGGGGGCGATGCGGAAGAAAACGCCGGGGAGACGAAATGAGCGACCTTCAGGGCGGAAGCATCGCCAAAACCACCCGCCGCGTGTTGACCCGGCGCGGCGTGGTCTGGCTGGGACAAACCTGCAACCTGCGCTGCCGCTTTTGCTATTTCCAGTCGCGCATCGAGGCCAAGGACCACCCCGAGCACCCCTTCATGAGCCTGGACAAGGCCAAGAGCATCGCCGACACCCTGCGCAACCACTATGGCAACACGGCCATCGACATCCAGGGCGGCGAGCCCACCATCTTCCCCGGCATTGAGGAGCTGTGCCGCCACTGCGCGGACATCGGGCTGCTGCCCACGCTCATCACCAACGCCCTCGCGCTGGCCAAGCGCGATGCCTGCCAGCGGCTCAAGGACGCGGGCGTGCGCGACTTGCTGGTGAGCGTGCATGGACTGGGGCAGAACTACGACGACGTGGTTGGGGTGCCCGGCGCGCACAAAAAGCAAATGGCCGCGCTGGACAACTGCGTGGCCGTGGGCCTGCCCGTGCGCTTCAACTGCGTGCTCACCAACTCCGCGCTGCCGCATCTTGCCGCCGTGGCCGAACTGGCGGCGCGGGTGGGGGCGCGCGCGGTGAACTTCATCGCCTTCAACCCCTTTGAGGATCAGCAGAAGGGCGAACGCTCCCGCGACGATGTGGCCGCCTATTCCGAGGTGACGCCGCCGCTTCTGGCCGCGCTGGACATTCTGAACGCCGCGGACATCGAGGCCAACGTGCGCTATTTCCCGCTGTGCCAGGTGCCCGATGCCTACCGCAAACATCTCTACAATTTCCAACAGCTCCCTTACGACCTGCACGAGTGGGACTACGCCTCCTGGTCGTGGACGGACATGAAGCCCCAGCGCATGCGCGACGGCGGGCTCTCGCCGCTGATTTCCCTGCGGCAGGCCAACTTCCGCTCGCCCATGTACAAAGGCGACCCGGAATATCTTGCCGACGCGTTGATCAGCGCCGAGGACGAGTACCGCCACAGCGCGCTGATTCGCGCGCGGGAGCACTGCGGCTACACGTTCGCCCCGGCCTGCGGCGAGTGCGCGGCCAAGGGCGTTTGTGACGGCTTCCACGGCGACTACGCGGCCTTCTTCGGCTTCGGCGAGGCCGCGCCCATCAAGCTGGACGCCCCCATCGACGACCCGCGCCACTACATCAATCAGCAAATGAAGGTCGTCGAGTCCGAGGACGCGGGCTGGGCGCTGTAAAACCGGGAGGGTGGGTGAAAAGTAATCTTGATATGTGGAAGGAGCTGCAAAGCCGGGATTATTTCGGCACCCATCCCTGCTACAAACGGGCCGACGGCACGCTGAACACCGACGCCGAGGACGACGCCATCATCGAGCGTTTCCTGCCCCTTGGGACCAAGCGCAACGTCGCGGTGCTGGGCTGCGGTTTCGGCCGGGAAAGCGCCGTCATCGCCCCCAAGGTGGGGCATGTGTGGGGCGTGGACGTGAGCCGCGACATTCTGGACAAGGCCGTGGACTTCCTCGCCGGGCGCGGGGTGCGCAACTTCACCCCCGTGCTGGCCGAGCGCTGGAAGCAGGACCTGCCCGGCGGCCTGGACCTCGTCTACAGTTTCATCGTGTTCCAGCACATCACCCGCGACCTTGTGCGCGACTATGTGCTGAATCTGCCCGCCAAGCTCGCCCCCGGCGGGGAGATGCTCTGCCAGTTCGCCAACCTTTCCTACGGCACGCCCGACGCCGAAACCCAGTCCCCCCCGCACGAACCCAGCGTGCGCTGGAGCCGGGCCGACATCGAGGCCCTGGTGGCCGAGGCGGGCATGGAGATGCGCCGGATCGAGGCGCAGGCCATACCCGGGCACGGGGAATGGATCTGGGCGCACTTCGGACTGCGGGAGCCGTAGGTGCGCATCGTCCACGTCAACACCCAGGACGTGGCCGGAGGCGCGGCGAAGATCGCCCGGCTGCTGGCGGCCAGCCAGCGGGAGGCCGGGCACCAATCCGGCCTGCTGGTGGCGCGCAGGCATGGGCCCGGCGGGCGGGTGCGGCGCTTCGACGCCGGGTCGGCGCCGGTGCTTTCCCCCTTTTGCGAGGCCACCGGACTGTCCTACCTGGACCTTCAGGGGGCCTTCGGCCTGCTTGCGGCGGAGCCCGTGGCCTCGGCTGACCTGCTGCACTTGCACAACCTGCACTACGGCTATTTCAATCCCCTGGCGTTGCCCGCCATAAGCCGGGCCAAGCCCTGCCTGTGGACTCTGCACGACCTGCACGCCCTGACCGGCTACTGCAACCACCCCGTGGACTGCCTGGGCTGGCTTTCCGGCTGCGCGGAATGCCGGCGGCAGGGCATGGACGGCCCGGACCCCGCGCTGGACGGACGCACAGACATGACGCGCGCGGGAGGGCTGCGCGGCCAAGGCGCGGCCATCACCCACCGCGTGCGCGCCCTGGCCTACCGGCACTCGCGGCTCACCCTGGCCTGCCCCTCGGAGTGGGTGCGCCAACAGGTGGAGCGTTCCAGCCTGGCCGGACATCCGGTGCATGTCATCCCCAATGGTGTCGAGACCGGTCTGTTTGCCCCTGGCGACAAGGCCGCCGCACGCAGGGAGCTGGGCATTGCGCAAAACGCGCTGGTGGTGGGCGGCGTGGCCTCCTACGGGGTGTTCGCAAATCCCATCAAAGGCGGAGCGCTGCTTCTCAAGGCGTTGCGCCTGCTTTGGCAAGCCCGCCCGGACCTGATTTTCCTCAACGTGGGCGGCTTTGGCCAAGGGCCGGACCCGCGCGTGCGCAACGTGCCGTTCGTGGGGAACCCCGTTGACCTGGCCAGAATCTATGCCGCCATGGATGTGTTTTGCCATGCCTCGCAGGCGGAGACCTTTTGCCTGGTGGCCGTGGAGGCCATGGCCTGCGGCATTCCTGTCGCGGCCCAGCGTCTGGGCCCCCTGCCGGAGGTGGTGCGCCACGGGCGCGAGGGACTGCTCTGCGCCCCCGGCGACGCCCGGGACTTGGCGGCGGCGCTGGAGCGGCTGCTTGGCGACTCGGCCTTGCGCGCGCGCCTTGGCGCAAGCGGCCGGGAGCGCGCCGTGGCGGAGTACGGCCTCAAGCGCATGGCCGACCGCTATGCCGGGCTTTCCGAGCGTGTGGTGGAGGAGCGCGCGGCCAATTCGGCCATGCCGCCCCCCATGCCGTTGAACGAATTGCCCGCCCTGGTGAAGACTCCGGCGCTGCTTGCGGCGGAGGGCGGCGCGCCCGGAACCGCGCCCGCGGCGTTGGACGAGGCGGCTGGCGAAACGCTGGTGCGGGCCTTTCTCGCGGAGCTTTCAGAAGCGGCCCGGCCGTCTTTTGAGGCGGTTCTCGCCAAAGTGCTCGATACGGCGCGCGTGTTCTCGCTGCGGGGTCAGGGCCGGTTCGAAGAGGGGCTGGAGCTGCTCTCGCGCCTGAACGCCGCCTGGCCGGAGGACCTGGCCCTGTTGCGCACCCGGGGGGTCACCCTGGAGCTCATGGGGCGCCGGGAGCAGGCTCTGGAAGCCTTCCAGGCGTGCCTTTCGGCCCATCCGCCGCAGTGCGACGTCTGGCTCAATGTTTGTGACCTGTGGCGCGCGGCCGGGAATCTGGACAAGGCGCGCGAGGCCTTGGACGCCTTCGCCGAGGTGGACCCCTACCCGCGCGGCTACAATTGGCGCCGCGGCCTGCTTCTGCAGGAGGCCGGCCAGCACCGCCCGGCGGTCCGGGCCTTTCTGCGCGAGATGAAGCTGCACGGCGCGCCCGAGGCGATGGCGGCGCTGCGGCGAAGTCTGCGCGCCCTGGGCCGCTGCGCGGGGGCTTTCGCCGGAGATGCGCCCGGCGTCGGCGCGGGGAACGCGCCGTGACGCCCTGGCCTCTGCCTCTGCCCGGCGCGGGGCGTTCCTTGGCCGCTCCGGGCATGTTTCCGTAAAACTTTCCTGGCAAGGGGCTGGTTGGATTGATATTTGCAATGTTCTGACTGCGTTGACTGTTTTGACGGCCATGCGCGCCTCTTTGGGAGACGCGCGGGAATTCGCCGTCTCCACCCACAGAGAATTGAGGCTTCGCCCATGTCCATCCATGACCTCATCGCCAAACGGGCCCAGGCCGCGCCCGACCAGCTTCCCGTGACCCTGCCGCAGGCCCTGCGCGACCCTCGTTTGAGCACTGCGCGGATGCACAAGCCCCGCGTCAGCTTCATCGTCACCAGCTACAACTACGAAGCCTACATCGTGGAGTGCCTGCGCTCCGTCACGCGGCAAAGCTACGACAACTGGGAGTGCATCGTGGTGGACGATGTTTCCACCGACGGCACCGCGGCCGTTGTGCGCTCCTTTGTGGACAGCCCGGAGGCGGGCGGGCGCTTCACGCTCATCGAGCGGACCGAGAACGGCGGCCAGATGGAGGCCTTCCGCGACGGGCTCAAAATCGCCACGGGCAGCTTCGTGTGCATGCTCGACGCCGACGACGTGCTGCTGGAGGATTTTCTTGAGGCGCACATGCGCGCGCACCTCAGCGTGGCCACGGTGGCCTTCACCAGCTCCAACCAGTACCAGATCAACGGCAAGGGCGAGATCATCGGCGGCCAGCACATGGACCACCAGTCCAAGGGCTATTACCGGCACATCCGCAAAACGCGCTTCCAAAACGGCTTCTGGCTCTGGGCCACGTCCAGCTCCATGGTCTTTCGCCGCAGCACGGTGGAGCTCGTCATGCCCACCGACGGCACCACCTTCCGCATCTGCGCGGACTATTACATCGCGCATTTCTGCCACCTCATCGGCGACAGCCTGCTCGTGCCCACCATCCACGGCTGCTACCGCCGCCACGGGGGCAACAACTTTGGCTCCAACCCGGTGCTGGGCAACATCAACAGCGTGGGCAACCTGGACAAGCACCCGCCCCACGACCTGTTCCGCTGGACCATGATCCGCCACGTGCTGAACAATTACGACGTGTTTTATCCCATTTTCATGGGCAAGGGGCTGGTGCAGTTTCTTCTGCGGCTGGTCAAGCCATCGGAGCTGCCGCGGCTTGCGGCGCAATACCCCAAGGCGTTCCCGGGACCGCTGTGGCGCTACCTGCTGCAGGCCGTCAAACTGCGCTGTACCGCGTGGCGCATCCCCGCCAGCGAAAAGTTCAAGATACTGCCCCCGCCGACGGAAGACGGCGCGGCGGCCCGGAAGGCCTGATGTTCGCCAGGGGGCGCGCTCGCGGCGGGGTGCGGACGCCATGAACCCGCTGGTCCTGCTTTCCGTCCTGCGCGAGCTGGGCGTGCTCTTTGAGGCGCCGGGCGCGCGCGATGCCGCGCCTTCGCCATCGCGGCCGGACGATGCCTGCGCCGACCATGTTTTCTTCGCCCACACGCCGCTGTGGAGCTACGAGCCGCCGCAGTACGCCTATCCCTTCGCGGTGCCGGGCCTCAAAAAGCTGTTCGAGCCGCTTGAAACCGACCCCGGACTGGACGCCGTGCTGGACAAGACGGGGCTTGCGGTGTTCCTCGGCGCGGCGGACACCCCGGTCTTGCGCCGCTGGCTCGAAAGCCGGGACACGCGGTGCATCCTCTTCGAGACCGATCCGGCGCGGCTGGCGCGCTTCGCCGCAAGCGTCACCCCGGCGCGGCTGGCCCGGCGCGCGGTCATTCTGTTGGGCGAGCCGGAGGCCTTCATCCCCTGCGTGGCCGAGGTGCTGTCCAAGGAGCTGTTCACCAGCGGCTTTCCCGTGTGCTACGCGCTGCCCGGCTACGCCCCGCCGGAGCGGTTGTCCGAGCTGGCGGAGCAGGTGGAAGTGCTGTTCTACCGCCACCGGATGTACGGCCTCAGCGGCCAGGCCAACGCGCGCGGCCTGCCCGTGCGCCCGCTGGCGCGCGGCATGTTTTACGACCAGCAGCTGCACTTCTACGACAACGCGCCGGACTACCTGCGCCACCCGGACCTGCGGCCCCTGCGCCAGGCCTTTTCCGGGGAGACGGCCGTGCTGGTGGCCGCCGGGCCGGACTTGCCCCGCCGACTGGAATATTTGCGGGCCGTGCGCGAGCATGCGGTGGTCATCGCCGTGAACAACGCCCTCAAGCCGCTTGTGGCGGCGGGCGTGCATCCGCATTTCGTGGTCGCCAACGACACCTCGCTGGCCACGGGCAAGTCCTGGGAGGGGCTTCCCCCCCTGCGCGACGTGTCGCTTGTGGCGCACTGCCTGGCCGACCTGGGGCGGGGCGTTTTCGGGCGGGCGTATCTTTTCGGCAACTGCCAGCCGGAGCTGTTCGGTCAGCGGCCAGGGCTGCGGCTGCACGGCTCGGTCATCACCACGGCCTTTTCGCTGGCGCGGCACATGGGCTGCGCGCGCTGCGTGCTGGCCGGGGCGCAGCTGTGCTCACCCGATCCCTGGACGCTGTCGTACTCGCGCGGGAGCATCCACGAGAGCGCGGAAGACGGCGGGACCGCGCCGCAACGCCCCCTCGCCAACGCCTGGCCGCAGCTGGTTCCCAAACGCGACATGGCGGGCCGGATGCGCTACACCACGCTGAATTTCCTCGACGCCGCCCACTGGCTGCTTGATGAGGTCCGCACCACGGGCCTGCCTTGCGTCAGCCTGACGCGGGAGACCATTTTGCACGGCCCGGGCCTGAGCCATGAGGCGGATTGCCCTGTGGTCCCCACGGGGAGGCTGCCCCGGCGTTTGGCCGCGCTGTCGCGGCTGGCGGGCAATCCTCCCGCCTTCAGGGTCGACGCCGGGCAGGTGGCGGCCATGCTGCGCGCGGAGCTGCGCAACTGGGAGGCCATCGCCCAGGCCGCGCCCTTGGTGCTGGCGCGCGGGGGCGCGGACTTTTTGTTTGCGGCGGAGCAGCTTTTCGAGCGTTTTGAGCAGAACAACGTGAGCTATCTGGTGCAGCGCTACGCGGATTTCGACAACCAGCGCTTTCACGCGGCGGCGCTGGCCGAGGGCGCCGGGCCGGAGAGCCGGGCGGCGGGGCTGCGGTATTATCTGGAATATGTTGGGCGCATGGCCGGGGGCTTCGTTGAACTGCTGCGGCGCAGGCTGCCCGCCGTGGGCCGGGAATAAGGCCGGAAGGTCCGGGGCGGCCCGCCGAACGATTCCGGCCGCCCGGAAAAATCCGCCGGGGCGAGTCGGCCGGGCCGAGTCCGCCCGGGCGAGTCCGTACGCAGAAGCCGGTTCGGGCGCGCCGCTCGCGCGGCCAGCCAAGCTGCAATCAGGCCGGGCAATCAGGCCGGGCAATCAGGCCGGGCAATCAGGCCGGGCAATCAGGCCGGGCAATCAGGCCGCACGATCACACTGGACAATCAGACTGGACAATCACACGGGACAATCACACGGGACAATCAGGCACAGCGGACCAGGCGGGGCCAGCCTCGGACGGTTGCCCGGCGGCATCGTCAGGCGCGCCCGTCAGAGAGCCCGGCAGAGCGCCAAGCCAGGAAGCGGGCCAGAACACCGCGCGTCAGGCCAGGGGCAGCTCCACCAGGAAGACGCTGCCGTGGGGGCTGGCCGCCTCCACCCGCACATGGCCCTTGTGGTCGGTGATGATGGAGCGGACGATGGTGAGCCCAAGCCCCGTGCCGGTCTTCTTGCGCGAGAAATAGGGCTCGAACATCCTTGCGCGCTCTTCTTGGCTGAAGCCCGGGCCGTTGTCGGCCACGCTGACCCGGGCCATGCCGCGTGCGGGGTCGGCGGCGGCGCGCACGGCCACCCGGCCGTCGGTCCGGCCATCCAGGGCCTCGGCCGCGTTGGTCAGCAGATTGATGAACACCCGGCGCAGGCCCTCGGCGTCGAAGGGAACCTGGGTCAGGTCCGGCGCGGTCTCAAGCTCCCATTCCACCTCGCGGTGGGCGGTGGCGAAGGTGCCCACCACCTCGGCCAGCAGGGCGGGCAAATCGCCGGGCACGGGCTTGAGCTCCGGCAGCTTGGCGTAGTTGGAGAACTCGCCCACCATTTGCTGCAAGCGCTCCACCTCGCGCACGATGAGCTCCGCGCAGTCGTCGAAGCTTTTGTCGTTCGCCACGGCGGAGAACTTGCGCTGTAGCCGCTGGGCCGAAAGTTTGATGGGCGTGAGCGGGTTCTTTATCTCGTGGGCGATTCTTTGGGCCACCTCGCGCCAGGCGGCCAGGCGCTGCATCTTCTCCAGCTCGGTGATGTCCTCGAACACGGCCACCAGCCCGGTGCCGTCGCCGCCACCCGCGCCGCCAGCGCCGTTGGCCAGGCCCACAAGGTTCACCAGGAAGCGGGCGGTGCGCTCGCGCAATTGCAGGTCGATCTGCCGGGTCCAGCGCGCCTCGGGCACTTTGGCCAGATGCCGCAGCGCCTCGGAGAGCAGCTCCGAAAACTCGCCATGCACCAGATGCTGGGCCTTGAGCCCCACCAGTTGTTCCGCGCGCACGCCCAGCATGGCCTCCGCCGCCTTGTTCACGGTGCCGATGCGCCCGCTGGCGTCGGTGGAGATGACGCCGCTGGTGATGTTGTCGAGCACGGCCTCAATGTACCGGCCGCGCCGCTCCAGCTCCTCGTACTGCTGGCCCATGCGCTCGTTGGCGTTCATCAGGCGCGTTTGTCCGGCCTCCAGGTCCTCGGCCATGCGGTTGAAGGAGCGCACGAGCGATCCCAGCTCGTCGTCGCCCGCGTCGGCCAGGCGCACGGAAAGGTCGCCCTTGGCGATGCGCTCGGTGCCGCCGGCGATGGCCTGCACGGGCGCGCTTATCTCTTTGGCCAGGCGGAAGCCGAACCACGAGGCCCCCAGCACGATGAGCAGGCTCATGACGCCAAGGGTCAGGTACAGGTTCATCTTCCAGGGATATTTGAGCTTGCGCAGCTTCTTGTATTCGTCCAGGCCGCGCACCACCTGGTCGAGTTTGTGCAGCAGTCCGCCGCCGATGCTTTCGCCCAGCACCAGAAAGCCGGTCTTGCCTTCATCCACGGGCAAAATGCCCACAATGAGGTCGTTGCCGGCGCTGGAGAGCATGACCGAGACGTAGCGCGGGTTCTTGCGCAGGTCGGCCAGATCCACCTTGGTGCGCACCTCGCCCCACACGCGGTCGAACACTTGCGGGGGGTGCTTGTTCTGGTCGCGGCCGTCCGGGGTCAGAACGCCGATGACCGAGAGCCCGTACTCGCGCCGGGAATCCACCAGATGCGCGTCCATGTTCTTGCCGCCCCAGGTGAAGTGGTTGGCCGCCACCTGGGAAAGCACCTCCATGCCGCGCTGCTCCACGCGGGCCTGGGCCGACTGGTAGAAGGCCCGGCCGATTTCCAGGGACTGCTCCATGGAATCCTCAACCTGGGTCTTGAACCAATAGTCCACGCTGGTTTGCACGAATTTGGCCGAGACGTAGAACATGAGCGCCACCGGCACCAGCGAGAGCAAGATGAACGCCAGCACCAGCCGGGAGCGCAGCTTGGAGCCCAGCACGTTGCGCCGCCGCTCCAGCATCAGTTTGACGCCGTTTCTGCCCACCACGAAAAGCACGACGAGCAGCAGGATGAAATTGAGGTTGACCAGGCCGAGGAACAGATAGGACGTGACGCCCAGCAGCTTGAGCTCCACCCACACCAGCACCACGATGGTGAGCACGCCGCCGATGGCGATGCCGGCTTCGCGTCGGCGCCGCAAATGCTCGCGGGCTTCCAGACTGGCAGAGGCGCTGGATGCGGGAGGCGTCGGCGGCGGCGGAGAGGCCGGGGGCGCACCGGGCGCGCCAGTGGGCGGGGTTTGCTTCTCGGCGTCCACGGCGGGCTACGGCTTGAAGTGCAGCTGGTAGGAGGCTTGCGGGGCCATGTCCCAGGACCAGAAGAACAGCGTGCGCCGGAACCAGTTGGGAATGTCCACCTGATGCAGGCGTATGTCGAGGCTGAGGGTGTACTCCTGCCCGCGTTCCAAACTTTTCCAGGTTCCCATCTCCAACGTCAGCGTGCCCCAGCCCGCGCGCAGCAACTCATCCAGGCGCGCGTTTTTGAGCGGAGCCTCGCGCCCCGGCAGGGTGAGGCTGAATTCCTTGGTCAGGGCGTCGTACTTGAGGCGGCTGTCCACGTTTGCCGCGGCCACCTGCGTGTTGGAGAACACTCCGCCCCGGCGCGTCAGCCTCGTCTTGCAGGTCAGGGCCAGGGTCGTGCCGCTGGTCAGCGCGTCGGAAACCTCGGCCAGTGACTCGACAGAGACGCCGAAACGCGCCGCCAGCACCCCGGACTGGTTGTCCACCACAAGGTTTTGCAGCCCAAGCGATGCGGCCGATGCGGCCTGCGCCCACAGGCAAAACCCGAGGGCAAGGGCCATTGCGGCCAGACGGGTGCGTTTGCGGAGCTGCATGGGCATTCCAGTGTGGGCGGTCAACATTCGGCCAACGGGCGCGCGTCCCGGCCCGCAGGTTACAGACGTTAAGGATAGCACCCGCCCCGGGGTTTATCAAGAAGGGCCGCGCGCGGGGCCGGGCCGGGCCGGGCGCGGCGGCTACATGGGCGCGGGGGGGCCGAAGATCTGTG
>Ga0183100_1000735_pt1 | contig 21614 bp, 19 predicted proteins | sample Biomet2_FD_127789 | JGI IMG/M metagenome (GOLD analysis project Ga0183100, IMG submission 127789) | Microbial communities from bioreactor (seeded with anoxic lake sediment) at LBNL, California, USA - Biofuel metagenome 2 | ecosystem: Engineered > Bioreactor > Anaerobic > Unclassified ...
TTCAACAATTTTCAGATAATTTTTTATTATTTCAGTAAAATTTTAACGGCCTTTTTTTGACAAACAAAAAAGTCAGTCGCAAAAACGACTGACTTCGATTTATATATGGTGTTCTGGGGGGGATTCGAACCCCCGGCCTACCGCTTAGGAGGCGGTCGCTCTATCCAGCTGAGCTACCAAAACGTAAAAACAATTAAGTAACACTAATTGACGATAATTGTAATATGCGGTGAATTAATTTACATTTAAAAGACATATTATGCAACAATATCCACAAAACAAAAAAAAACTGTGGATAACTTATAAATTCGTTCTTTTTCGTGTCCATAATTCGCATTTATGTAACATTTTCCTACTATGGCTGGCGTTTACCTTTAACGGCTAGAATCTACGCTGTGCCTTACTAATAGACAAATTGTTTGTTATTTGTACTCAATTTTTCTCTGGTGTACGAACACTTTCAATAGAAAAATAGTTATCCACAGTTCTGAGCAAAAAACTCGTGAAAAACAGCCCTTTCTACACAGTTATCCACAGAACAAACGTTCCTGTTAATAAACCTGTTTATAAGTTGTCCGCCATTCCCGGAGGCATACTCCACTCAACTCGTACACCAGCATTTACCCACAAACGAGTTAATACAACTCCAAAATCTTCATAATTATTCATGGCATTCAAAGTTACTGTTTCAAACTCACGAAGGCCATGTTCGCCCGGAACATCCATTGTTTGCGTCTGAAACAAGTATTCTTCTACTCTTTTTTGTGCTTCAAGGTCGCCGGGAATACTTACGGTTATTTTTTTCGTTTCGTCATCATATTCCACATAGCCATAATTACAATGGGAGTTTAAAGTTACTTTATGTTTCGCCATAATAACCTCCAATAAAATCAATGAAATCAACTTATATTTCTTGCTCGTCATAAACCCCCAAAAATTTTCAAAACGATCTTTGTAAACTGCAGGGTTAATTACCTGTAGTATTATATCACAAAAGTTCAATCCTTGCGATACATAGGTTTAAGTCTTTGTTCCATGGGCATTTCTTCTTCTTTGGCGGCCTCTTTAGCTTTAGTGTAAAGAGTTTCCTGAACGCTAACGCTTGCACCATGTTTTGCTACTCGGCGATAAGTACCATTGCTTTGCATTAAGTGAGCACCAACATTATCTTTAAGACATAACTTCAAAATACCCTTAATCCGCTCAATATGTTCTTGACCCTCAATGGGGAAAAATAATTCCACACGATCATTTAGATTACGCGGCATCCAATCGGCACTGGAAAGATATATCTGCTCATTGTCACCATTAGCAAAGTAAAAAATTCTACTATGCTCTAGCAATCTACCTACAATACTGCGCACCGTAATATTTTCACTAACACCAGGCATCCCTGGTCGCAAACCACATATCCCTCGTACAATAAGTTCAACTGTTACTCCCCCAATAGAAGCTTGATATAACTTTTGGGTTACATCTTTATCTATAAGAGAGTTCATTTTAGCTATAATATGCCCTTTTTTACCCATTTTCACTTGGGCTATTTCGTTATCAATAAGTTCATAAAGTTTTTTTCGTAAACCCAACGGCGCCATGACTAATTTATTCCACATAGGCGGTTCCGAATAACCTGACAGTAAGTTGAAAAAAGCAGAAGCATCACTGCCATACTGGTCATTAGCAGTCAATAAACCAATATCTGTGTAAAGTTTGGCTGTAGTATCATTGTAATTACCGGTTCCTAGATGTACATAACGTTTAATACCATCGGCTTCTTTGCGAACAATGAGAATAATTTTTGCATGCGTTTTAAGTCCAACCAAACCATAAATAACATGACAACCAGCTTGTTCCAAACGTCGCGCCCATATTATATTGTTTTCTTCATCAAAGCGTGCTTTTAATTCTACTAGCACTGTTACTTGCTTACCATTTTCTGCAGCACGTGCCAAGGCTGCGACTATAGGTGAATTACCACTAACACGGTACAGTGTCTGCTTTATAGCTAATACTGCCGGATCTACCGCAGCATCACTAATTAATTTTATCAGAGGATCAAAGCTTTCATAAGGATGATGTAGTAATATATCTTTTTCTTTAATACTACCAAAAATATTATCCATAGACAACAACTCTTGTGGTCTTTGCGGTGTAAATGGTAAGTATTGCCACTTGTTCATACCAGGAAATGAAATGAATTTTGTTAGACAAGTCAAATCTAAAGGGCCACTTATTTCATAAACGCCAGAATCCGTTAAGTCCAAACTTTTGATTAAAAACCCTTTTATAAAATTGTTGCTTGTTTTTACTATTTCCAGACGAACAGCAGCACCACGTTTACGTTTACGCAAGGATTTTTCTATTTCTTTTAATAAATCTTCTGTATCTTCTTCATCCACATCCAAATCAGAATCACGGGTAATACGAAAAGGCACTTTATCTAAAATTTCGCAGCCTTTGAACAAATCTTTGCCATGTTCCATAATTAAATCTTCTAAAAACACAAATGTACGACTATCAGTTTCATCCTCTACCTCAATAATTCGTGGCAGAACAGAAGGCACTTGCACAAATCCTAAGCTATGTTCGCCTTCAATGTTATTGAGTTCTATAGCTAAATTTAGAGACCGATTGGCCAAAAAAGGAAAAGGACGTGCTGCATCTACCGCCATAGGAGTAAGTACCGGATAAACAAAATCATTGTAATATGTTTCCAGCCATTCCCTGCCCTTAGCATCCACTTCTTTAACATATTTAATGTTCAAACCATAGTTACGCATTTCTTTCAACAAAGAAAAGAAATAACGATATTTCAATTTCATTTGTGTATGTGCAGATTGGGATATTTTCTCAAGTTGCTCCTCTACAGATAAGCCTGCAGCATCTTTTTTATTTATGCCATTTTCGAATTGATCATATAGCCCAGCTACTCGCACCATAAAAAACTCATCTAAATTCGAAGCTGAAATAGACACAAATTTTAAGCGTTCCATTAAAGGCGTTGTTTTCACTCCGCCCTCCTTTAATACCCTGAGATTAAATTTTAGCCAGCTTAATTCTCGATTAAAAAAGTATCCCGGCTTAGCCAAATCAATATTCATAATGTTACCCTTCCACTTTTTCTAGTATTGGTAATAAACCATAAACTTCCTCAAAGAAATTGCCTTTATTAGCAAAAGTCCACTCTTCCAATGTTAAATCCTTTTTACTCTTAGCCGTAATACGCATTTCATTGCCTTTAATTACAACCTTACAACTTTTAATTTTTTGTTGGTAGCTGCGATCCATGGCATCAGCCAAGCGTAAAATAGAGGCTAATTTGGCCACTAAAGGCACAATAGATCTCTCTACTTGAGGACTACACGTAGGTTGAGTCTCAAACAATAAATGAGAATGGTAATAAGCTGTTAATGCAATTATCTCTTTATCTTTATTACTAAACCCTAATATATCTGTTGACATAATTAACTTGTATGAATATAAAGAGTGACTACGCAAGCAAATATACTTGCCAATATCATGAAGTATACATGCGGCCCTAAGAAGTAAGCGGCAATGATCATCCATACCATGGGCTTTGCGCAAACTATCAAAAATTGCTAACGAAAATTTTTCTACTTGTGCAGCGTGATTGCTGTCATATTTATAGCGATTACCTATGCTATGCACTAAACTCAACAAAACTTTCTCTATTTCCTTTATATATTCTTTATTGGTCTTACGTGCTACATAAAGAGTCTTCATACCATCAATAAAGCGATCAGGTGTAATAATAATTTCTTTTGCCGGAGCTAAACTTAGTAGTTGTTCGTAAAGTATGATTGTTGGCAACACTAATTCAGCAGCATTTTGCCCAAGATTAAAGACTTTAACCAATTGAGTCATGCTCAACTTACGCACACGTTCATAAAATGATATAAAATCCGTAGCTTTCATACATTCAAGTTGGTTCGGCTTAGACCTTTTGCCAAACATTTTTAAGACCAGCTCGGTTTCAGTACCGGAAAGGACTAAATACCTAATGTCTTCCGTGGCCATTTCATCTCGCACAGGACCCACAGTACTAGAAATATATTCAGTTAGTGCTCGCCCAAAATTTTTACTGGATCGTTGATTACGATCAAAATCTTCTTTTATACGAATTACACCAATATGCAAATTCTGCTGATATTTTATGGCATTATCTTTCATGTATGTAATTCCCAGACCACCGGAAGAAATATCTACAAATAACACTCCACTACCGGAGACAAATTCCTTAGCGGTATTTAATGTCCGCAAAATTGAAATGTATTTAGTATAAATTTCCCTAGGCATTTCCACCACGTCTATGCGCAACCCCGTCTTTACTAAAATCTGGTCTAAGAAGTAAGCTTGATTTTCTGCTTCTCTTACGGCAGTTGTTGCTTGGACCGAATATTCTTCAACGCCATACTCATCCATTAGACGTTTATACCCTTTTAATATTTCGCAAATTTCCGTTACTAAACTAAAAGATATTCTTTTGTTTTTAAATGTTTCTTCTCCTAGCTTCACTCTTTGGTTTGCTTCTTCAATAACCCTTATATTATCTAAATCACTATATTCAACTATCTGCAAACTAATCATTTCTGAACCAACATGAATGGCCGCAAATGTTCCTTGTTTTTTCTTTTTCATAGAAACAACCCCCCTCTAGCTTTATTGATTTCGACAAATATCCTTATAATCCTTGCAAAATAAGTTCTTATAGTGTAAGTTTAACATAAATTTAACATAAGTTAGCCAATCGACGCAGGATTTTTGCAATAAATGGGTAATATATAAAGTATGAATATTTGAGAATAGGTGAAATTATGCAACGAATAGCAATTATTGATATTGGGTCAAACTCTGCGCGTCTTGTTATTACACAAATGTACAAGTCAGGCGCTTATAACATGGTCTATAATCAGAAAGAAACTCTCAGACTAAGCCAAAAGGTAAATACAAATGGAGAGCTTACTGAAACAGCTTTCACCGATACCCTTGAGTGTATGAATAGCTTTGCTTCTATGTGTGAATTGTTTCATGCCAACAAGATTATTGCAGTAGCTACAGCTGCTATTCGCAATGCAACCAATGGCAAAGATTTAGTGCTTAAAGTAAAAGAAGCTACCGGAATTACGTTAGAAATAATTTCTGGCAAGGCTGAAGCTTACATGAGTTATTTAGGCGTTATTAATACCTTGGATATAAAAGATGCTATTATTTTTGACCTAGGCGGCGGCTCTACAGAGATTATTTTAGTGCAAAATCGTAAAATGGTTAATTCTATTAGTCTGCCCATTGGTTGCGTAAATTTGACAGCAACCTTTAGCAGTAAAAACAAAATCACTCCCGCTACTTACACAAAAATGCGTAAGGCTATTGCTGCTCAATTAAATTTAGTGCCGTGGATAAAGGCAACCGGATTACCACTTGTAGGAGTCGGCGGTACCGCTCGTACCGTTGGCAAAGTAGAACAAAAACGAGTAAAATATTTTACTTCCAAGATTCATAACTACCAATTTGCTATTCAGAATTTCAAAAACACCTTTAAACAACTTTTAACCACTTCAGTTGCTGAACGCAAACAACTGCCCGGACTTTCCAGCGAGCGTGCAGATATTATTATCGCAGGTACCGCTATTATAAAAGCATTGGCTGACTTTAGTAAAGCAAAAAAAATGATTATATCCGGTTGTGGACTACGTGAAGGTATGTTTTTATCTTATTATGCACCAAAAAATAAACAACCACTTATTACAGAAGATATTTTGGCTGACAGTTGTGCAAATGCCTCTAAATTGTACACTCCCGACAGTGAGCACAGTAGGCATGTAACAAACCTAGCTCTAGCCATGTATGACTCATGGAAACCTTTACATAAATTAAACGACCGCTGGCGGCAACTCTTGCAAACCGCAGCATTGCTACATGATATCGGCATTACTATTAACTACTATAGTCATGCTAGGCATAGTGCCTATATGATTGAAAATGCCAAACTTTTTGGCCTAACGCACAAGGAACAAGTGCTTACCGCAATTATAGCAGGCTGGCACAATGGTATTTCTCGCAGTTATTTGCGCAATAAGCAATATAAAGAATTGTTAACAGAAGTGGATTTAAAAAGGCTGGGAATAGCAGCCTTGCTTCTGGCCCTAGCTGAAAGCTTGGATTATTCTCAGACCAATCAAATAAGCGAGCTCTCCGCCACTATTTCCAAAAAAACTGCCGTACTTAATCTGACGGCCGCAGTAATTCCAACAATTGAACTACACCAACTTAAACAGCAGTTACACTGGTTTAATAAAGCCTTTGGCTTGCCGTTGGTTATAAAAACTCATAAATAACGAAAATCCTTTTAGGCCAAAAACCTAAAAGGATTTTCATTTCCCTCGTTTAATAATCTGTTCACCAAATTTATTTTTTAAAGCGTCTAAAGTTGCATTCCGCTTTTCTCGTTTTTCATCATGGGCAAAATCCAGAACTAGCTCTCCAGCTGTCGCAAATTTACTAACAGTTACACCCAAAAGCCTCACCGGCTCTGCCCATTTTACTTGCGCAACAAGTTTTTCCACTAAGGCAAAAATGTCTTCATCCAGACTAACGGGAGTTTCGGTAGTAACACTACGTGTAACACTTTTAAAACTGCGGTACTTCACCTTTAACGTTACCGTATGACCTACTAATCCGCTATTACGAACACGCCACCCTACCTGTTGGGTTAAATTCCAAAGAGCATCATGATACTCTTTTTGTGTAAGTAAGTCGTCTCCATAAGTTGTTTCTCTACCGATAGATTTTGCTTCTCTACTATTTTCCACTTGCCTATCATCTAAACCAAGAGCTAAATTTTGCACGAGTGTGGTATTATTGCCCAAAATATTTTTTAAATACATTTTATCGCAGACAGCTAATTGCCCAATAGTGAAAATCCCTATTTTATTTAATTCCTCATTGGCCTTTTTCCCAATACCAAAAATTTTATTTACCGGTAGAGGCGCAATGAAATTTCTCGCTTCTTCCGGTTTAATAATAACCAAACCATCAGGCTTGCGTAAATCTGAACCAAGCTTAGCTAAAAATTTATTTGGAGCCAACCCTACAGAAGCAGTGAGTCCTGTTACTTCTTTAATCCGCGTTTTAATTTTTGGGCCAAGAGCCGTTATATCTCCCACCAAATGCTCCATTCCTGACAAATCCAAAAAGGCTTCATCTATTGATAATGGTTCTACACAAGGAGAAAATTCAGCAAATATTTTCATTATTTGTTGCGACACTTCTGCATAACGCCACATGCGCCCAGACACAAAAATACCACAGGGGCAAAGGTGTTGTGCTTGCACTATTGGCATAGCCGAGTGCACACCGTATTTGCGTGCCTCATAGGAACAAGTAGACACGACACCTCTATGTGCCCTTCCACCCACTATTAACGGTTTACCTCTATACTCTGGGTTATCTAGTTGTTCCACAGATGCAAAAAAAGCATCCATATCAACATGCATTATCCAACGCATAAGCTTTCTCCTTGTACACACAGGCGACAAATCAGGAAAATGCCGGATTAACAATAATAAAATTATTTAAATATTATATTACATAAATCCCAAATGTTCTGCCAGAATTTTACACCCCAAGCCTATAAGAACAATTCCTCCGGCTATTTCCGCCTTTTCCCGTCCCCACTCGCCAACCTTGCTACCACATGTGCAACCAAGGAATGAAATAAGGAATGTCATCAAGCCGATAACGATAGCCGCTTTTATTATGTTAACATGTAATATAACCAAGCTGACACCCACTGCCAAAGCATCGATGCTTGTAGCTACTGCCAGAGTCAACATTTTCTTGTTATCCATAATATCATATTTACAAACGCATGCTTTTTTGCTTTCTAAAATCATGCTAATGCCAATATAACTCAAAAGACCAAAAGCAATCCAATGATCGTAATTAATAATAAACCTTTCAAAATGAGAGCCTGCATAATATCCCAGTAAAGGCATAATTGCCTGAAATCCACCAAACCAGGTACCGAAAATCAGCCCACCTTTTGTTCTCTTATCACCGGGCAAAGCAAGTCCGCCACAGACAGATACGGCAAAAGCATCCATAGCCAATGAAACTGCCAACATAACCAATGCGAAATCGCTCATATTTTACCTCAATAAATAGTCATACTCTGCTCTTGATATTTTTTGAAAGCATTAATAGCTTCTTCACGCAGCAGTTGTTTTAATTGCAAAACTTCTTTGTTATGACATTTCCCTTCTATAAATCTATAAATAAAATCGTCTCTGAATCCAATTTGGGCCGTATCTTGAGCACTATTCCCATAATATACTATTTTAATATTTGCCCAAATAATAGCACCCAAGCACATGGGACAAGGCATAGCAGAAGTATAGAGTTCGCAGCCTGCTAAATCATAGGTTTGCAAATACTTACAAGCGTCACGTATAGCCTGAATTTCGCCATGACAAGTTGGATCAGAATTCTTAATAACCTCGTTGTGCCCACGCCCAATTATTTTTCCATTTCTAACAATTACGGCACCAAAAGGCCCCCCGTCACCTGTTTTTAAATTTTTTTCCGATTCTATAATAGCTTCACGCATAAATTCCATTTTTGTATTCCTCCAACTCAAGGCACACTTTTCGTACCTAACTTGTACTATGAATTTTACCTAATTAGCTTTAATACCTTCCAACGTTATCATAGTCAACGAACGCAAAACAGCTAATTGCTCAGCGCTATGCCTTTTATCGTCAGCCATTTTAGCAAAAACAGTAAGTGCTACTTTCAGCATCTTCTTAGTAATACCGTGCTGCCTAGCCCCATGAACCTTAACTGACTTTACTATGCCTGCTAAGACCGTCAATGTTGCTCTTTTCCCTTCAGACGTTAATTTATCATTGGCAGCCACCTGCTTATGAATCAACTCTGCCTGCTTTAGAAAATCTTCCTCGCCCAAAATTTTTGCTTCTTTATCAGCCATCTTAATATTCTCCTATATTCTCCCTGTAAAGGGAAATTTGTATTGCATTTTTTCAGCGTAGATATATTTCTTTCGTATCTTGTATATTATACACCAAAGTGCATTATTTTTCGCACAAATAATGTATAATAGGTTTTAATCACGTAATGGAGGATTTTGTTCTATGAATATTTTTTTAATTATAACTATAGCTATGTGTATAATACTTTTTATGCTACAAAAACATTATCCAATTGGGCCTTCTATTTTACTTGGTGGGCTATTTATGTGGGCAGTTAAGGCTCCAGACCCTATGCACTTCATTACTGCCGGTTACCAGACACTAACAATGCAACGTACTTATGACCTGCTTTTTGCCCTATATTTCGTTATGTGCCTAGAAATTGAATTACGTACTAGCGGAAGTCTAGATGGTATGGTAAGGGCTCTGCAGCGTCTTTTCCCCAGCGAAAAGTTCACATTAGCCATCATGCCTGCCTTCTTAGGGCTTTTACCATCTCTTGGTGGTGCGCGCTTTTCTGCTCCTATTGTAGAAACAGCTAGCAGAGAAACTAATATCACAGCGGAAGCAAAAAGTTCTATTAACTTTTACTTTCGCCACATTTTTGAATATTCCAATCCTATTAACCCCGGTATGATTATGGCTTGCAGTATTGCTATGCTGCCCATCAGCGAATTCATTATTCATCTTGGTTGGCTTTCAATTTTAGCATTTATTCTAGGCTGGATATTTTGCATCAGTCCCTTAAAATTACCACCCAAAAAGATTACTGTTTCCACAAAAGAAGAACGAAACAAAGATATTTCTGATGTAGCTTTATCTTTAGCTCCAGTAATAATAAATTTTCTTTTAGTTGTTTTTTTTCAAATAGGTGCTGCTATTTCCATGGGCTTAGTGGTATTTGGCATGATTTTCCTATTACGAGCAACTAACCGCACTTTAAATGTTAAAAATGTTTTTGTAGAATCTATGGATATCAAAATGCTTCTAAATGTAGTATGCATTTTTTATTTTATACAATTACTTACTGTTACAGAAATTCTAACTGCCATTGTAACAGCCTTTAACACAGCGCCTTTGCCTCCAATGGTTATTATTGCTTGCGTATCCTTCATTATTGGCATCTTAACAGGGCTTTCCCAAGGACATGTTGCTATCGTCCTTCCTATTGTAGCCGCAATGGCCCCCGGTGATATAACTATGTTTGGTGTTGCTATGGTTTTTGGCATAGCAGGACAAATGATTACCCCTACACATGTATGCCTTATGGTAACCTTGGACTACTTCAAAGCAGATTTTTTTAAAACTCTAAAACCTGTTGCACTTATTGAATTATTAATATTAAGTATATTTAGTATAACTACTTATCTATCCATATAAAAAATGACCCAATCATAGTTAAAGCATTTTTAACTATGATTGGGTGTTTTTTTACAATTGAACTTATCCCTTACTAGCCTTCATATAATTAAAAAGCCTCTCTCTCAATTTCTTGCTTCTATGTTTACTTAGTGGTAACTTTTCATCATTTTCCAAGATAATAGTGTCCTTATATACATTGCGTACGTATTTCAGATTAACAACATAACTTTTATGGTTCCTCACAAAATCTTGTTTTGATAATTCAGTTTCCACGTCACTAATTTTCCCTGTAAAAATATATTCATTACTATTTTCACAAATTCTAATATTACGCATATTTGATTCAAAATAATAAACATTGGATAATTTGACTTTACTTAGACCTCGCCCATTGGCAAATTTATAATAAATATTTTGCTCCAAAGCTAATCTTGTCAATAAAACACTTACCTCTGTCAAAAAAGATTTTTTATCAATCGGCTTGGAAAAATAGCGATAGACATCGACTTTGTGACATTTCGCAACCAATATTTCTGTAGTAGTTAAAATAATGATAGCAATGTTATTATCATATTGGCGGATCTTATGTAATATATCAATACTATGAAATCTATCTTTAATAACATCTAAGATAATTACGTCAAAATGTCCCCCTCTTTCATAGCTATACAATAAATCTTCTGCCTCAGTAAAGGGAATTGTTTCTACAGAGAAATCTTCCTGCCATAGTTCTTGCAAATACTCACAAATCATTTTAATGCCATTAATATCAGCATCACAAACTGCAATGTGAAACACCCCCAGCCCTCCTTTCAAAATTAAAATGCCATTATATCCTAATTAGTAATAAGTATAACATAAAGTCATAAAAAAAGAGAGCTTATGCCAGACAATCATAGCGCTCATTTAAATACAACCTATACAATTTTATTTACCGCTGAAAATCCCTATAAATGCCAGCCATATCATCCCTGTTAACGAGAACTTTTTAATCTTGCCTTACGCAAGCCACTCTAAGTTAGTTTGTTTTTTTGTTGTTACTATGTTAATATAGCCAGGGGATAGCCTTATTTATATGCTATTTCTTTATATTTAGGAGGTTCTTATATGAATATTTTAATTAGTGCCTGCCTATTAGGTATGTCCTGTCGCTATAATGGAGAAGGTCAAATTATACCTGGCACTGATAAATTAATGGAAAAACACCATTTAGTTCCCATATGCCCAGAAATATATGGTGGACTAAGTACGCCCAGAGAACCTAGCGAAATAAAAAATGGCAGGGTTATTTCTAAAAGTGGAAATGATCTTACTGAATATTTTGAGCGAGGAGCAGAAGAAATTCTCGCATTGGCCAAACTTTATCATTGCAAATATGCTATTTTAAAAGAGCGTAGCCCATCTTGTGGTTACAAAGAAATATACGATGGAACATTTTCCGGAAAAATTATTAACGGCAACGGCATATTAGCTGCACTCTTGCTAAAAAACGGCATAGTAATTATAGATGAAACTGAAACAGATAAATTAATATAAAATAAACACTTTAAAAAAGTGGGGTATTAGTCTTTTGACTAATACCCCACTTTTAGGCATAAAACATTAGCTAACCTGTCATACCCAAAAGAAGGGTGCTTTTCATGAGCTGCTGACAACAGCTTTGTGAGTTCTGTATAATCTTTTCCATATTGGGTTATTATAACCTTCCTGTTTGGTCACATGTAATAACAGGAAGGGTTTAGGTTCATAATTTTACACAAAACAGAAAAGTTCTTAGTAGGCTAGGTCATGGTTAATTAAAAAATTCACCTACTCCGATTGAGAAAAATTAGATTTACGCGCTTTCCAGTCATAAATAAGTGAATAGACGACAGGTACGACTACAAGTGTGAGAATTGTGGAGGTAATCAGGCCCCCGATAATGGCATGTGCCATGGGAGCACGTGCTTCCGAACCCGGCCCAATTCCTAGTGCTATAGGAAGCATTCCAAAAATCATCGCCGCACTGGTCATTAGTATAGGACGCAAGCGGACGCGAGCTGCATCTACCAATGCTTCATTACAAGGAACATTATCTTGTATTCGCTGTTTGGCAAAGTCAATGAGGAGAATAGCATTTTTGGTGACAAGTCCCATTAGCATCATAATACCAATTGCCGAAATCACACTGAGAGCACTGCCTGACAAGAATAATCCAATCAGGGCCCCGATGACAGCTAAAGGCAAGGAAAGCATAATGGCAAAGGGCTCAATGTAGCTTTCAAACTGCGCTGCCAATATCATAAAGATGAAGGCAACAGCAAGAACTAAGGCTATACCCATGCTGGAGAATGATTCTTCCATATCATCTGACTCGCCTGCAGCACGAACCTGATATCCTACAGGCATGGAGATGTCTTGTATACTAGGGTAAAACTGATTATCAAAGTCGCCGAGGGTTGTTTTATCCAAATTGGCGGTCAGACGGATTTCTTTTTGCCGGTCATAGCGATTAATTTCCGCCGGGCTTGTCGCATATTGCCACTCAGCTACCTGGGAAAGCGGAATCAGCATTTTTTGTCCATCAGCTTTTGTTTTTTCGCTGGGTACATAGATAGTATTCAGGCTTTCTGGGTGACTGCGATCCATCGCGGTCAGGCGCGTGCGGATATCGACACGCTCGTCACTATCGCTGTATTTACCTATGATTGTTCCGGCCAGCAGTGTTTGCATACTATTGCCGATGTTGGCGGTGGAAACAGCTAAATCATTAGCCCGTTCTGTCTTGATTTTAATATTCAGATTTGGGGTGCCAGGACGATGACTGGTAACAAGGTCTTGCACACCGGGTATTTTTTCCATTCTTTGCTGCAGTTCATTAGCAATTTCCCCTAGCCTTTCTACGGAATCGCCTGTTATCGAAACAGTAACTGGTTTACCGTCTCCTTGCTCTATGTCAATCCGGACACCGGCAAGGCTGTTGAGTTTTTGGCGCACTTCACTGATAACACCAACTTGACTGCGCTGCCGTTCTTTTTTGGGCACCAGTTTGACAAACAAGGTTTGTTCTTCGTCAGCCGAAGTACTGTAAATATGCTGAATTTCAGGAAGTGACTGGAGTTCTTCTATCATCGTCTGAGTGCTATTATCCAATGACTCCACTGTTGAACCGGCCTGTCTTTTTATCTTTACGGTAAATTGTGCTTGGTCCGTAATCGGCATGAAAGAAGAGCCCAAATACGGAAATAGCATCATACTGAGCACAAACAAGGCTAATGCTCCCGCCAGTACTTTTTTTCGGTGCTGATAGAGCATTTTTTTCAATAATACAGCGTAAGCTTCAGTAAGACCGTCAAACCAACCATTCCACTTGGACCACCACTGGCCCAAACGACCGGTGGCATGTTGCTGGCCCACCGGTAGATATAAAGCTGCCATCATCGGTGTCAGAGTAAAGGAAATGAAAAGAGATACCAGCACGGCAAAGGCAATGGATAATCCAAATTCCTTGAAAAATTGTCCACTTGCACCAGACATAAAGCCGACTGGGAAAAATACAGCGACGACGGTAAAGGTTGTTGCCATAACTGCCAGGGCGATTTCTTTGGTTCCTTCCGCAGCGGCCTCCAGAGCCGACTTGCCCATTTGACGGTGACGGATAATATTTTCAATGACAACTATTGTGTCGTCAATCAGGAGACCAACGGACAATGATAACCCCAGAAGAGACATACTATTGATAGAAAAATTGGCTAATTTCATAAAGAAGAATGTAGACACAATAGAAGCGGGAATGGCTAAGGCACTGATGACGGTACTGCGCCAGTCCCCCAAAAACCATAGCACTGTAACAACTGCAAAGAAACCGCTGATTATAAGATCGAACCAAACTTCATGAATAGATTCCTCAACGCGCTGAGCATCGTCGCGAACCATGTGCAAGGCTATACCCACTGGTAAGTTTTTCTGAATTTTCTCCAGTTCAGCTTTTACTTGTTTGGCTACGTTTATGGCATTGGCGCCGGATTGCTTGCCGATTTCAAGACCAATGGCTGGTTGATTATCGTAACGGGCAATTGTCTCAATTTCTTTGATCGCATCCTTAACGGTGCCGATTTGCCGGTAATATACCGGTGTTCCGTTTCTGGTGCCGATTACGACAGAAAGAAAATCCTGCGGATCGTTGAAATTACCTGCTGTGCGTACCGATAAGTTCTTGTTGGCTGCCGTAAGCTTACCGGCAGGAATGTCCTGGTTTTCCTGCTGCAAGCGCTGGGTAATTTCCGGTATGGAAAAACCAAAAGCAGTCAGTTTGTTTTGGTCTAGCAACAACTGAATCTCGCGTTTCTGGAGTCCTGTTACTTTTACTCGCCCGACGCCGGCAATTTTTTGCAGACGAGGTTTAATCACGTCATCTACTAAAATGCTTAATTCACGGAGAGTGGCGGTTTCACTGGTAATTGCAATAGCGACGACCGGAGCCGCCTTCATATCGAAGCGTTCAATAACTGGTTCTTTAATGTTATCAGGCAATTCACTGCGAACTGCGCTGACTTTATCCCGGACATCTTGGGCAGCCATTGCCGGATCAATGTCCAGATTGAATTCAACGCCAATCTCTGCTCCGCCGTCTCTAGAAATAGACCGAATATGTTTTACTCCTTTGGCTTCGCCGACCGCTTCTTCTACCTTTTTTGTTATTTGGGCGTCAACTTGCTCCGGCTGCGCACCTTCATAGGTAATACTGACCGATACATAAGGTAAAGTTGTATCGGGCATTTCGTCCACATTCATGCGAAAGTAGCTGACAACGCCCAATAGAATAAGGGCGAGAAGGGTAACTGTAGCAAAGACCGGGCGCTTGATGCTGATTTCCGGTAAGCTCATCAACTGATTCCCCCTTCATTCAGTAAGGCATCACCGTCTTTAATTTTATCCAGATTGTCGATTACCACAACCATACCTGCCTTTAGTCCTGCTTTGACCTCAATCAGATCGTCAATCAAATCACCGGTTTTCACCAATGTTTTTTTCGCTTTCCCATTTTCAGCAATATAGACATAATGCAAGCCCTTTTGGACAATCATAGCAGTTCGCGGTATCGCCAAAACCGATTGCGGCTCACCCGATATCATGGTAGCTTGTGCAAACATGCCTGGTTTTAATAGTTGTTCGGAATTATCGACCTTGATTTTAACCCGGAACATACGACTTGCGTTGTCTGCCACAGGATTGATAACAGCAACCGTTCCGGTAAATGCCCGGCCTAGATAAGTGTCTACGCTAACGGTTACCGCAACTCCTAGTTTTGCTGCGGCAATATCTTTTTGTTCAATATTTACCACAACATACACTTGATCAATTTGTTCTACGGTAAGGAGCGCCGTGCCGGGTGAAACGACCTGACCGATGGTGGCCGATTTATTTGCGACCACACCTGTTACTGGGCTTACAATGCTACCGTCAGCAATTTGCTTTTGGGCATTGTCCAGATTGGCATAGGCATTGTCGACTTCGGCACGGCCGGTAATCATTCGGGCCTGTGCACTTTCCAGCTGTTGCTTAGTAACGGCGTTTTGCGCATACAGGTTATAATAACGCTGATAATCGGCCTGTGCCGTATTGAAATTGGCCTCCGTCTGACGGACGTTGTTTTGAGCGATGCGTTCATTATTAGCCAGTTCTACGGTATCCAGTGTCAAAAGTATGGCTCCTTTTAAAATGGCCTGGCCGTCTTCTACGAAAATCTGATTGATTTTACCGGCAAAACGGCTACTGATAATGGCGGAGGTTAAGCCTTCCACTGTACCTGCTAATTTGAGTGTGTTTGGCTTTGTCGTTTCTCTCACGGCTGCAGTAGTAACCGCCAGTGGCTGAATCAGCAGACTAGCCTGCTGCTGAGCATTGTAGATTCGCCAGACGACAGTACCGGTAAGCAACACTAGAATCAGGATAATCATCAACATTCTAATGCTTGGTTTATTTTTTATCATGGATATCGACCTCCGAAATATTGCCCATAGCTTGTGCTAACTGTATAGTATACTTGTTGTAGTCATAGCAGGCGTTAATGTAGTTGAGTTTAGCTGAAGTTAGTGCACCCTGTGAATCGATTAAATCTAGGTTGATTTCAATACCACACTGGTAGGGGAGCTGACCTATCGCGTAAGCTTCTTCTCCTTTGCCAACAACCTTAGAGGCAAGGTCTAGCAACGTACGGTCATTTTTCATATTGAAATAGGCTTCTTTGATCTCTAGCATAACTTGCTCCTTTTTTTGCTGCAGGGCTCATGTTTCTGTATAGTTTCACGCTGAGCCTGTTCGATTTTGGCTTTGGTTTTGCTTCCGTCAAATAAATTGAATAATATGGATACCTGAGCGTACCACGGATTTGCTGAGCTCTCCTGGTTTTGCCAATCTTTTTTGAGCAACAAGCTTACCGTAGGCAATTGACCGCTTTTGGCGCTATTTATACACTGTTTGGCGGCTTTTTCTTCCTGATAGGCTTGTTTAAGGTCTGCTCTTTGCACTAATGCAGTTTGAACGGCCTGGGCTACTGGACCTTCATTTAGCCCGCCGCTGTATAAGGTCATCTTTGCCTCTAAAAATGCCGAGCGGAAATTCGATGGCGAATTAGCAGTAGCTGGGTAATTCTGATTTTGCACATGGTTGGCGCTGAGAGTTGGCAGATAGGTTGAGTTATTTTCTTTAAGCAGCCAAGAGGCTTTTGCTGCTTCCCCTTCGACCGCTTTTATCCCCGGACTATTTGTAAGAGCCAGCCGGATACTGTCTGCTATCGTCAATTACATCGGTTGTGCATATGTTAAGTGGGGTATACCGCAAAAAATAAGGGGTATACTCCATAAAATTGTTTTTTTAGGTTGATGAGTTCTTCCTTTAAAGGTTATTTTTTATTAATTAATGACCCTGGTCAGTTGTGTGGTAAAAAAGGTGCTTATTTCCTACGCAACCTAAACTTAAGGCATGAATAATTTTAGTTTTCCATCCTCAATTCCCAAAATTCGTTCCAGCACAGATTCGGCAATTTTTGTTTTATTCAGAAATATTTCTGATGGTTCTTCTAAATAAGCAACTTCCAATAAGCAGTCCAGTGTGCTCCAGAAAAAAGCAACTGTTTCTTTTATGTATTTCACATGCATGGTTCCCTCTTGATTTCCCTGCTGGATAATATCAGTCAGATGAGAATTAAAAACATTTTCAACCTGTTGTTGCCAGGTTTTGTAAACTAAGTTAAATTGTTTCTCATCCCATAGCCTATCAATAATGGCATCAACTTGACTGGGAAGTAATAATTGCAAAATGAAGATTTGCAGTTTGTTTATTGCCGTGTGCTGGCGGCTTTTTAATCGGAAGGAAGTGACCAGCTCAGTAGCCCAGCGCGTGCAAATGGCTTCTAAAACGGCTTCCTTTGTAGGAAAATAGTAAAAGAAGGTTCCTTTGGCAACACCGACCTTTTTTACTATGTCTGCAACCATTGTTTTTTCATAGCCGGCAGAACTAAATAGCTCCAAGGCAGCATCAATTAGCTCCGTTTGCCGTACTTCCGGATCTTTTCTGATTCTCATAATAAACAGCACCTCCTGACTAGATAAAACCTACAAATAAAAGTAATAGCTCACGACTTTAACGGGAGATGCATTAGCATTCTTCCCAGTAATATGTTACAGTACTACTGACCATGGTCAATTATATAATGAACAATATGCACTGTCAATAAGAAAGTAGTTTTCCTGTGGCTTTCATTTGCGATCATATATACTTAAAATGCCTTCTCACAGTATATTTATCAGAAGGAAGTGTTCATCTAAGTTTAGAAGCAAATGTTTTAACAACTGCAAATGCTTTTTGCATGTCTTTTTTTAATTTGTCAATTTCTCTCTTTGTACAACCGATGTACTACCCGTCAATTAGACAATAAAAAACATAACAAACAGATAACTTTTGTGTTTCTCTTTTGGTGTTAATACGACAAGTTTTCTTTGCAAACGTTTATTGTGGAGTACTCAATAAAGCTATCTATCATTGCAATCAATGAATCCCTGCTTGTAAAACGGAGTCATTCTACTTTTGGTCATTGTTTTGTATCCTCCTGCCGGAATCTTTAAGTTTCTCATGACCATTATACTTCAAAACCCATTTGCGTATTGCATCGGTTGAAGGTATTTTGTATTTAATTGTGAGTTCACTCAAGGAATATTGCTTTGTAAGATAATCTTTTATAACCGTTTGTTTGAATTCACTTGAATAATATTTATTGCTCCCAGTTCATATAAAGAAACATTCTCCCTCTGCCTTATATTTTGTTAGCCAGTCTGAATGTCATCCTTTGAGTATGTTATCTTTTAGGGATAAGGGATGTGATTCCCTTGCCTTCTAAATATTCTTTGACTGACCTAATCTTATCTTCTGATGAAATCTTCTTGCCTTCAGGCATAAAAATATGCTCCCTTCTTGATAAACAAGTTGTTGTTATTTAACTTGTCTACCTAGAAGAGAGCATACCAACCTACTCGTCACTTTTATTTTATATTTTTACTACAGCTTTTATTCTACACGTGGAACTGTCAGTGAACCTTCCGGCATAAGAATCACGCTATAATCTTTTCCAACTTCTTTTTCAGCTATTTTTAGGGCCTCTTCCACGCTACCCACCACTCCTGCAAAAAGCATATCCTTAGCCAACTGCTTATCCAAAGACGATACTAAAATATATTTTACAGTTTTCATTAAGCGTGTAACAGCATAAGCCTTGTTAGCGCCAATAACAAAATTAGCCTCTAACTCTTTCTCAATGGCATCACAAGAACCCAAACGTTTACAAGTTTCTTCCAAAACCTTTGACCCGCTGCCTTCTTCGCATTCTGCTAAAAGTATAACTACGCCACCTTCGCGAACAGCGCAATGAGCGTTATCCATAGTCTTTTGCATTTGATATACGTTAATGTCTTTAGGATAACCACCACAGGAAACAATTACTACGTCTGCTAATTTTGGTATAACCACTCCATATACTTCGTCCACAAATTTACAAGCTTCTTTGTGAGCCGCTATATAATCTCCTGCAAACATCCGCAAAAATTGGTGTTTGGCATTCAAAATTGCATTAAATAAAATGAGAGAACGTCCTTTAGCAAATAAGGCCACTCCTTCCATTTGATCTTCGTAAACAGGGTTTCCTATAGTTTTTCCTAGTCCAGCATTCGCATCTAGCATCCAGCTATGATTACAACGAACTGTTTCCATTGCCGCACAACCAGGCAGAACAGCTTTGCGGCCCCCACCATAACCACTGAAATAATGATGTACTATTGTGCCTGTTAAAAACACGTGATCCACATGGCACAAATGTTTGTTAATCCATACCGGCGTTTTACGGCTAGTATCTCCAAAATATTCAAAATCATCTTGTATAGTAGATGTACTATTGTACATCTTCAAGCGTTCCGCAACCTCAGAGCCCACTGCCATGACCATTTCTTCGTAACTCATATCGCGATGCGTGCCTAGAGCAAAAACAATATGCATATCCTCGTCTTTAATACCCAGCTTATTCATTTCATTTACTAAAATTGGCATGAAATCATAGCTATTGGCCACACGAGTAGGATCATTACAAATAAAAGCAATACTTTGTCCCGGTCTTACTACTTCATTAACTGCCGGCATTCCGATAGGATGATAAATAGCATCTAAAACAGAAGCTTTAATATCTTCTAATGGTGTAAAATCCTTAGTACGCACTTCTTTTAATACTTTATCGTCATTCAAAGTAAATTTCTTACGTCCTCTACCATAGGCAAAATCATACTCACGCATTGTCATAATAACGCCCCCTAAAATTCCCTATTGTTTAACTACAATCATTTTACCATAAAATCAACTATTGGAAACAGCCTTATTACAACATCAGTCTGAAATCCAAATTTACAAAAAAATGGGCATCCCTTTTTTAAGGTATGCCCATTTAATATGTTACTTTAAACAGCTTTAGCTAAACATTTAGTTATTCCTAATGCTACGCTTACTTCTTCCCAAATGACGATTTGTGCTTTATGAAAACCGTTGAAGGTCGTCGCAGATGCAGAAGTGTATGCACCACACAAGGGAACCAGTATAAGATCTCCTACCTCTAAAGTAGTAGTCATCTTACCTCTGAACATAATATCCAAGGAATCACAGCTAGGGCCGGCGAAAGTTGCCTTGTGCTTAGTTCCTTCTTTGAAACTAATAAGTTTGTAATCCCATTGGTCAAAAATAACGCCAGAGAATGTTCCATAAATACCATCATCCAAAAAGTACCAAGTTTGACCATTTCTTTCATTTACGCCAATAACACTGGTAATAAGATTCATTGCTGTACCACACATAAAGCGCCCTGGTTCAGCCCAAATTTCGACATTCGGAAAGTCTTCTTCCAAACGAGCACTAATTTGCCCTAACATAGCAGGCAAGTTAAACCGAACCTTTGGTTCTGGCACCGGCATACCACCGCCAATGTCCAAAACATGTAAATCAATACCCTGTTCTTTAGCTTCAGCATATATACTGCGAACAATTTCTAACGCTTCCAAATATGGTTCAGCAGATGTAGTTTGGCTGCCTACATGAAAAGCAATTCCTGCGGCATTAAGCCCTGATGCAAGGGCCAATTTAATAAGGGGCAAAGCTTGCTCCCTAGGTGCTCCAAATTTTTTGTTTAAATCCACATGCGCTTTTGTATTATCTATACGTAAACGCAACAGTACTGTAGCACCGGGACAACATTTGGCAATTTTCTCTATTTCACTAACGCTGTCAAAGGTCATTCTGCTAACTCCAGCATCTGCACAGGCTCTAAAACCACCCGCTGTCTTAATAGGATTCGCATATATCATACGTTGGCCATCAATACCCAATTCTGCCAACGTTCTAATTTCACCATCAGATGCTACATCAAAAGAAGACCCTAATTCTGATAATCTCTCAAGAATACGCAAATCAGGATTAGCCTTCATGGCATAATGCAACCTTACGTTCGGCAAATGCGCCTTTAAAAAACAATAATTCTTCTCAATCTGGTCTAAAGAAAGAACCAGTAACGGCGTCTCGAAGTTTTCCGCCAGTTTCATCACAGCTTCTTGTGATAGTTGAAAAAAACCTTGTCTCTTCATATACACCCTCCCCTTGCTAATGCTTTAATTTACTGTAGTTTATTATACTACTATTTCAGGAAAGTGCAATAGGAAAATTGAGGAAAATTGAGGA
>Ga0183100_1000736_pt1 | contig 21583 bp, 19 predicted proteins | sample Biomet2_FD_127789 | JGI IMG/M metagenome (GOLD analysis project Ga0183100, IMG submission 127789) | Microbial communities from bioreactor (seeded with anoxic lake sediment) at LBNL, California, USA - Biofuel metagenome 2 | ecosystem: Engineered > Bioreactor > Anaerobic > Unclassified ...
CATGAAGTACTGTAGGCGTAGCAGTAACTAACACTACCATAACTTCACCGGTGCGCACTCCCACTCGTCCCATAATGTGGCGAACTATACCAAGCTGTTTATCTTCCATATACCCAGGTATCTTGTATTCTTTCATCCATTTACGCACAACGGCAGCAATAACGTTATTCTTTTCTTTTTGAATGAAACATTCTTCTACGTCTATAATTTTATGTGTAGCTTGAGCAAAGCAGCCTATTTCTATTTTTTTGCCTTCCATAGCTACCGGCACTTGCATCTTGTTACGATAATGCCACGGTATTTCATCACCAATAGTAGGCAATACTTTTATATCATGAAAATGGCCAATGCGTTCCAATGCGTCTGTAACTTGTTGTTGTTTAGCTTTTAGCTGACCATCATAACTTAGGTGCTGCAACTGACAGCCGCCACATTCTTTGTAAACTGGGCATAGCGGTGTCACTCTTTCTTTGCTGGTGGTGACAACTTTAATAACTTGCCCAGTTGCATAGCTTTTCTTTACTTGGTTAAGTTTTACCCTTACAGTTTCTCCTGGTAGTGCTCCTACGGCAAAAACCGCAAAGCCATCGATTTTACCAACGCCTTCCCCACCGCTACCCAAACTTGTTATGGTTAAATCTATTATTTGTTTTGCTAAAAGTTCTTTTGTCATTGTACACTCCTATATTTTTTATCTGTTCTGCCTTCTATTATAGCTTAATTTTTCCAATAAAAAAAGAAAAGGTGCTATTGCTTAGCACCTTTTCAAAAGTTTAACTTATTTTTTCTACTCCGGCTATTGTGCTGCCATCAGCATTTAACAGTCTGGCTTCATTGCGGCCATAAGAACTTACAGTTGCTTTGGCTACAGAATCATTTACTGAATAGGTATTTCCATTAGCGTATTTAATATAGCTCACGATACCTATGGAATAATAAACTCCGGTTATAGTCTTTTCTGTATCGCCAGTTGTATAATAGACCTTAAAATCAGAAATTCCACTATTAAAAAAGGTTGTAAGAGCATCAGTTATTGAACTATCATTCAAATAAGCGATTAAATTACTCATTTCTTGGGCTTCATTCAACACATTTTTATTCCTATTCAAAGTCAACAAATATTCTCCAAATCCCGAATATATATCTAGCAGTGAGTCTAACGTAGCCTGCTGCTGACTTTTATCAAAGATGTAACTAGTACTGCTTTGATTTTCTTCTAGGAGAGACCCATGTTCAGAACATATAATATCTAAAGGATCTTGGGTACATGTATATGTACCTCCGGATGGGCACAGAGTTGTTGCACCATTATAGTATGTCGCCAAATACCACTTTACGTAATTGTCCAAAGAAGATGCTGACGCGTCTCCTCTGGCTTCAGCGATAGTATATTGACGAAGTATGGTCCTCCGATTAGCAATGCAGGCTTTTTTTTGGGTATCAGCTAGAGTATCGCCAAAATGTGCTACAGCGATACCTGTTAGAATACCTAAGATTGCAATAACGATGACAAGTTCAATCAACGTAAACCCTTTGCTATGCCTATTCATTGGCTATTCAGCAACCTTCCCTTCGTTATCGTAAAACTGATATTCATAATAATACTCTATATCCTTTGCTTTTGCAAATATTGTTCTTCATTTAATAAATAAAAAAGTGTGCATCCAAAGATGCACACTTTTAAGTAACTTTTATAATTAGAAGTTCTCAGCTTTAATTTGGAAATAAGCTTTAGCATGATCGCAAACCGGGCATTTTTCAGGTGCTGATTCAGCAAAAACGATATGTCCACAATTGGAGCAAACCCAAACTTGTTTTTCTGGGCGCTTAAAGCAAGCATCACCTTCAACATTAGCCAGTAATTTAAGATACCTATCTTCATGAGTTTTCTCGATTTTAGCAACAGCAGCAAATAATGCCGATAATCTTGTGAAACCCTCTTCTTTAGCTGTTTTAGCAAATCCTGCATACATATCAGTCCACTCATAGTGCTCACCGGCTGCAGCATCTTTCAAATTTGCAATGGTATCAGGAATTGCGTCTCCATGCAAAGCCTTGAACCAAAGTTCAGCATGCTCTTTTTCATTGCCTGCAGTTTCAAGAAAAATATTGGAAATCTGTACATACCCTTCTTTTTTAGCTTTGCTTGCATAATAAGTATACTTGTTCCTTGCCTGTGATTCACCGGCAAATGCAGTTTGAAGATTCGCTTCTGTTTTACTACCTTTTAGACTTGTCATGTTGTATCTCCTCCAAATAATAAATTTATAAAACCGTCACAATGACAGTTTCTAGCTGAATTAATGACCTTGCTTTTGGAGCTTAGCTTGGCATTTTGGGCACAAACCTCTAAAAACAATATCATGATTATCCATTTTGTAATTTGTTGCCTTTGCAATCTTGAGATCTATATCCTCTAGATATTCAGTGTCAACATCAGAAAAAGCACCACAATCCGTACACTCTATGTGATAATGCCTTGTTAAAATGTGGTCAAAGCGATCAGCTCCACTAGGAACCGCTACTTTATTAAGTAACCCTGTTTCTACTAAAGAATTTAAATTACGGTATACAGTTCCCTTACTGATATCCGGATATTCAGTTACAATGCAATTATAAACTTCTTCGGCAGTAGGATGATTTTCCAATGTGCGCACAGCAGCTATAACCAATTGGCGTTGAATTGTGTTTCTTTTTCCCATCGCGCTCGCCTCTTTCGGATAATTGTTCTTAATTAGAATTATACATCATATTTTTATTTCGTCAAGTAGTATCTGGCAAAATCTACTACCATCTGACTCTTAGTATAACATATTATTAAGGTTTTGGCGAAATAATTCCTAATAAGAATTGAAATATCTTTTTTTCTGAAGTATAATTACCGACAGAAGTTCATAGAGTTCCTAACAAAGAGCAAAGAAGCTCCGATAGCATGCCAAGGCATATCTCGGAGCTTTTTATATTTTTTATTTCACCTTTTTTTCAGGCTCCATAAATATTCTTATAGGCAAATTAGAAGCCCCGGGTGGTGAGAAGAATATTTTACCTGCAGATTTTCCTTTAGCTCTGCCGATAATCATACTTTCTGTTGGCAGCTTATCGCCAAAATACAAACGGTCGTTTGGAATGTTTACCCTAGTTGTTTTGTCTTCTGTTTGTAGCAAACAAGCACCGGCAAAAGTTCCACCCCAAGGATTAAACCGAAAAATTGTTTCTCCGGACCCTTTGGTTTTATAAGATAAATCATAGACAACACCATAGTTACCATAATTTACGACCGGATTCCCTGTGGTTGCGTCTATTCCCTTAACATAAGAATCCTTATTGTTATCTGCTAGTGTAATTCCCCATATGTCTTTTCCCTTATTGTCGAAAGTGTTAGCAAACGTCATATGATAATCAACATTTTTAAATGTTCCCCTTAACACATATTTTGCATGGTCAGGAGGTAATACATCATAAGTATCCACTGCCGAATTGAAGTCTGTACCCACAGGTATCATCATGAAGGAAATTTCTACAGGATTGCTAAATTGAAAATCCACGATTCCCGTAATTATTTCCTGAGGTTTAAATTCTACCCCTTTTTTGTCAGTAAGGAACTCATGTTTTCCCCCTAGTCCAATGGTAAACTCATTTTCTTCACTACCGCTAAAGTAATCTATTTGTGCCTGTTTACCTGCATTCAGCCAATCAAGACTGGGTTTTGACACGCCCCTGCGCCCTACTTTGACCTCAACTGGGTGGAAACCCCTATTTCGTAAAACTACTGCTAATCTTTTATTGCTGTCGGTATCATTAACATGGTGGAAGAAAACACGCACCTTGCCGCTTACCGTGTCGCGGTACATAACGCCGCAAGTCTTTACCATCTCCGGGCTGTCAGAAAACAACAATACCGGTCCATCTTCCGTAACGTTTATCCTGGGTTCCTTATACGCAGGAATTTGTTTTTGCCAGTTGTCTAAACTGTCAGCTCCCCAAACCGGGCTCGGTAACAAACAACTTGCCAGCAACGCTGTGCTAAAAATTCCTTTTAAAAAAATATTCAAAACATCTACACTCCTTTTTTCTATCTTTACCATTTTAACAACATTTGTAACCTCTGTCAAAAGAAAGGACGTAAAATTATGAAAACTAATGAGTTGAAACCCGCATCAAATCAAGATAGTTTCTTTAAGAAATATGGTTTTCTTATTGCCCTGCTAGTTCTTGCCATCATCACTTTTCTACCAACACCTGCAGGATTATCCATACAGGGTCAACGCATGCTTGGAATCATGGCTTTTTCTGTAATCGTTTGGGCAACGACCGCAATTAGTTACCCGGTTAGTGCCGGGGTTATCATCAGCCTCATAGCCGTTCTAATTGGTTTTTCGCCAGACCCTGCTACCGGTAAAATGGTTGGTACTGATCCAGCATTAGCAATGGCTCTAAAAGGTTTTTCTGCAACGGCATTTAGTTTAGTAGCTGCGGCTATGTTTTTAGCAACTGCTATGACTAAAACTGGCTTAGACAAACGTATTGCCCTAAATATCCTTTCCAAAATAGGGACTAAACCAAACCGTGTGCTAATCGGTGTTATTTTATGCGGTTTTGTACTTAGCTTCTTCGTGCCTTCTACTACGGCTCGTGTTGCCTGCCTAGTCCCCATTGTTATGGGTATGATTAAAGCCTTCAATGTCCCTCTTAAAAGCCGTTTTGCCGGAATGCTGCTCATTTCTGTTGCCCAAGTAGATAGTGTTTGGAACGTAGGTATTAAAACCGCTGCCGCGCAAAACATGGTAGCCGTTAATTTTATCCGCACTCAACTTGGTGTAGAAATTTCTTGGCTGGATTGGTTTATTGCAGCTGCTCCTTTTGCTATTATTATGTCCTTTATCCTCTACAAATTAATGCTTTATCTAATGCCTCCTGAAATTGACGATATCGTGGGTGGGCAGGAAACAGTGCGTAATTTGCTACAAGAAATGGGCAAAATCACAAAAGATGAAATTAAGCTGCTAATTATTTCTATTTGCCTGCTATTTTTATGGACTACTGAGAAAAAGCTTCATGTTTTAGATACTTCAACAACCACAATGTTCGCTGTTACATTATTGCTTTTGCCTAAAATCGGTGTCATGAATTGGAAAGAAACTGTTAACAAAATCAATTGGGGCACAATATTACTATTTGGCGTAGGCATTTCTCTAGGCTCCGCTCTTTTGTCTACAAAAGCTGCAACCTGGTTAGCCAATGTTATTGTTACAACCTTTGGTTTGGCAAATTCCACAACAATAATAGTTCTAGCCGTTATGTCTCTTTTCCTTATCTTCATCCACATGGGTTTTGCTAGTGCTACAGGGCTCGCTTCCGCGATAATTCCAATTATAATCTCAGTCTTACAACAGCTTAAAACCCCAGGAGTTAATATTGTCGGAATGACCATGATTCTACAATATGTAGTAAGTTTTGGTTTCATTCTTCCGGTTAATGCTCCGCAAAATATGATAGCTTATAGTACCGATACTTTTGAAGTACATGACTTCGTAAGGACAGGCATCCCACTAACTATAATAGCGTTTACACTTATTATGGTATTGGGTGCGACTTATTGGAAATGGCTTGGTTTAGTATAAATAACCCAAAGCGATAAAAAATGACTCCACATAGTTTTGTGGAGTCATTTTTTTATTTTTGGCTAGCCGCATAATCTTCTAAAAACTTTTTAAGTCCTGCATCTGTCAGTTGATGCACAAGCATTTGCCTAAGCACTTTGGTTGGAATGGTAGCAATATCAGCGCCGGCAAGCATCACATCATTAACATGATCCATACCACGAATACTAGCGGCAATTATTTCCGTTGGCAAAGCATATTGTTTAAATACTTTGACCATATCTTGCACTAATTTTACGCCATTTTCCCCAATATCATCCAGCCTACCAATAAATGGGCTGACATAGTCTGCACCGGCCCTAGATGCCAACAAAGCTTGTGATAGGCTGAATACTAGAGTAACATTGGTGCGAATACCCTCTGCATGCAATATCTTTACGGCTTTTAGCCCCTCTGCAATACAGGGTATTTTTACCACGATATTTGAGGATATTTCCGCTAATTTTCTTGCCTCCGCTACCATACCGGCACATTCGACACTAATTACTTCGGCGCTAACCGGACCTTCCACTAATTTAGCTATTTCCGGAATAACCTCAGCTTGAGTGCGTCCTGTTTTAGCAATCAAACTAGGATTAGTCGTTACGCCATAAATAATTCCTAAATTCGCAAATTCTTTAATCTCTGCAACATCTGCTGTATCCATAAAAATTTTCATATTCTACTCCCCTTATTTTATATTTTCCCCGTTAGCAGCAATTTTGCAAATGGACTTATGTCTTTATTTAAAATTCTTAATATGTAATTTACTACTTAATACTAACTTTTTCATCCATGACATTATTGAAAAACTCTAGTGGAACAACTGTTTTTCCCTCCACAATCCTTGGTACATTTTCCAACACTATGCGTTCCTTATCTTTCCAATAACCTTTACTGCCAATTTGCAGGCTAACACTTTTTGACTCTTTTTGTAATTCAATGCCTTTAGTGAAAGCATTCCATGTCAACTTGTATTCCAAAACATCCGCTATACTACGCAAAGGTAAATAGGTTACACCATTAACGTTGTAAATCTTATTGTTATCGTTGTGCGCTAATTCCTTATTGTTTACCAAAATTGTACCTGGCGCAGCATTCACAACAACTGCTTCTGCAATATCTCGATTTAACAACATAGCATATGTAGCATTAAAAGCTGTAGGAACAGAAGCAGTGGACAAATTATACCACCCCAAAACTTCATCTCCTTGGCGAATGCTTTTATAATTGCCCATAGCTTTTTCACTGATATTCATGCTTTTATTGTCATAATAAACTTTTACGAAATCACCATTATCTTCGATTTTTGAAACTCTCATATATTCTATACTAGAATCCCCTTTACCCAAAACAAGCAAAATTGCCTTTGCCTGTGGAGGAATACTCTTAGTCATGTTAGCGCCATAAAAAGCATAGGCATATTGTCCAACTTTTATCTTACTGCTATCTACTTTTTGCATGGTTGCATTGTCTACAAAATATACCTTACCAAGCAAAGTCAGCTCCACATTACTAATATTTCCTGTTCCTTGCACAACCAATCTGTTTTCTCCTGCTGTAACTATAGTCCCATTGGTATTCAAAACATGGGAATTTTCTGCTGAAACAGTACTTATAATGACAAGCATAAAACAGCAAATTAATAATAATTTTTTCCACATATTAACATCTCCTGTTTTCTCCATTGTATTTTCTATTCTACAAAAGTTTATACTTCCCTTCTTTTTCGTTATGTGCTAGAGTTAAAATAGTACATATGAAAGGGTGATTAATTTGAAAAAGAATTTTATTGTTTTTATTTTTTCCATATTTTTACTTTGCAGCACTAGCGTAGTTTCTGCCGCTTCTTTTGGTAACTTTACTGCCTCTGATATGAATGGGAACATGGTATCACAAGACATATTTAGCAAAGCTGATTTAACAATGGTTAACATTTGGGGAACCTTCTGTGGTCCCTGCATTAGAGAAATGCCTATTTTAGCAGAACTTTCCCAAGAATATGCGGATAAGGGCGTACAAATCATAGGTATTGTCATTGATGCTGCCGACAATAACGGTAATGTTCAACAAGAACAAATGACGGCCGCCAATAAGATTTTAGCTAATGCCAACGTGAACTATGTAAATCTAGTTCCTTCCTATGGAATGCTTAGCACCCAATTGCGAGTTGTTATGGCAATACCTACCACCACGTTTGTTAACAAACAAGGTGAAATCGTAGGCGCTACTATCGTTGGCAGCAAGGATAAGGAAAGTTGGATAAAAATCATAGACTCCTTAAGATAATTGTCTTATTGCAACAGCAACAATAAACCATTTTAAGTTAAGACACGCCAGGATTAGAATAGTTCTTAATCTTGGCGTGTCTTGTTTTTTGCTTATAAAGCCGGATCTTTTACTCCATTTGCTTTAAAGGCATTTGCACGATCAATACAAGTGCCGCACTTACCACAGGGCTTTTCTCCGCCCTCGTAACAACTCCAAGTATATTTGTAAGGAGCGTTAAGCTCCAGACCTGTTTTAACAACTTCAGCCTTATTCATATATAGGAACGGAGCCTTGAGCACGCACAAATCACCGGTACCTTGCTTCACTGCTTCGCTCATGCTAGCGAAAAATTCCACTGTACAGTCAGGATATGCCCTGCCAGCCCTGTCATCTGCATGTGCCCCATAATACACTTCTCCTGCCCCTAAAGAAAGAGCTATAGCGCTAGCAATGGATAGCATAACACCATTTCGAAAAGGGACATAAGTTTCCACTGTACCCTGGCCGCCCAATTCTTCTAGCTGTTTAGCATAGCTTTCGTGTTTAATTTCTTTTGCACTTGTTGCCAATAATGAACAATCGCTATATTTAAAAGCACTGGAAATATCGTGCTCATAATATTTTACTTTATAGTAATCCGCTATTTTTTTAGCGCAAAGGCATTCTTTTTCATGTTTTTGGCCATAATGCATATTTAAAGCTATAACGTTATCAGCCCCAAATTCTTTTACCGCCATAGCTAAACAGGTCGTACTATCTATTCCTCCACTTAATAAAACTGCTGCCTTCATGCTATCTCTCCAATCTCTTATTGTTAGGCATTATTAAAAACACCTATATTGTTTATTATAACACTAATACAACCAATAGAAAACGCCCACGGCATCTGCCATGAGCGTTTTTGCTATTCTTTAACTCTATTTATTTTTTTGAGTCATAACATCAATTAGTGCCAAGGCAAATTCACTGCATTTAACCATGTCATCGATATAGATGTATTCGTCTTTAGTATGATTTTTAAAATACCCGGGAGCAACGCCAATAGCTTTAATTCCGTGTTCATTAAAATGATTGCCATCCATACCGCCGCCACCTCTGGCAAGCGTACATTCCACGCCTAATTTAGCCATGGCCGCTTTGGCGATTTCAACTATTTCATCTGTTTCTTCAACTTTAAAAGTATGATACAAAACTTCAACGTTACATTCAATTTTAACTTTATATTTATCTTCAATTACTTGAATAGGCGTTTGGAACGCTTGCAATGCTTCTTCGAATTCAACTCCATCGGTACTTCTTGCTTCCGCCATAATCTCAGCATAATCACACACTACGTTGGTTGTCTTACCCCCTGCCAAAATAGTAGAAACATTAGCTGTGGTAAAAGGCGAAAGTCTGCTATCAGGAAGCTCCATTACTAGAGCCGCCGCAGCCTTAGCAGCATTTATACCCTTTTCAGGTTCATTGCCCGCATGTGCGCTTAAACCATATACCTTATAAGTAATTTTTGCTTTAGAAGGGGCTTGTAACACCAGCTTGCCAATTCTTCCCGGAGCATCAAAAACAAAAGCTTTTTTAGCTTTGAATTTCGTGAAATCATAATATTTAGCTCCCAAAACTCCAGCCTCTTCGCAAACTGAGAAAGCTACTTCAATATCACCATGCCGCCAGCCATTTGCAACAATGTTTCTTAAAGCTTCTAAAACTACACAAATTCCGGAAACATCATCTGCTGCCAAAATGGTTTTACCGTCAGCTTTGATTTTCCCTTCTTCTTCATCAATTATAGGTGTAATAGCACCATTGTTTTTTACCCGATCTAAATGTGCTGAAAACATAATGGGTTCAATAGAGCTATCGCCTTTTAAGATGGCATAAATATTACCGGTATTGCCGCCAACAAGCTTAGCCGTTTCGTCTTCACAAACTTCCAAACCCAGTATTTCAAGTTTTGCAATTATGCTATCAGCCAATTGTCGTTCATTACGTGATTCTACCGGGATTTGTACGAATTCCAAAAAATCTTTAATAATTTCTTGCATAGTAAATTCATCTCCTATAGTAAATTTTTACTTAAAACATTAAAAAAGCGGCTGAGGTTAGCAAGGCTGCTACCATAGCGACGCTATTATATTTAATAATATCCAAAGGCTGTACCTTAGCTATTCCCGCACATAAAATCATTGCTGCGGAAAAAACGGCCATTGAACGACCAATACCACCTGATAATACTACCATAGCTCCCATATTAAGTATACTCATGCCAAATTTGTCAGCATGAATACTTACGGCTTCATTAAATGCAATAGAAGCTGATTCACCGCTACCGCAAATTAAAGTCATAATAAACGGACCGAAAACGGCCGCAATTTTGGCAATCGCAGGCGAGCCAATCATGGAATCAATCAAAATTTTTATGAACCCAATTTTAGTTAATCCGGCTACAAAAATATTAACACAAATAAGCAGACCAAAAACATCACCAAAAGCCGTCCCCATAGATTTGAAAAATTCTTTAGTGACTGACTGTGGACTAGTTCTTGTTATTAGCATACACAAAAGCGCACCTATTACCATAGCGTGTGGAACCGGCATTTTGAAAAGAGGAACTATTTTAAAATTTCCTAGCAACAAAATTACTATGGGAATCAAAGGAACAATTGCATAAAATAAATTCGGCTTAACCATTTCTATCTTCCCGAAAGCTGCTGCCTGTGCTGCCAATTCCTCTTTATTACCATTTTTCTTTAAATAAAAAGCGAACATTGTTAGAACCAAGGAACTGGCGAATACTGAAGCGATAAGGGCAGGGGCTATTACTCTTACAAATTCCATACCCTCAACACCTGCAAGATGCGCTACTATTGTTGGATGTACGTGTCCCGGATTTAAATTGCCACCATAAAGACCGCACATAATGGCACCGGCGGCCAAGGGTACAGGAATACCAGAGGCTACCATAAGAGGAATGAAAACAGTCCCCATGGCTGCGGTAACACCTGCGGCACTGGTAATGGAAGTATTAACAATCATAGTTGCAAAAGCTACACCTATAATTAAAAAGGGACCTGCTTTCTTTAAAAGTTTAGCAAACAAAGAAACCAAATGCTTGTCAGCTCCGCAAACTTTAACAACAGCGGCAAAACCCATGGAAGTAATAATAGTTTCAAAAATATTAGCTTGCTTCATTGATGCCGAAAAAGCCTTAAACGTACCCATGTAATCTCCTGCTATCAGGAACATCAACATACCTGCTCCAAACAGCAGGGTCTTTGGATCTTTTCTTTTCCCCATTAAATACAGCATTACGACAACAATTACTAACCCCAAATAAATTTGCATGTACGCGCCTCCAAATTCTTCTACCCATCTTTACTTTCAGCTTCTCTTTCGTTATTAACGGACTAGTATCGGTCATGTCCGATATTGTTAAAATTAGCATTAAATTTTTATATTGTCAATATACTGTTCCCATGTATACATTATTTTTACACAAAAGAAAAAAGCCCTGAAAAGCCCAATGGCTTTTCAAGACTCTAGTATATTTAGTTTGCAGTTAAAATAAAATTTTAAAAACCTTTTTAGGTCTTCCCTTAATACCTGGGGATTCAAACCCTATTTCTTCTGCCATGTCGCCGGCAACAAGGCTGTGCAATATCCTGCGTGCACTTCGAGGTAAAATAGCAAGAGCCAAGGCTAATTCCTGCGCACTAATCTTGTCACTTTCATTGCTCTTTATAATACCTTTAATTTTACTCAATGTACTTATACTCAAAGACGTTTTTTTACTGGCCTCCAGCAATTCTTCCGAATAAAAATCCGTCTCTGCCAAAGTGTCTTTTCCCAAAGGTCCAATACTTTTTTTGTTTTCCAGTATAGCGAACCAGTTACCAAACCCTGATTCTTTAGCTTGCCGCAAAGCTAAAACAGCATTAAACTCCGCTTCGCTGGCAGAAGTACCCAGCCCAATACCGCAGGCACACAAGTCCTTTTTTATTTCATGCAGTTCCTTAAATTCCGGAATAATGCGAAAATTATTAGTACAATCTTTCAATACACCCTTGGTTGTAAAAACAAAAAATCGTCCTTGTCCCGCTGATTTCAAAGATCCCTTAATTTTTTTGGAATACTCAATCAGTTTTTTCATAATAGTTATTTCTCTTGCATACAAATCATCTACAGAATAGTAATCATATTTATTAGCATAAATATCAAAATCAAAAACCTGCAGGGCTATCTGACTATTGCTGGCTTTTTTTATGTGCTCTTCACTAAGTATCATATTCAAAATATTTCTTATGCTAACCCTTATAGGTAAAACACAAAAGGCAGGAATGCCCTTTGCTTCCAATGTTTCTTTTATAAAATAACTACGTGTTACCGCAGCCTTAGTAGCTCCGCTTTTAAACATTTTTTCATGATAGGCAATATAGTCCTTCAGTGTTAATTCTCCATTATCTTCCAAGCAGTTAATTTTTTCATAGTCAATATGCATTTCATTGACGCCACGTTGAATGTCCTCATAGGGAATAGTATCAATACTAACTTCTTCAAGTTTATATTTTTTATATAAAAGCTCACATAATACTTTGAAAAAACTCGCACCCCTGTACGGAATATAATAAACAGGCTTTTTAGACTTTCCCCAAGCCATGATTTTATGATAATTAATTTGGTCAAAAACCAGCCAAGCATCAACACTGTCTTGGTTTTCCTCGATAATCATTATATTGCGGTCCTCGGTAGAATCTAAAAAAATACTATAATCAAATTCATTATAGTCTCGCAAAACTTCCTCAATAATGAGCACCGTATGTTTTTCGCCGATAATCCCCAATTTTAGTTTCAATCTAAATCTGCTCCTTGCTTTATCTCTTATTAGTCAAGCATAACAGGTGACAGCCTTTATTACTTCTTTAAAATGATACAGCTCCAACTCTATAAGTTAAATATATAGAACAGCATCAGCTATGTCAAGAAATTTGATGTTTGCACAAGAAAAAACGGCTCTTCAAAAGAAGAACCGTTGGTTTTGTGGTGCCGAAAGCTAAGATTAAACAGGTATTCTTGCAGATGGTTTATTTAACGCTATTAGTTGCAACCCAAATAGCAAATTCCTTCATGAAGCTTTCTAAAAATGTAGTTGTGCGTTCATCAAAATTGCCATTAGCATCAATAGCTTTATCTACTTCACCAATATAACCTTCCGGTTGTTGCATCGTAGGCACATTCAAGAATACCAAGGATTGTCTTAGGTGATGGTTAGCACCAAAACCACTCAATCTCCCTGGTGATACACTGACAACTGCGCCCGGTTTAGCATTCCATACACTCTTACCATAAGGCCTGGAGCCCACGTCAATAGCATTTTTAAGTACCGGTGGCACAGAACGATTATACTCAGGTGTTACAAATAAGACTGCATCAAAATCTTTCATTTTCTCACGAAAAGCAGTCCACGCTTGCGGTGTCCTGTTTTCGTCATCTAAGTCTTGATTAAAAATAGTTAAATCCCCTATTTCAATATTTTCTGCGGCTAAAGATGCCGGAGCCAATCTAATTAGTTCTTTCGCGACTTTACGACTAAAGGATTCTTTACGTAAGCTACCAACAATGACGCCTACTCTTTTTGTTGTTGACATTTCCAAGCCCCCTTGTTTTTAATAAATATTTAATAATTTATTTCTTCTTAAGTATAGCATAATTATTACCACACGATCTATTTATTACGGATTTTGACCCAGTCAAAGCCCAGAATATTCTATCCATAAATTCTGAAAATATGGCAAGACATGGTTAACATCAAAATGATTTGGTCACTATAGACCATGCTAAAACAAAAGATACAAACAAAGCAGCCGGATATAGAGAATATAGTTCTCTACACCCAGCTGCTAGAAAATTTACTTAAATTATAGCGGAATTCTGCCCATTAAAGCGGCAACGAATAAAATTACTAAAGATACTAACCAAGCCCAAATAAAGGTATGTTTCTGGTGTTCCCCTAAATCAATCCCAGCCAGACCTACTAGCAAAAAGGTGGCAGGAGTTAAAGGTGATAGTGGGAAACCAAGAGTCATTTGACCGCAAATAGCAGCTCTGGCCATATCAACAGCGTGTAGGCCAACCCCTTCTGCCGCCTGAGATAAAACAGGCAATACGGCAAAATAGAAGCTGTCTGGATCAAATACCAGGCTAAGAGGCATGGACAAAACGCCAACCAAAGCCGCAAAATGCGGTGCTAAAGAATTAGGAATAATAGCCACCAAGCCTTGGGCCATAGCCTTTAACAAACCCGAACCTTTCATAATACCGGTAAAAATACCGGCCGCAAAAAGCACGCTAGCCATCATTAAAGCACTTTTGGCGTGAGCATCAATTCTTTCGCCCTGCATTTTAATACTAGGATAATTAACTAAAAGCGCTAAAACCAAAGCAATCATAAAACAACCAGCCGGTGGTAAAATACCGGAAACCAAAGCTGCAACAGTTACGATAATCAAAATCAGATTAAACCAGAAATATTGTGGCCTACGTAATACGGCTTCTTCCGGCGGCAATTCTTGAATCTCAATGTTGACTGCCTCTAGGCTGCCACCCAGCCTTTTCTTTTCCTTAAGTCCAAACATAACGCAAATGGCAACCCCTGCGGCTAATCCGCAAAGTTGGGGAATAACCATGGGAGAATATAACTCCATAAGAGGAACTTCCAAAGCCGTAGCGGCCCTCATAGTAGGACCACCCCACGGTACCATGTTCATAGTACCTGCTGCCAAAGCTACTATTGTAGCCAATATTCTGTTATCCATTTTCATTTTTTGATAAATAGGCAACATAGCAGGAACCGTGATTAAAAAAGTTGTAGCTCCTGAACCATCTAAATGAGTCAGTATTGTAATGATAAAAGTGCCGATGCAAACCTTCACAGGGTCTGCTCCCATAATTTTAATAATCTTATTAACGATTCTTTCAAAAGCACCTACATCACCCATGATAGTAAAGAACAAAACTGCAAAAATAAACATGGCACCGGTAGCAGCAACACTTGTAATACCGCTACTCATAAACTTGCCTAGTTGTCCGCCCTTGCCAATAACCAGACAGGCAATAACAGGAACCGTAATCAAAGCTGCCATGGTAGACATTTTTTTACTCATGATCAAGGCCAGAACTGCCACAATTGTTATCAAGCCAACGATTGCTAACATACAACATCCTCCTATTCAAAGTAACTTCAAATAATAGATTGTCCCACATCAATAAGCTTTTAAAACAGCCCTGCTATTTCTTTGCAACTTCTTTCATGAAGTAGCTGATATCATCAGCGCTCATATGCAATTGTTGCTCTAGAATTTCCTTGGTATCCTTGCCAAGAGTAGGAGCTTTGGTATAAGTCACATGTTCAGCCTCAGTAAATTTAATTGGATTCCCTGTAATCTTCATCTTGCCTTCCATAGGATGATCGATTTCCACAATCATTTCTCGTGCTTTAGCAATATGCTCGTCATTGACTACATCAGGAATTGTATTAATAGGTGCACATGGTATATCGTTAGCCCTAAAGAATTTAATAACGTCTTTTCCTTTACGTGTCTTAGTCCATCCGGTAACTAATTCATTTAAAACTTTATTATTTTTTACTCTGTCCCTATTGAGCTTAAAGCGTTCATCTGCAAACCAGTCTGGATGTTCCGTAGCTTTACAGAAATGCTCCCAAAGGTTATCGTTACCTACTCCAATAACTATCCAGCCATCTGATACTTCAAAAGAATCGTATGGATAAATAAATTCATAGCGATTACCAGCACGTTGCGGTACGCGACCTTCTACCATATATATCTCATTGATAGTTTCCATAGCGCTTACAGAACAATCAACCAAGCCAATGTCAATACGCTCACCATGACCATTGTTCTCCCTGCCGTGCAAAGCTGCCAAAATACCAATGCAGCAGTTTAAACCACCTAAAACATCACCGATAGCAGTACCTGTCCTAGTAGGAGCAGAATCTGGCCAACCTGTTACGCTCATCATACCACTGACCGCTTGAGCAATAACATCATAGCCTGGCAACATACGGTCAGGACCTGTTTGACCAAATCCTGAAATAGAAGCCATGATTATTTTGGGATTTATTTTTTTCAACTCATCATAGCCAAATCCCATCTTATCAATGGTGCCTGGTTTAAAGTTTTCTACGAAAACATCAGCAGTCTTCACCATTTCCAGTAGAATATTTTTGGCCTTCTCATCACGCAGATTTAAAACCATGCTCTTTTTGTTACGGTTTAAGTTAGCATAATAAGCACTAATACCATTTAAAAAAGGCGGATAGGCACGGCTATCATCACCATGCACAGGGGTTTCAATCTTTATGACCTCTGCCCCCATATCAGCAAGAAGCATAGTGCAATAAGGTCCGGACAGTACTCTGGTCAAGTCCAAAACTTTAATCCCTTCCAAAGGTTTTGTCATAATCTTCTCACTCCTCATCAGGAATTTCAACTTCAAATCGTAAAAGTGCAGCTTCCAAACATTTTCCAAGAGAGTCAAGACGTAAGGAACGAGTCGCACCACCATCTAAAGCGTGATGCATTACGAAGTTAAAACCATCTAATTGAGGCAGGTCATAACGAATAACATCCCCATACACAATATCTTCAAAATGTCTTCTTACGGCTTCAGTGGTCAATTGTTCTGCCATTGCCTTGTAATATTTTGGTTCACGTGCATAAATGCAAATATTAGAAGTATCGCTTTTATCTCCACAACGACCGTGGGCAATTTTTCTTAGTTGTACTTTCATTTTATTTTCCTCCTGTTATTAGGCCTTAGCCAAATTTTCCGGTTCTTATTTAACATCCTCCACATAGGCGGTAAACTTTACAGCATCGCGAGGAATCAAAGTTGGCCATAAAGCAAACACTTCACTTGGTTTGATACGTCCTCCAAAGAAGCAGCCTTGTGCTGGTCCATTCAAATTACTGACTGGTGCAATTTCCGGGGTAAGCTTTAATGCTTCTGCCTTAGTTTCCGTCATAATAGCATAGCGCAGGCAAACCTCATTCAATTCTTCATGCATTTCCGCTGCTAAAGGCCCATGCAAAGAGTTAAGGCCCAAATAATCAATGTGGGTCCTAATGGCCTTCAGGTTCTTCATAGCCATTCTCTTATCAAGAATGTCTGCAGCCATCTTGGCTTTCTCTAAGGCATCGGGCCAACTGTAAGGCAGATATGCTACATTGCGATACCCTTCCAAATAACCTACACACATCTTTAAGCTATCCGGACGCGGATGACCGGTCACACCTTTTACCAACACATGGTCTTTTTCAATACCTTCCAAAGTAATTTTGCTGAAATCTGCTACAACATCAGGAGTAATATAGGCAGCAGGATCGTGAATTTCATACATTAACTGCTCTTTAATAGATTGTATTGTTACCACCCCACCAGTGTTTTTGGTTTTAGTCATAATAAGTTCCCTTGGTTTACTAACTTCAGCAATAGGATAACCTAGAAATTCCGGACGAGGCACATTACGCCAATCATAGTCATAGTTACCACCGGTAGCTTGAGCACCACATTCGCACAGATGTCCTGCCAAAATACCCGTAGCCCTAGCATCCCAATCATCAGCCTTCCAACCGAATTCGTGAATAAGAGGAGCCTCGAACATAGCGGTATCCGTTGAGCGGCCTAAGATAATAATATCAGCGCCACCTTCCAAACATTCCAAAATAGGTTCTACCCCAAAATAAACATTAGCATTAACCATATTAGGAAGTATACGGTCAATGTTTTCACCCGTATCCATATGCTGCATAGTAATACCCTGTTCACGTAGCTTAGGAAGTATATCCCTTACGTCATCGCCCAATACATAACCGATTTTAAAGTTCAAGCCACTTTCCTTTATGGCTTGTTTTACAAGCTCTACCGCTTGCTTAACATTCATACCACCGGCATTTGTAATAACCTTTGTGCCCTTTTCCTTCAAATCAGGAAGAATTTGTTTGATAACTGTGATGAAGTCTCTGGCATAGCCAGCTTCAGGTCTCCTTTCCTGTTGTCTGCGCATAATAGATAGAGTAAGCTCGGCCAAATAGTCACAGGCAATATAATCAACCTTGTCCTGTTTCGCCATCACTATAGGCGCATCATTTAAATCGCCCCAGAAACCCTGTCCACCACCAATTCTGATTGTTTTCATGCTTTTTTCCTTCTTTCCTAAGATTTTTCTTGCTGGGTTTTGTCTAGTACCACGTTCTACTATAACATTATACTATGTCTGAAAATTTTGTCAATATTAATGGAATAGACAACCACATTGTGGTTTTATTATGCAATTTTTGCCTTTTCAAATATAATTCATATAAGAATTTTATGGTACTCGGAACGGCTGATACGACTGTTGAAAAGTTACTCGTGCTTTCTGTTAGTGGGCACCTAAAACCATGATAGGGCGGTCCTCAACATAGAAAAAGAATAAACTAATGAACCATAAATAAGCAAAAAAGTATGGACAAATTTTGGCAAACAAGGTATCATATAAAAACGAGGATACTGTTACATTACGTAATTTTTCCCCGTTTTTTTATATTCAAATGTTAATGTTCCGTTAAATTAATAAGAATATGGTTTTTGAGGTCAGAAAGGAGTGTTTTTCTTGACCACTATTAAACAAATATCCGAGCTTGCCGGTTTTTCAACAAGTACAGTGTCTATTGTCCTTAGAGGGGCAGCAAAAGAACGTAGTATTCCTCCTGATACTTGCAGAAAGATCAGAGAAGCTGCTGCCAAGCTTAATTACCAACCAAACATAGAAGCCCGTTCACTCCGTGATCAATCCAATACCGGTGCCATCACAATTGCTTTTTACTGGGCTCAGGACTTCCGTGCTTCCATGATGATACGCTTTATGGCCGGATTAAATAACCGCTTAGCTGAACTAGGCGAAGCTGTTAAGCTCATTGTAGTCCCTTATAATCCCGGTGAGTTAGAAAATGATACCAGATTAAGCAAACAAAGTTATTATCATGCTGCCATTATTTGCAATGCTGATAATAAAGACATGGCCTTTTTAAATAGCAATAAGCTTTCCATCCCCCTGGTGCTTTATAATCGACGTAGTCCTTTATACGACCACGTATATATCGAAAATGAAAAATTGGGTAGATTGGCAGCTGGAGTTTTTGTCAAACACGGGAAAAAACATCCTGCCATCCTTAATGCCCCTATTGCCTTTATGGGTATGAAGCTGCGTTGTGACGGTTTTATTGCAGCCTGGGAAAAAATTGGTATTAACGTCAGCAATCAATTTACTAATAATAACAATTGCCAATCCGGCTACGATGGCATGAAAAAATTACTTAAAGCCAAAACTCGTCCTGACTGCTTGTTCTGTGCTTCTGATATGGTAACAATCGGGGCCCTGCGTTGCCTGCATCAAAATAATGTGAAAGTTCCTGAAGACATGGAAATTATTTCTGTAGGTAATGGTGATATTCAGCTGGACGAATACGCCTGGCCAAGTATCGCCACGGTTCTTATTCCTATGGAAGAAATGGCAGGAAAATGTATATCCTTACTTTTAGAAAGAATTAAAAAACCCTATGCTCCTTTACGAGCAGAAAAGAATAAAATTAAATTTATTCCCAGAGAAAGTTGCGGCAAATGATAAACGCCGGTTTAATTGCCCTCTAAAAATGACTCATATCAACTTCGGTTCAAGACTTACCGAATAATATCCGGCATCGCCTGAACCCCCTTTCTTACACGACCCTTCTCTTACCTTATTATTTCTCTGTCAAATGTTGGTGTAACCAAATACAAGTTAATCCTACCGATGGGCTGATAATGACCATCGGTATTTTTATGTCTAAAAAATAAAACTTTATTTAGTAATATCTTAAACATTTTAATACCACACCTACCTCTTTTTAGAACATTATCTCATTGCCAGCCACATTATTCACATTAAACTAAACCTTTTTCCCCTATAAGTTAGGGTGACCTAAGAATAGGGCGCCCTTTCCTTATTTCTTCGTCGATTTAATTGTACTGGCTATTTTACCCTTTTGTTCATTTTTTGCAAAAAAAAATGTTGGAGTGATTTCTCACCCCAACATTTAGTATAGACCCCATTTAATATAAACCTAAAAAATGTCCATGCAGGAAACCCCGCATGGACACTATAATTACTTTGGTGATCCACCCGGGACTCGAACCCGGGACACCCTGATTAAAAGTCAGGTGCTCTACCAACTGAGCTAGTGAATCATTTGTAGCTACGATGAGCACACAACGTTAGTATTATACAAGCTAAGTACCCACCGTGTCAAGCAAATGTCCTACAAAAGCTCTTTAAGAACAATAGTTTGTTTTCTATTGGGTCCAACAGAAACGATACCAAGCTCTACCCCGGCTACTTCACTAAGTCTCTTTAAATAAGTTCTAGCCTCTATTGGTAAATCTTCATATCTACGTACGCCGGTAATATCCGTCATCCATCCTTTGAATTCTTCGAATATAGGTTTTACCTTTGCTAATACTTTTAAATTAGCAGGGATATTAGCAATAGCCTTACCATCAATTTCATAGCCCACGCACATTTTAATTGATTCCATGTTATCCAAAATATCTAAACGCGTTATAGCTAAATAATCCAAACTATTAACACGTGCAGAATATTTAATCATAAAAGCATCTAACCAACCACAACGACGAGGCCGCCCGGTGACAGTACCGTATTCATGGCCTGTTTCACGGATTTTATGTCCAGGCCCATCTTGGTCTAAAAGTTCCGTAACAAAAGGACCCTCACCAACACGAGTAGTATAAGCCTTAACTACGCCTACTACGTGGTCGATTTTGCGTGGTCCAATACCACTGCCCGTACTTGCATTTCCAGCAGTAGGATTTGAGCTGGTAACATACGGATATGTTCCATGATCAATATCCAAGAAAGTAGCCTGCGCCCCTTCAAACAAAACATTTTTCCCAGAATTAAAAAATTCTTCTAAGGCTACGCTTGTATCTGTAACATAAGGACGAAGAGCTTCTGCATAGGCTAAATAATCTTTAAGCATAGCGTCATAATCCATAGGCTCTGATTCGTAAATTTTTGTAAATATAGCATTTTTAGCATCTAATTGTATTTTTAATTTAGCTGCCAAAACTTCAGAATCTAAAAGATCACACATACGGATGCCGGTACGTGCATATTTATCCATGTAGCAAGGCCCTATCCCGCCTTTAGTAGTACCAATCTTGTTAGAGCCCAAAGCAGCTTCCTGCAGCTCATCTAAATGCTCATGATAAGGAAAAACTACGTGTGCACGGTCGCTAATCAGCAGCTTGCTAATATCCACGCCCTTATCCTTCATAGTTTGAATTTCCTTTAAAACCACCCCGGGATTAATTACAACGCCATTGCCCAAAAAGCAGGTTTTGCCATGATATAAAATACCACTGGGTAATAAACGCAATTTGTATGCTACATCGTCAACAACAACGGTATGTCCGGCATTAGATCCGCCGGAATAACGCACTACAGCATCGGCTTTTTGTGCCAAATAATCTACAATTTTACCTTTTCCTTCGTCACCCCATTGGGCGCCAATCACTACAACTGATGACATAATGCATCTCCTTATAGGCCAAAACGCGCC
>Ga0183100_1000739_pt1 | contig 21489 bp, 38 predicted proteins | sample Biomet2_FD_127789 | JGI IMG/M metagenome (GOLD analysis project Ga0183100, IMG submission 127789) | Microbial communities from bioreactor (seeded with anoxic lake sediment) at LBNL, California, USA - Biofuel metagenome 2 | ecosystem: Engineered > Bioreactor > Anaerobic > Unclassified ...
GGGAACACCGCCTGCAGGTGGAACGGGTGGAAACCGACCATTACGTGACGCTTACGCATCCGATGGAGCGCGCGCATTACATCTCCTTTATCGCCTATGTTATGCCGGACCGGGTGTTTTTTCGCAAGCTCTACCCGGAACAGGACGCCGAGGCGAGGTTCCCTGTGGAGGGGCATGGATTGATGCTTGCGTATTGCAACCGTCACGGGCTGTTTTGTATGCGAATATAACGATATGCAAACGCTTCCCGCTTCCATGCCCGGCTCCGTTGCCGGGTTTGGCGGGATTCCTCCATCCGCCCCGCTCATCGAAAAATGTGCTCCAATTCAAAAATGGGGCTTGCAATTCAAGCGTATCCTTGCTATAATATCTCACGTTGGTTCCCAAACCGACATTTCATGGGGCTATAGCACAGTTGGTAGACCGAAGGTATCAAGTTGTAACCCCAGCCTAGACCATCCAAGTACGGGGCATTGGCACAGTTGGCTAGTGCGCTACATTCGCATTGTAGAGGCCACCGGTTCGAATCCGGTATGCTCCACCAAACAAACACCTTCAGCGATTGTGCTGAGGGTGTTTGTTTTTTATCTTGACAAGTGTGTATATTATGTGTATAATTAGTAACGTAAGGAGGGTCGCCAGTGAAGCGAAGGGATTTGGTTAAACTCCTAGAGCGGAACGGTTGGTGGTTGAAACGGAAGGGAGGCGACCATGATATTTACACCAACGGAACCGATAACGAGCCAGTTTCCAGACAAACGGAAATCAAAGAACTGGTAGCGCAAGCCATCATCAAGCGGAGGGGGCTGAAATAGCCCCCACCGCCCCACGATATAACAAAGGAGGTTGCTCTAATGAAAACTGTTTACCCCGTTGTCTTTACCAAATTAGCGGACGGCTATATGGCCTATGTGCCGGATATGCAAATTAACACACAGGGCGATACACTAGCGGAAGCTATTTCTGCCGCACGCGATGCCATAGGGCTTATGGGCATTGACATGCAGGACGATTCAAAGGCCATCCCGTCACCCTCTCCCGCCGAATCTGTCACCGCAGAGCCGGGTGGAATAGTGTCCCTTGTGGATATTGACTTTGCGGAATACCGGCGTATGCATGAACAACGCTCCGTGCGCAGGAATGTTACCTTGCCCGCGTGGCTAGATACCGCCGCTGAAAAGGCCGGTATCAACGTATCTGCCGTATTGCAGGCAGCATTAAAAAAAGAACTGGTCAGTTAATTAGCCGTCATTAGGTTCTAGCCAAAATAGCACCTCATATCGAGGTGCTATTTCACTTTTGTCCATATATTTTGCAAATTTCGGATTACTTATTGACACTATCACATTTATGTGCCATAATACCATCACGGGACAGGGCAGACACCCTCCCCAATATCATGGGGGCGCGTGTGTGACACTACCACCGCCCTGTCGCAGGAGGTTATCTTGGCTCAAGCAGTTCAACTCAGCGTAAGGCTTGTAGACTATCCTACCCATGGCTTGGAAACCCTCGACCTCGCGGCCAGCAAGTGCTATCGCTCCACCGTCAATCCCGATTGGCCCGAAGGTACGCTCGCGGGCAAATGTGCCGATAGCGGCCACACCAGCATCCTTGAGCATGGCATGTTGGTATGGGAAGTCGAGGGAGTGAGCAGGGCGCTCCTCGGTCAGCTCACCCGTCACCGGCACGCTTCTTTCTCTGTGGAAAGTCAGCGCTACGTCTGCTACGCCGGTGAGAAAGTGGCGGGATTTGACTATGTTATCCCGCCCTCCATCGCGGCTGACGAGGATGCGCAGGACGATTACCATTTCCTCATGTATTGCATCCAAGAACAATATGCCAAATTTGTGAGCCAGCATAACATCCCTTCTGAGGATGCGCGCTTCATCCTGCCTATGGGCACCGCTACGCGCCTGATCGTCAGCATGAACCTGCGCGCGTTCATCGAGTTTGCACAGAAGCGCCTCTGCAAACGCGCTCAGTGGGAAATCCGGCGCATGACCCAGCTCATGGTCAAATCGCTCAAGGCCATCTATCCCGACCCCACGCTGGGCAGCGACTATCTCCATCCCATGCTGGCCAAGCAGCTTCAGCCCCCATGCAAAGCGTTCATGCCGGAGCTGCCAACCTGCCGCGAAGCTAAGAGCTGCGGTCTGTGCCCTACGGTCGCCCAACGCGCGGCTGTTGCGGATGCCGCAGCCTTGGCCGATACCACAGCCCTCTGCAATCGGGCGAAAGGCGGCGCTTGAGTTGAAAAATCTCTTTGTAGATATGCCGGAGTTGTACGACCTGTTGGCTCCACTGGCGCTTGATGGTAAACTGCTCGCTTATTTGGTGGGTATAGCGCAGAACTTTGACCAGAAAACGCCCTATCATCACCTCTCCCTGTTTGACCACACTTGTGCCGCCGTGTCCTATGCTCTCGCTCATAACGCCAATGACCGCGTTGTCACCGCCTTGCGCTGGCACGACCTCGGCAAGGTCTACACTCAGTCGATGGTCAATATCCCCAACGGCACGCCTGATGGTGAAATGCGCGCTCACTACTATGGCCATGCCGTAGCCAGCCGCGACCTCTATCTATTACATCTGCGCCCCAATCAACTCAATGAGGAAACCAACTATATCGCCGCCCTCATCCTCAACCACGACCGACACCTCAACCGCCGCGTAGTCAAACAGCTTCTTGCAGAAGGGTGGACAAGCGACTTTATCCGCGACCTGATGCTCGTTCAGCAGTGCGATAAGTTCGCTCAGAGCGACTACGCTAAGGAGCGCAACACTGCCACCTTTGAGGAGGGTCTGTCGCAGGCACGCGATGTGCTGCGCACGGCAAAAGCGATGGAGAAGGTACGCGCGCACTACGACTATCTTGTCGCGCAGGGGTATGAAGTGGCCGGTATCTTCCTCTATGGCAGCCAGAACTACGGGCTGGATTATGAGGATAGCGACTACGACACCAAGGCCATCGTCATCCCTACCTTTGAGAACTACGTCCACTCCAAAACGCGCATCTCCACCGTGCTCATCACGCCGGAGAATGAGCATATCGACGTGAAGGATATCCGCTCGATGTTTGACAACCTCGCTAAGTCGAACATCAACTTTCTGGAAATCCTTTTCACCAAGTTCCGCATCCTCAGTCCCCGCTATTCTGAGCTGCTGGCTCCCATCTTCCAGCGCCGCGAGGAGATCGCCACCTACGACATGCAGGGAATGCTCAATGCTGCGTGCGGCATGAGTATGCAAAAGCTCAAGGCGCTCCAACACCCCTACCCCACTATTGTGGACAAAATTGAGCGCTTTGGCTACGACCCCAAGCAGCTCCACCACATCTGCCGCCTACATGAGTTCCTCAGCCGTGTTACAGGCGGCGAATCCTTTGCGGCCAGTCTCAAGTCCAAGCAGCGCGAGCGCTTTGTGCAGCTCAAACGTGGTGTGCTGCCGGTTGATGAAGCAGTTGCATTGGCACAGACCACTGACCGCCTCACGCATGATCTGAAGGTCGCGTGGATTGACCAGCACGCCCCCGTGGTGAATGAGGATATCCCCCTCCTGCTCGACAAGGTGTGCTATGAAGTGCTCAAAACCCGTTTCACCAGAGAGTTGCTCGCGGCTCAGTTCAAATTATAAGGAGGTTCTTCCATGGATAAGTCGATTCTCACTCCGCTCCTTCCCTGCAATCACGCCAGTGGCAACAGTCCCCAGTCGGATGCTGTCAACCATCCCGCCCACTACAACAATGGCAAAATCGAGTGCATCGAGGCCATCTGTGAGGCGACTGAGCACCTGACCGGCTATGAGGGGATGCTCACCGGCAATGCTATCAAGTATCTGTGGCGTTGGAAGCTCAAATCCAAGCCCGTTGAGGATTTGGAAAAAGCTGTGTGGTACATCCAGCGCCTCATCGGCTATCTCAAGCGCAAGCAGGATGCAGCAGCGCCCGCCACCACCTGAACACCATCCACCCATCACTTACAACAAAGGAGGACTGTCCCATGCAGATCGACCCTGCCATGTTTCCTCATATCGGCCTTGGTTCCTCTCCCGTCATCATCGACCTGCCAAGCATCCCCGTGGGCCATATGCGCACGAGTGTCTTGCCCCGTTTCGCTGTGAAGGGGAAGAATAGCACACCAATTCCTGCTGTTGTGGTGTGGACATCTCCGTGGCCCTATGAGGTTGGCAAAACGCCCACGGCTGAAGATTGGGCGCACGAGAAAGATGATGTTGCGCCCGTGTTCGCCATGCTGGTTGGCACCGCGCAGCAAGCTCGCTCCATTTCAGATGGTCTGCTGAAGGTAGCAACCATGCTGGATGAAAATGGCTATGTCGATAACGTGGGCGGCTACCACGGCGGCGGCTGTGGCCACAACCCTCAAGGTGTGTTTTGTGGCGAGTGCAGCAACAAAACTTGCGAGGGGTGCTATGCCCAGCACGCTACCGAGGAGGTGCAGCAGCCGGATGCAAAAACCGACGTGTAGTTCCTGCCCACACCTTGTCCGCAATGGGAGGCAAGAGCGCACTTGTCGCGGTTGTGGCAGGGGTTTATATCAATGTGTGCATCCTGCGTCGTATCAACTTCCTCGCGCTGCCTTTGGTAATAAAGCGCCGCGTTTTGTGTGCTTTGGCACAAACGACTGGAACACTGTGCCAACCATCAAAACGGCACCACGCTGGTGTCCGCGCAAGGGAGAGTGTGTAGAATGACTATTGACGAGCTGCGCCGGAACCTGCATGAATGGGAGGAATTTGTGGCTCGACATGATTGGTCGTGCGAAAAGTGTTCTCCTTTCACTGTCGCAGACATGCAAGCACTATTGGAACATATTGACAGCCTGATCGCCGAGCGGGACGCGGCAATCGAAGCTATTATCCCCGTATGTTGTCGGTGCAGGCACTTTTACAAAAAATCGCGTGGCGTATATTCATGCCGCCGCTCCGGGGAAATGGAACAAGTATATTCATGGGACAATAACGAAATGCCGTGCGATGATTTTGAGTGGGAAAACCTATGCGAAAAGAACACCGACGCGCCCACCGGCGCAGAAGGAGAGGGCAGGTGAGCAGACTGCAACTTACTAAAGCGCAAAGGATGGCTGTTTATGCAAAGATGCACGGGCATTGCGCATATTGCGGCACAACACTCCGGCCTGAAGATATGCAGGTTGACCACGTTACTCCTCTTGCAAGGGGCGGCTCAGACACGTTTGACAATATGTTCCCAGCGTGCCGGAGCTGTAACCATTATAAACACACCCTAACCGTAGAGAGGTTCCGCAAAGCTCTCGAACAAATGCCCGCCGTGTTGTTGAATAATTCAGCTACATTCAGAAACGCGGCTCGTTTTGGATTGATTATCCAAGGAGCGGCCCGTGTGGTGTTTTTCTTTGAGAGAGCAGAAAGCGAGGAGCATCCTAATGGCTGAAGATCGTGTGCCACTCGTCCGTCTCACCGATCATGGTGCCTGCATCGACCCATGGGAAGCCTGTGGGCAGGATGACTATTGCAAGCGCGGATGCCATGAACAAGGTGGTTGTACCAATGGGTGCAAGGTACCCAACCTCTACTGGCGCTTGTACGCCTATGAGGAAACCGGCCTAACGCCGGAGCAGGTTATAGCGCTGCAAACTGATGTTGTTCGTCTCGTTACTGATCGTGATACAGAGAAGAAACGCGCAGATGCAGCGGTGCAGGATTTGAACCACCTTGCCGAAGGGAATGGCCATTGTAACATCTGCGCTCACGATCGTGACGGCTTTGACCCCTTACCCCCACATTGCAAATACATCGGCGACCGTTGTTACGAGTGGCGTGGCCCGTGCGCCGAGAACGCGCAGGATAGTCAGAAGAATGCACTAAACGCGATTCCCGCCGCCGACGTTGTGCCGGTGGTGCGGTGTAAATACTGCCGACATTGGAATGGAGGCGAGCGTAACTACGGCGAGTGCGACAAGTTAGGAGATCGTGACCGCGAGGGCGGCGCTTCGTTCGATTGTGACACTGAAGCTAATCACTATTGCGCGGAAGGATACCCGAAAGGAGAGACGTGATTATGGATGATGAACGTAAAGTAATCTGCCGCTGTGGAAAAGAAATGATGCTACTCGAAGCAGAGGGGATAATGCCCGCATACCGATATATAGCCCAATACCATTGTGGCTGTGGGTGGAACAGCCCCGTGCGGGATGGCGTAACGCGAGAAGAAGCTGCTGAGGCCGCATACCGAGCCGCTATTTCAAAGGAGGGGCCAAATGACTAAGGAGCACAAACCGATTACCTGTTCATGGTGTAAACATACCATGATTGCTAGAAGCATCTGGAGAACAGACGAGTGCAGGGACAATGAAATTATGTGCTGCGCTGCATGGTTTCAGTGCTCTCAGTGCGAATCACAAACACCAACCGGCACTGGAAAAACGAAAGATGAGGCCATTGAAGCCGCCTACGCCGCAGTAACTCAAAGACCGGAAAACCTGCCTCTGACGCTCCCTCAAATCAAGCAACTGCCCACGGGGTCGGCCATCTGGATGTACTCCAGCGCAGAGGATTATCTTTGTACCACAGAAGCGGCGACCGTGGGGCGCAATTCCTTTATCGACCCCGCGAAACTGAGCTTCTATCGCTACAAGCCCACTCGTGCCGACCGTGCCGCCGCAAAAGCAGCACAGAAAGGAGCTTCCAATGTTTGACCCTCGCATGTGGCACATCATCAAGTGCGTGTGGTTCGGCCCATATGAGCCAGATACTCCCGCAACTCCCGCAAAGAGGCGCTTCTGGTGGCGGGTTTGGTCTGTCGCCTACATCCTCATGCTTGTGCCGTGGGCAGCACTCATGATTCCATTGTTGCTCTTTGCGGCTCTTGTATGGATTTGTGAGCACATCGAAGAAGCGCTCGACGGCGCAGTTGGTACGCTCATGGATATGGTGCATCCAAAAAGATTTGGCCTGTGGCGTAAGCATTGTTATGAACAAAGAGAGTACATAAAAGAGAGTGCATAGGAGCGCATATATGAGAATTGTCCTTAATGTTAAAGACGTGCTGGTGCTGGCCCTGCTGACGGTGACAGTGGTGATGATAGCAGTGGTGGCGGTGTCGCAGTTCGTCACAAAAATTGGTAGTCAGCTACGTAAGCGCAAGGAGGGAAAATCATGAACAACCCTTCTGTTTTAACCCCGCAGCACGCAGTGTTCAAGATCCGCGAGCAAATGGAGCGTTTGCGCCAGCGCAATCCCAACTCGCTTTGGGCGCAGGAAGCTCTCCGCATGGGTGCAGATGCGCTGGAGGCTACCATACCCAAGGTTTTAACTCTCGCAGAAGCTGAGGAGCAAATTCACAACCACAAGCCAGTTGTGATTGAAGATGTGCGGCTGGGGGCATGGTGGCAGATCGGTCTTTCCGTCGCTGAGATGATGGTCAGAATAGCCTACAACATCGACGCGCCAGACACGCTGTATGGCACCAAGTGGCGCTGCTGGTCTGCCTACCCCACACCCGAGCAACGCGCAGCAGTGCCATGGCAGCTCACACAGGAGGTGTCCAGTAATGAGTAATGCCACAGCAGCCCTCGCTGCCCTGAGTGTCGATGACATCGCCTTTGCGATAACCCACCTGCTGCCGGATAGGAAGGTGTACTTACTGCCTTGGAATGGTGGGTATGTATGCGAGGGCATCATCTCCATGCTCACCATCACGCGTAGCAATATTCAATTTAGGGTCAGAGAGGTGTTGCGAGACGGCCTCGCCTACCAAAACAATTACTCCCTACGTCATCTCAAAGAGGGTAGGGTGTTCCTCACCCGCGAGGATGCAGAAAAGGAGTGGGCAAAGCGTGACCAAACAAACCGCACTTGATTACCTTACATGGGCCGTATCGATGGGCGAGGATATTAGCACCACTTTGGCCAGTGGAGCAGCAGCAGAGGCGCTTCAATGTGCAGTGGCAGCTCTGCGCAAATCTATCCCAACCCCTCTGACTTATGTCCAACTTCATGCTCTACATCCCTTGGATGCTGTATGGATACAAAGCGCTCTCGAGGTGGATGAAGAAGGCCGCCCCCTTTTATCCATTCAATCTGCCTATCTGACACAGCAAGCCTTCACCCAAGAGCGGTGGTGTTGTGTGGAAACGGGTATGTTTACTTTATATGCTGCGCCCCCGCTGCTTGAGGGTGATGTACACATTACATCATTCAGTCAGAGTAAGAAGGTAATGGACGTGACCTGCGATTGGGGGTCGACACAGCGTGAGTGAACTCTGCCCCCTCGCAGCCACTCCCCTGCCGTTCCAACAAGACCCTCTCTTTGAAGCAATGTGGACTGTCATATCCATTGAACAAACGCTGCGCAAAGGCGCTCGGTATGCTCTCAACCCACACGCACAAGTGGACTTACAGCGGGAGGCAGATGCGTGCAACGCTGTTGTTAAGGCGCTCAGAGACACCTATGCCCATACCATCACCCTTGATGAAGCCCGCACCCTCGACCCGCATACTGCTGTTAATGTGGAGTACAAAGTTACCGGCGAAGTGCGAGGCCCCTACTATGTGGGCGATATATTACCTAAAGAGCTGTGGCCGCAGTATGGAATCACGGTGCGCTGGTGGGTTGGATACCCTACACCTGAGCAACGGCGCAACAAACCATGGGAGGTGCGGTCATGAGATTTTCAACTAAACCCATTAGGAACGCCATCGAGGAAGTTGAGGATATTATACAGGCATGGTGGTTCCATCTGTGGGGTATTTACCCGCTTGGTCTTTATTTCCGTCTGCGCCATCGCTTTTTGTTTCTCCCAAAGGTGATTAACGGCCAATGTCGGTGGCTTGAGGTTGCTTGGTGGAAAGAAGAAAAAAGTGGTTTCATAGAACGCCGTTGGCTCCCTTTGTGTTGGGTTGACAATATCAGTAAGGAGTTGAGCGAATGAACGAAGTGGTCTGGCACACCGGCAAACCTCCTCGCCCCAAGGCAGGAGGGTGTCAATACCTTTGTACTGTCGACTTTGCGGGCGGTTTGCGTCAAGTCATGGCTTTGCGCTGGGCGTGGCGCAAAGAAGGGCACAAGTTTCGGGGTTGCTGGTATTCGGGATTGCATGGGTTTGATTTTTTTGTAGTCGCATGGGCCGAGCTGCCAGTCCCCTATGGGGTCAGTGAGGAGGCAACTATTCATGGATAAAACAGTGTTTATGCATTTACGCAAACGCACCACCAACCCCCGCAACACAAGAGGTTTAAGCCTTGATGAGGCGCGCCAATTATTCGCCCATATTGATGAGATGCGGCATACTATCAAAACTGTCCGCGAAGGGAACTCGCGACTATGCGAAGCGATTTATGCACAGGGCCTCTCTATGCCCAAAACCTGTGACACTACCACAACCACCCCTTGCCCACACTGCCAAACCGGCGATGGCGGTCACTATCCCCTCAATCCCGACACCATTGCTTATGGTGGCATTGAAATCGCCATGAGTGTCCACTGCAAGCACATCCGTGCGCGCGGCTATCCCAACGGCACAGATGCGCCCTTTGAGGGCATGGACGTGGTGCCCATCAACTTTTGCCCCTTCTGCGGGCGCAGATTGTGAGGTTGTATGGCCTATATTATACAACGCGATGCTACGCATGTAGTACAAGCCGCCGCAGACCGAGCGCGCGAGGATGGCGCGCTTGATTGGGCTGAGGCTTTGGAGTGTGCCGTAGAGCGTCTTGAAATGCTCCCTCTCCATGCCGTCGAACCCATCGTCTACGCCCACTGGATTGCCAACAACATCTGCTCTCACTGCAAAAAGAGCATTTTCGGCTACGCCATCCAGCAGGGGTATGACCGCTGCCCCTACTGTGGTGCGCATATGGTTCCCTATGAGCGGCCCAAGGACAAACCCAACGACACCCAAGGAGGCGAAACGTCTGATGCCCATTAAACTTAACCGCTGTGCTGCATGTGGCCGCAAAGCTGTGCGCGATTGGAACTACTTGGGCGACCAGTTGGTCTACACGGTATCTTGCACCAACAAAATATGTCGCAACAGAATAAAAAACTGCGACACACGACTGGAAGCTGACCACCGCTGGAACGAGGAAAACCCTAACCCTCAAAAGGCAGCCCATGAAAGCGTAGCCCTACACAGAAACAAAGTCCGCACAGCACAGGCATTGGCCTCACTCACCAAGCCCGTGACCTCGACCGTTCCGGCTGAGTACCAAGTGCCAGAGTGGGTATGGTGCGACGAGGAAAGGGGTGCCCCTCGCATTTGGGAATGCGGTATGTGTCACACCCCGCTGGTTGATTTTCTGCAACACGGACTGGGTTGCGCCATTACCGTTTCGGGGTATGCCAAACCTATCCTGCCATTCTGTCCGGCCTGTGGGAAGTCACTAGGCGCTCGGTCATAAACCGTAAGGAGGTCTATATCATGGAAGTGACTTGTACATTCCGCTCCAAGGCACAAGTAGACCCCGTAGCAGCAGTCGATGCCATCATCAAACACTGCGGCTTTGAAGCGCGCGCGGGTTGTTGGGAATTGAAAGATGGCATACTCAAGCGGTTCGTGGACACCAGCTATATTGGCGCAGAGATTTGGGAGTGCGTCGAAACCATCACTGACCCCCGCGCCGTCCAAGCCTTTGAGGCCCTGACCTACATTCGGGGCTACCTGCAACTGGAGGGCGCAACCCCCAAACAGAAAGGCGGTCAATCATGAAGTATGTCCATAAGGCTCCCTCATTTTTCCAGAGGTGGCGACAAATTATCTGCGATTGGTGGTTGTGTAATATATGGTTTTACATCAACCACACCTCCCTCTTGAGCAGCGTTACACGCGTCAGGCATCGTTTCCTCTTGTGGCCCAAATCGCTTGACGGGGAAACGCGCTGGCTAGAGTGTTCGTGGTGGCGTGAGTATCGCTTCTACACTTGGCGTGGTCACTACCGCTGGAAAGCCGAAAAGTGGTCTGACTGCCTTGGTAACTAAAGGGTGAAGTCTATGCGCACAAACATCCGCTCCCCGCCCACCATCTACGCTTGTGCCCGCGCTTTATGCGCAGAAAGGAGATTATTAATGCTGGTTCGTAAACGTGATGGTTCTCTGGTTCCCTTCGATAAAACAAAGATTGAGGAAGCTATTCGCAAAGCGCACAGGGCCGTCTATTCTGACTACGTGCCCGCCATTCTGGATGGGTATTTGCCGGTTGTGATGGAGGCTGTTCTCATGGATATCGGCTGCGATGGTGACTACACCGTTGCCGTGGAAGATATCCAGAACAGGGTGGAAATCCAGTTGATGCAGTACGCGCCGCTGGTCGCTAAAGCATTTATCCTCTACCGCGCCCAGCACACCAAGGAGCGTGCCCTGCGCGAGAACATCGTGCAAAAGGTGTGGGAGAAAACGGACGCAACCAAGGTTGAAAACGCCAACGCCAACGTGGATGAGCGCTCTTTCGGCGGTCGTAAGAACGAGGCCGCCAGCATCATCCAAAAGGAAATGGCGCTGGAGCTGAACATGGCCGAAGATGAAGCGCGCGCCCACAAAGAAGGTCTGATCTACCATCACGACCTTGACTACTACAACCTTGGCGCGCACAACTGCCTCAACATCCGCTTCCAAAAGCTCCTCAGCGAAGGCTTTACCACACGCAACGCGGATGTGCGCCCACCCACATCTTTCACCACCGCCTGCCAGCTTGTGGCCGTGATTTTCCAAATCCAGAGCCAAGATCAGTTTGGCGGCGTTGGCACCGTGCATATCGACTTCGACCTCGCCCCTTATGTAGTCATGAGCTTCAAGCGCCATTTCAAAGATGGCTTGCGCTGGGTGTGCGAGTGGAGCGATGCCAAGGCCATCGACCAAGCGGCTGCCGAAGTTGTGCTGGGCACCCCGCCCGCAAGCGCTCTCCAGCGCAAAGCATATGACTATGCCATGGCCAAACTGGAGCGGGAAGGTCGACAGGCAGCACAGGGCCTCGTCCACAACCTTGGTACGTTGGAAAGCCGTGCCGGTGCGCAGGTACCCTTCTCCTCCATCAACTATGGCCGCGACACCTCACCGGCTGGGCGCATGGTCACGCGCTGGCTGCTGGAGGCCAGCATTGAGGGCGTTGGCAAACACAACGTGACCCCCATCTTTCCCATTGGCATCTTTGGCATCAAGAAGGGTGTCAACGCCAAAAAGGGCGACCCCAACTACGACCTGAAGCTGTTGGCCATCAAGTCCATGTCCAAACGGATTTATCCAAATTTTTCCAACTGTGACTGGTCGGAAGCGCATGAGGATGAAAGCGACCCCGACACCTACTTCTCCACCATGGGCTGTCGCACCATGCTCGGCTTCGACCGGCACGGCGGCGGCTACAAGCGCGTCGGGCGCGGCAATAATGCGCCCTGTACCATCATTCTCCCCAAACTGGGGCTGGAGTATGGCATCGCTACCGGTAAGCGCTCCACGCCGGATATTGACGGCTTTATGTGGGCGTTGGAGGATACACTTTCCCTTACAGAACGCTCCCTCTTGCGCCGCTTCGAACTGATGTGCAAACAGTCGCCCGCTGCTGCGCCGTTCATGTACAATAACGGCACCATCATGGGCGCTGAGGATTGTACTACAAACGTGTATGAGGCACTCAAGCACAACACCCTTACCATTGGCTTCATTGGCATCGCTGAGATGTGTCAGGCCCTGTTTGGTGCTAATCACGCAGCTAATAAGGATGCGTACAACTTTGCACTCAAAGTTGTGCAGCGCATCAGCAGCTACGCCAAGGAGGCCAGTGAGCGCAATAACCTCAACTTCGCCTGCTATGCCACTCCTGCCGAGGGATTGTGCAGCACGGCCCTGCAAAACCTGCGTCAGCAGTACGGCACCATCGAAGGCGTGACCTCGCACGACTTCCTCACCAACAGCTTTCATGTACCGGTGTGGGAGAAAGTCAGCATCCGCGAGAAGCTGCTGTTGGAGGCTCCCTTCACCAAACTCTGCACGGGCGGCACGATCACCTACATCGAGTGCGAAAGCACCTTCATGTCCAACCCTGCGGCCATCGAGGCCATCATCGACTATGCGTTTGCCAATAATATCCCCTACCTTGCGTTCAACTTTCCCATTGACACCTGCAACGACTGCGGGTTTGAGGGCGAGTTCAATGACAAATGCCCGGAGTGTGGCAGCGGGGATATCTGGCAGCTCCGTCGCGTGACCGGCTACCTCACCAGCGACTACCGCCGTTTCAACGCCGGTAAGCAGGCCGAGGTCAGGGAGCGCGTCAAGCACAGCGCCTTCACCACACCGCTAGAGGAGCTGAGTATGCGTACCGAGGTGTAGATTGCTCCGTGTCCGCTTAACAGAAGTTTGTGATTGTATGTTGACAGTATCACATAAATGTGTTATCATCAACATGTGAGCGGAAAACAAGAATCCAAACAACACTGCCGTATCACAACAGATACGGCAGTGTTTCGTTTTCCCGCTGACCCTATATTTGGAGGAGGAATTGAATGAAATCATTGGCCACCTATCCCCGCATCGCCGGTATCAACTACGAAAGCATGAACGACGGCAATGGTATGCGCGCTGTGATCTATGTCAGCGGCTGCCCACATCACTGCCCCCAGTGCCACAATCCCGAATCACACGACCCCGCTTATGGGGAGGAACTCACGCCTGATTTACTTACCACCATCCGCAAGGAAATCGCAGATCGTCCCTTTTTGCAGGGCCTCACTCTATCGGGCGGCGAACCCTTCTTCCAACCACAGGCCACCTTCAACCTTCTCAATCTTCTCAACTTGTCCGCGCTCCGTTCCAAAGACGAGCCGCCCTTAAACCTGTGGATATACACCGGCTATACATGGGAAGAATTAATGGGTGTCCTCAGCAGTAATCATCCCGAACGCGAGGCGGTATTCCAGCTTCTAAACCATACCGACTGCCTTGTGGAAGGGCGTTTTGAGATCGCCAAGCGCGACATTACATTGGCCCATCGCGGTTCTTCCAATCAGCGCATCATCGCCGCTAAAATCAGCTTGAATGGCAGCCAGTCCTGCGCCGAGGCGCTCACCGATCTGCCGCCTGTTGACCTGAGCATGGACTACGACGCTGTGAAGAACGGGGGTAAGTAATATGCAGCAACTCAACCTCTTTGATCGCATCTTCCCTCCTTCTGTGCGGGAGCGCAGATTCCGCACCGCTGTAAGCGGCCTGCTGGGCGGCTTCATTCTCACCATTGCTTCTGCGTTTTCCACCGCAGCGCAGTCGCCGCTCATGGCCGGTGTACTGTTCTCTGTGGGCCTGCTCATGTGCATGGCGCTGGATGCGCCCCTTATCACAACCAGCGTGGGCAAAGAGAGGTGGGACAAGAGGGGCTTTTGGAAAATGGCCAACATCGCCTTGAGCAATATCGCCGGTATCGTTTTAGCCTCTATATTGCTCCTTGGTATGGCCCCTGTTGTATTAGACACTACCGCTACCGCGCAGACGTTCTTTAATACCATCCCCAGTACCAAATGGCTGCACGATATGGTCTTAGCGCACGAGGCCCGCCTGCAAGGCTTTTCCACCCTTCTCACTGGCCCCGCAACGCTGGGGTTGCACGGCTCGGGTGTGTGGGCGCTGTTTATACGCAGCATCTTATGCGGGTTCATGATGTGTGTGGCCGTCAACATTCGCAAAAACGCATCCGCAGATGATATGACAACCATTGTCGTAGCAAGTCTCGTGCCAGTCATGGTTTTCGTCGCTTGCGGCTTCGCACACGTCCTCGCAACCCTGATTGCGGTAACAATTCCCGCGCTGGCGCATCTGTTTGAGGCCGCCGCTCCTTTGGCACAGCGATGGGATAATGCACTCGCCTTTATTACCCAAACCAGAAGCTTGCCCATCTTGGGTATTATGTTGGTGGGCAACATCGCAGGCGCTAAGTTCTTAGCTCTCGCTCTTGATAGCAACTTGCTTTTCGTTACACTGCGGCATAAATACACTCAGTTCCGGCGCGCTCTTTCCCGTGTTACCCACAAAACTAACAAGGAGACTACTGCCAATGAAGCCGAAAAAGTATAACCCTCATGCACGCGGCACCTCTGGTCTACGCGGACTGTCTGCCGATATCGTGATAATGGACGAAGCGGCCAGTCCCGACCCTGCCCGCCCATGGAACGCCACCATCCCTAACAAAAGGCCCAGCTCCGCGCCGGTTGTGCTCTCCTCTCTGCCGGATGGGGTAGTCGCCATGCTGGGCGAGGAGTATGCCAGCGGCCCTCGCGCGCTGTGCGATTTTGCCGCTGCCATTGACGCTGCGGCACTCAAGGGCGGTAAACTCTGTATGCTTGGTGTGGGCGACCTGATGGTGGATGCGTGCATGACACAGGGAGCCAATAACTGCGCCACGGACGGCAGCACTCCCATCGTCCACCGCAACCTGCGTGCCATGATGCAGCAGATGACCAACATCCTTTGCTATGCTATGACCGGCTGGGGTAAGCCGCAGTACGACCGTATGAACGGCGAATTGATTGGAGGTAAAGTAGAATGAGCTTTAACAGAACCGAGGCGCTGGAAAGATCGTCGGCTCTGCGCGAACGTATTGCGGGTCGCTTGGCTACCAATCACAAGGCGGGGCCGGTTCTCCGCAGTCAGTTCTACGAGCGGTATGGCAAAGGGGCGAGTGCTATCAACCACCACAACGACCCCGATGTGTTGGTTATACTTACTCCTCGTACCAACTACCCTACTTCGCTCCCGCCCGATATAGGCTTCGACTGCTATGCCGCGCCTTTGGATGCCCCATTTGAGACACACTATATATCGGGCACCGCCATCGTGGCCCCCACCACTCTCCTGCTCCCTATCGGCCAACTGGACGAGCTACGGTATGCTCTGGACAAACACCCTCTCGAATATCTTGTTGGCCCGAAGGATGACTACATCTCGCTCGAAACGTTGCGCTTTCTTATTCCCGCACTGGGCGAGTGGACAGACGTAAAATGGTGGCTGGAGCCGCTGGTTACAGAGTTGGAATATTTCCTCGCTCACTACACTCGCTACACGGGCAGCCAACTTCCCTTCCGGCTGAATTGGCCTCGTGTGCCGCTGTATTTTGAACCTGTCGATAGCGAGCATCGCACCACTATGAATCCCGAAGTATCTATAAAACTGCCCGAACGCGGCACGGGCGATGCTGCTGGATATGACCTATTCGCTCCTTATCCTATTCGCTTAAAACCCGGCGAAAGTTTAATGGTGTGGACGGACGTGAAGTGTGACATCCCTGAAGGTAAATTTCTTGATCTGCGCCCTCGCAGCTCCTCGGGCGGCAAGCCAACTCAGGCCGTTAATCCGCAAATCATATTGCGTAATACAGTTGGTACCGTCGATTCTAACTACTACTCTAACCCGTCCAACGATGGCAATATGGGTCTGTTCCTTAAAAACGTCGGTGAAGCAATATGGGAAGCACCGTGCGGAGCTGCCATCGTTCAAGGCGTAGTCAAAGACTACTATGTCAGCACCGACGATACCACGACCGACGAGCGTGTGGGTGGGTTTGGCAGCACGGATAAGAAGGAGTAAAATGAAGGAAAGCAGCTTCGTTATTAAAGAATGTAGAAGCCCTCTTATCCTCTCCCTATACCATCCGTGCTATGGAGAAGCGTTCTGCTACCTTTCTACCACCCCCATGCTTGATACGCAACAGATCATTGACATTTGCAATCGCCTCACAGGACGAGATGATGTGGGCACTTATATCCCATCAGTGCCTCTGTATCGTCTGTCGCATGGCTGGGGTGTTGCTGTTGCCGACCTGCCTTATTTGCGGCTTGATTTAAGCCACAGGTTCAACCCCTCCTTGGTGAAGGCGTTTGATAAATTTCTCATTCCCGCCGCAGCCGAAGCTATCAAGATGGGCAATAAAGCCCTCGGAATCACCCCGCCTATCCCGTAAAATCGCATAAAAAAAGAGCGTGGAAGTCTCCACGCTCTTTTACGCTTCTTCATCCTCACTTGAGCACTGAGGTGTAATTTCTTCTACCGCAAGCCTTAAATACATAGGCACGCATCCCTGATTTCCCTCTAATCCGGGCACTGCTTCAAAGGTTTCGTCGGCACTACGAAAACCAAGGGCCTTGTTTTCATAAAAACCACGCGCTTCGTTTGTAGCGCGCAACACGGCAAAACGCACGCCAATATATTCGCGCGCCAACTTGACCCCAAGCTCTAATATTTTCCCAGTTAGCGCAAGCCCAATCCCTTGTCGCGTATATGGTGCGGCTACCGCGAGTTCAGTTATTTCAATCGCTGGGTCGCCACACCTTCTATCATTATCCACAAAAGCATTTGCGCGGGCAGAAACAAAGCCCGCAATCGCAAGCGGTGTGCCATCATCTTTATATTCAACAGCTACGTAAGTAAAACTTCTTCCCTGTTGCATGTCTGGTGTGGCACACCATTGCAGATACTGGCTAAAATGATCTGGATTTTGACATCTGTTAGTGGAAACAATAAAGCCTTGTGCCAAAGCCCCAAAGCGCGTGCTCCACTTCTCAATCGTAATCACTTTTTATCCTTTTTGGGCTTGGGTTCGTATTTTCGCAACAACTCTTGCATCACAAGGTGGCGCTTAACGTCGTAAACCGGCTCCTCGGTATTCGGCTTACGCTTTCCAACAATAAAAGGCATTGTACACGTATTGGCGGCCATGTGTTACACCTCCTGCTCTATATTATTCTACAAAATTACTAAAGCGTCTAAAGAGCACTCACATGGTCATTATAACAAGCCCTCCTACACAGTCAATAGGTTTTTCCACAGTCTGCAAATTTTTCCACTCAGTCTCTGTGTGCTCAATTTCAACAAAATTATCATTATCCTTTACAACCCAAACCAAAATTCAAACCCGTCCCACGCATAAAAAAAGAGCTGAGGCATTATGCCCCAGCTCTTTAATTACTCAGTGGTCGTTACGCCTTTGTAACACCAAGGTCAACATTCTCCGGCACCTCTGTGGCCAGCGTGGCCACGTCAAGCGTGTGACCCATTTCCTCACAGGCAGCTTTAATGAGGGTGTCCACAATTTTGCGCTGATCTTGTGTCAGGGCGAGGCCGGTAGTAGCTACCATTTCATCAAAATATTTCATACAATTCGCGTACCGTTCACTAGCAGTGATAAGTTTGTTATAAAAGTCGTTTTCAGCAGCTTGAACCGCTTTGTTCACAATTTGCATCAGCATTCCCATAATATCAAGCGCCTTATTCTCCGTACTGGCGGCCAACATGGTAGCCACAGTGTTTAGGATGTCAACCATCTTGGCAATAAAACCAACATCAGGCGCAGTCAGTTTGCCTTTTTTACCCAGCCAGATCAGCGCACCAACGATAGCAAAGAACCCGACGATAATTGTTACTACCCAATACCATTCCATAGTAGAATCCTCCTTATTTATCCATTACTTGTTTCCTCAACCGGTTTGGGCGGTTTAAGGTTGATGGGTTTCGTGGTCGCCTTCCCCGTTTCAATCGAAGTCATTTCTGTTTTGCCTTTATACACATTCTCCACGCCGCTCTTGGCCAACATACCAAGCAGCACAGCAGAATACACGGGGATGCACGAAAGCAGAATAGAGGTGGCTTGACCAACAACCATGCCGCAAAAAGCAAGGGTTGTTTCAACCACCAATGTCAGCAGAGTGTGCAGGTAAAATACCTTTTCCACTCTGCCCGTCATTCGTTTAGACCATTCCTTGTCAGAGGACACGAACCAGTGTTTTATGCGATCTGTAACAGGAGGAGCCGTTCCATTCTCCTTCTCGTCAACGTCGCTCATCACGCTTGACACCTCCTATTGTATAGCCGGTACTTCCTGACAAATAGCCGCGTCTGTCGCGCGTCGCCCGTACATTGGAGGCCGGGACGGTAAACGTTTAAGATCGTCCACAAAACTGTCTGCCAAGCTGTCGCGCCCTTTTTCCTCTTTGTAATAATTATACAAAGCGAAAATGCTGGCGCGCGCTTCAGGGGAGCACCAGCCCTGCGCCATGTACGTGGCGTATGCCTGTTTCAGCTCATACATTTGTAAGTAAGCACTATCCTTTTGTACATCCTCCAATTTAGCGGCAAGCTCCTGTTGCGCAGTTCCCAGCGCATCTTGCTTGGCAGTCATAACCGTCTGCTTTTCACACACCGCGTCAAGACGATCAAGCACGGCCTTTTCGTATTCGATCTTTGCCTGCGCCTCTTTCGCCTTGCGCTCGCGCGCAGCTTTTACCGACCGCCCAATTTTTCGCACGCTCGCCACAAAGCCAAGAATAGCGCCCCCTGCCCCGGCAATACCACCCCATTTCAACAGCTCCTGTTCTAAGTACATTGTAATGTCCTCCTTGTGTTTCATGCCCGCAAAGAGGCGGGCGGGTTAATTTTCAAATGCTCATGCCTCAACTGTTATAAACTCGCTTTTCATATACGCGGCGCGACCGTTCACTTCAATAACGCTCCAGTCCGCGCTTTCTCCTTGAACGCTCACTTCCGTACCAATAGGAAGCTCCCCCAGTTTTTTCCCATTGGGAGTGAGCCTATAACGAACAGTTTTACCAGTTTGTGCCGTCACCTTTCCTTGATAGGCAGTAAAATCATTATTGCGCTGTCGTAAAAAGGCGGTTTGCATAAACCCGGTAACACCATTCGCTGTAATTTTGCAGTAACCGGCAACTACTGCATTTACCTCAACAACTGTTCCAACAGGTACTTCCACTATTACAGCCCCATTTGGCTCCTTGCGAAGTCTCACGGTGCTACCCTTGCTTGCATACACCTCTGCCTTGTAAAGCACCTCAGCGGGCAACGTCGCTTCGCTGGAAGGGCTTCCTGTGGTAGTATCACTTTTCCACGGCGTAGCCCAGTGCGTCCAAGCATAGTCGCCTAGTTCTTGCTGTAAAACACCGTAGGCAGTTCCCTTTGAGTGAATAAAGGTATAGTCGTTAGGGTTCGCATCGTGAACCACCGCATTATTGCTAAGATAAAAACCGGTGTGCTGCATCACGCCATCAGAGGTTTGCCGATATAAAAACGCAGGAGCGTCTTTAGGCAAGGTGTCAATCGTGCCCTTCGCCACCCAAACACCAGACTTCCACTGGCTGGTTGCGCCGGAAGGTAAGGTTATGCCACCTGCTTTTGCTACGGTTTTTGTGAACTGAGCGCAATCCCAGCACACCTTACCATCCCATTTTGCGCCCGTTTTCATAATCATGTCATAATATTGGGGATATTGGGCAGCCTGCGCTTTACGCTTTGCTAAACTACAAACCCAACCGGTCGCCCCAAAAATGTATCCGTTCCCAAGCAATTCTTTTGCCCTGTTTATTGCCGCTTGCTGTTCAAATGTAATTCTGCACACCCCCTACTCCATAGCAAAAGGCGAGGACTACTCCCCGCCTTTTATTTAAGAATACCTTGGTTAATTCAAACTTTTCATAAGGATTGTAAATTCCTCCGTAGTCAAATCACCAACAGCATAAAGAACCTTAACTCGCTCTGCCAATCCCATCAGCGCACCGCGCTCAATCATCCGTGTAAACACCTGATACAACATTGTCTCACCTCCTTATGCAAGTCCAAGTTTTAACAAGGCATTCTGATAGCTTAGATCAATTACTGTCGCATCCAGCGCAGCAATGGTTTGCATTACTTCCTCAATAGTCGTGAGTATTGGCACACCATTATGAGTGAAAATACCGTTGACATATGCATCACCTATTCCCACGGGACGGCCATCAATGAGCACAGCATTAGGAAAATCTAAAAGGTTTGTTGGGTGTAGCGTGATGATGTTTACCACCACCCCATCTTCAATCAAAGCATAACTCATACACTATCTCCTTCTTATGCGCGCGCATTCCGTATAATGCAAATTCCAGAGCCACCAGTTGCCACAGCACCAGATTGTCCACCCGCACCACCGCCTGTGTTAGCGGCACCATTTGCATTTTTTGCACCGCCACCTCCGGGCGTTGGTAATGTAGACCACGAGCCGCCGCCCGCATATAAAACGCCAGTGGTTTCATGAAATTCTTTTGTCGTGCTTCCTTGTCCAATGCCTCCCGCATAGCTACCGCTTGGGCCATTACCACCATTACTACCACCAACGGCATTTGATTCATAACCAGCTCCACCAGAGCCACCATATCCACCGGTACGAAAATCTCCGGTAGAAACAGGGGTTTTGCCACCGTTAGCAGTAATACCAAACGCAGATGTGTTTCCCCCATTTGTGGCAACTGCGCCTCCTGCTCCAATGGTAATAACGTAATTTGTATTAGCTTGTAATGCGATATTCGACATTGCTTGAGTATACCCACCGCCAGCGCCGCCACCATACCCATTCGCGTTACCGCCTCCACCGCCACCGCCAACTAAAAACGCATCAACTGTTTGTAATGCTGTGAACTTTAGTGTGCCACTTGTTAAAAACCTAATGCGCCAGTCACCATTGCCATCATCAATCACTT
>Ga0183100_1000740_pt1 | contig 21466 bp, 20 predicted proteins | sample Biomet2_FD_127789 | JGI IMG/M metagenome (GOLD analysis project Ga0183100, IMG submission 127789) | Microbial communities from bioreactor (seeded with anoxic lake sediment) at LBNL, California, USA - Biofuel metagenome 2 | ecosystem: Engineered > Bioreactor > Anaerobic > Unclassified ...
CGTGTTCTCTTTTTTGGTTTGTTTGATCGCCCATAGCCCACTTTCTGTCGATGTTGCTCTCATTTGGCGTGTTGGGCCTTATCCCGTATCTCAGGAACGGGGGGTAAATCATTCTTGGGGATACGCGTTTTCCTATTGCTTTCGGTACCATGCGCATCTTTTGGGTCGGGCCTTCGCATGCCGGCTTTCGCCATTTCATCGCCTCTTTCTATTCTTTGTTGCAGTTCTATTATGAACAAAAATAAAGAAGTTCATACTATTTATTCTAAAAAAATTTACCAGATTTATTTTCATCGAAAAAAACCTATGGAGCACAGAAAAAATCCGATAATTATTCCAATAATGAGCCCTATTAACACTTCACGCATACTACATCTTCTCTCCCCTTAAGAAAAACAAACGATATAGTATATGCGTGCCCTCTAGCAATTTAGCCCTCATTCATTCAAAGTTGCTCAAGTGAAAAGTCGTAGACTTTTCGCACTACAAAAAGAAAATCTAGCTTCTAAAAATCAGCAATAATAATCCAATGACCATTGCGAACAGGAACCCATACGAAAGCGCGAAAAATGCGTTTACAATCGGTCCCCATCCAAACGTGGCATGAATCGTGACATTGTTTGCAGGCATCACAAAACTCGTGCCGGAAATGGCGTGTGTTCCTAAAGAATCGGTATAGTAAAGCGAACGAACGCTCTTGCCCGCATCCGGAGTAACTGTAAGGTTAACGGTGCTTCCCGCGGCCGCGCGTATCGGATTCGCCGTTACACTACCGCCGCTCATACTCGCCACATCGACCAGGTAAAGGCAGACCGCGTTATACCCCATAAATAAAGGCGACGTAAATCCCGTACTCTCGGAAAGATAATAGATGGTGAAGTTGGGGGCAGTGTTAATGAAAACATCACTTCCCCAAACAGATGGAGCATTGCCTAAAAAATAAGCAGATTCAATGGAAGCGGCGGAATAACCAAAAGCATAGTCCCCAATTGAGGTAACTTTTTTGGGCATGGTAACGCTTTTTAGCGATTTACACTGACTAAAAGCGCTTAGACCAATATAAGTCAAATTATCAGAAAGAGTGAGATTAGTAAGTGCCTCACCGTACATAAATGCACCTTCTCCAATGTAAGTGACAGAATTCGGAATCACGAGACTCGTGATTAATGGCAAATAATAAAAAGCTTGATCGTCTATGGTGGTTAGATTTTTAGATAGAGTAAGACTTTTAGCGGACGAACAATCCCAAAATGCATGATATCCAATATAAGTTACAGAATCTGGTATTACAATGCTTTTCATTGGCTCGCATAACTCAAAAGTAAAATCCCCGATACGTTCCAATTGATTGGAAAGTGTAACATTCTCTAATGCCCAGCACCAATAAAAAGCGGCGTTTCCCATACTCGTCACGGTATTTGGTATCACGATAGACTCTAGCGAATAACAATATTGAAAGGCGCTCACGCCGATACTTTCCAGTTGGTTAGAAAGGGTGATATTTGGGAGCACCTCACATCCATAAAAAGCATTATCCTCTATACTTGTCACACTGTTTGGCATTGTGACGCTTGTAAGTGCCGCACAATATCCAAAAGCGCCGTTACCGATACTAACAACGCCGTCAGGAATGGTGACACTTGTGATATTCGTTGTAACGAATGCCTGTTCCCCAATATGGGTGACGTTGACGCCACCGATGGTAGCTGGAATATCGACAACCATACTGGCACCTGTATAGCCGATAATGGTGCCGGTTGCTGGGTCAAATGTGAAGTCCGACTTCGGTGTTGCCGAAACGTTCGGTGCGGCCGAAGCGTTTGGAGCGGTCACAACGGACGAGTTTGCCGTTTTTGCAGATGTTATCGACGTGGATGGTGTAGCCTTGAAAACCGGTGGTACCTTCAACGATACTGTTGCGGGCGCTTTTGCCTTCACAGTAGGTTTTGGCGCGCAGGACGATTCTGCCGCCAAAACAGACGATGTTAGTGGCAGTGAAATAGTAATGCATAAAATCACACTGAAAAATAGTGCAGCTAATCGTTTCATAATTCTAGCTCTCCTTGTTTTACTTAACATAAAATTTTGTAACTTCTTATTAATAACATATGCTTTTTGGGAGAATTGGTGAAAAAATGAAAAAAGCTTCTTTAGCTATGCAGAGAAGCTTTTTTAGTAGGTATTCAAGTTTTTTAGGTGTTGTCTCTCACAGAATCAATCCAGTGGATTTTAAGCCATTTTCGCCCACGAAAGCTGGCTTTGGGCCGATTCCTCTTCCTATCATCTTCCCGTTACCTTATCCTTTATCTGGCAACTGCGCTTTAATTTTTCATACTATTTTGAATCATGCGAACCACTGCCATGCACAAGGGGAACACCATTTTTTCTTCCTCCAAGTAGAGTTTCCAAAGGGAACTCTTTCCCTTTGGTGCCCTTTTCTTCCTATTCTTTTCTGGCAAGAGAAAAGAATAGGCTACCAGCGGCAAACATAAAAGTGATAAAACTAATTTGCTTTTTTATTGCTACTCTCTATATAACTTACGCTATCGCACTCAATAAACCATTTCGACTTCGCGATATTCTCACGAATACGCTGTCCGCAAAAACAACGTCCGCGAAAAGTCTGGGACTTTTCGCTTGTCATCTGCATTTCCACAGTAAAAAGAGTACATAAGCCACCAATCCCAAAAGACACAAAAATGAAAATCCAAAAAAGACGTTTACAAGCAGTGACAACACGGTAATCCCTCCTTACTTAATTCGTGAATTCCTCACGAGCAGCCTAAAAACACAAACCAAAAGTGTGAAAAGAAATAGATACGAAAAGGTAAAAAATACGTTAATAATTGGAAGCCATCCAAATTGTACACTAATGGTGATATCAAATGCTAACATCACAAAACTTTTTTGAGAAATAGTGTGCGGTCCATAGACATCAGTATAAGTAAGGGAAATAATACTCTTAGCCAGTAATTGTGTGAGTCGCTGAGTTAAACGAAAAATTAGTCTCAAGTGACACCGGTGTGGCCGCAGCGTTCGGTGTGACTGGAATTGTCCTCACGACCGATTCGTTTGGTGCGACCGGTTCTGCTGATAAGACAGGAATAGTCGTGATTAATATCAGGAAAACAATGACGCAAAAAAGTACATCTAATAAGAAAGCACATACATGTTTCATCAGCAATCCCCCATCTCTATACAGAACTTCCTATTAATAGGATATGCTGGATTTGAGCGATTGTTAATCTCAAGCGAAAAAAGTTATTCATCTTATGTGGTCATATTTTTGAGTTGCCGCTAGGATAGATAGAACGTAATTTTTCTTATGCTTAAATATACGAGAAATGTCGCAAAACACTAAAATGCAAATGAGTACATACGTTAAGCCCATCGGAATCAATCTGCCCGAAACCATGCTGATGTATATTTCAGGTGGTGTATTTTCCCAAATGAGAAGTGGATAAATTGACATAAAAAGCTCCACTAAAATAGACACGCGCCGTGCGATACAAAGATGAATATCCATACAAAAATAATTCTTTCGTTTCCCAAAATTTTTTTCAGCCTTACAATTAACGGATTTTTCAAAGACAATCAGCACAATTTCGCATAGCGCAAAATAAAGTGTCGCAAGCCCACCAATCTGCGAGGCGAAAGACACGGTAAAAGGGAGTTTCCAAATATATACATAGAAAAATATATAAAATGCAATGTATATATAGAAGAAATAATGATTGGCCCGTTCTCGCTCCATGCCAGCGGCTGCGCTCTTCGAATGATCCCAATCCGATTTTAATAGAATGGACAAATAGTCAATCAACAGTTCCTTATGGTTTACAAAATCCTCGTCGGACTGACAATCCTCGAGCATCTCAATACAATCCCAAATATGCGAATCTCGAAAGAAATTGTCGTCATACGCCTGTTCCATGCCATAGGCGTCGATTCTAACTTTCACGCCCGCCAGTAGCGGACGAATCTCAATTTGGTCAGCCGTTTCGATTTTTTTGGCTAAATCTCTGAGTTCGCATCTCCGTTTATCTCTTTCACCAGTAAGATGCTGAAGCTGGCCATTTTTCGTATTAATGATATATGGCAGAATGTATGATAGTTGATCCATCTCGTCCCTCCACCTTTCCCAAAAAGCCCCTATAAACATATGTATGTGTGGAAAGTTTTATGTGAGTAGGCAAATGGACAAAAAAAATCCACAATACCCGCGCCAATTGACGGTTTTTGTGGATTTTATAAACGTTTCACATGATGAATTCCCAAAGATCCCAGAACGAATGCATGATAGCTGCCTGCCAAATAGATCGATTTTTTCGAAATCCCCAACCAAAAATGAGGCCCAACGGCAAGATACTGACACCTGTCACTAAAATGGTGGTAATGCTCATTCCACTATGTATCCAGCCGGGAAAATGAATACTAACGAATAACAGACCGGCTAGCAGATTTGCCATTCGCTCAGACATGAATTTTGAAAAAGCGTTCAAAAACCATCCTCTGAACACAATCTCTTCAAAAATACCGACGGTTAATACCGTCACAATAAAATCGACCAGATTCATTTCAAGCTTCAATTTAAAGCTACCATACAGAATGAAATTCGCTATAATATGAAAGACGCAAGCAAATAGGACAAATGGTCCTAATATCTTAAAATTGATTCTTTTCGTAAACATTTCCTTTAGGTTAATATTGATGTCTGCATCATACCGTTTGATGAAGAAAACGGAAAATCCCAACCACCATACGATTCGAACAACTAAATTAATCACCATTTTTACATAATCGTTGAAGGATGACATGTCGACTAGAAAGACCTTGCAAATCCAACCTGCCATGAAAATCGCATATGAAAACCAAATAACTTTTAAACTTAGCTTTTTTTCCAAATTTACACTTCCTTACCATGAAAATAAGACACATATGATTGTACAACGAAAAATTGACAAAGTAAACAATAACAATTTGAATTATTTAACCAAAACATGATAGAAAAAGCTACAAATCCCGCGCCAATTGGCGCGAGTTTTGTAGCCAAAAAGGGTGGGCAAATTAACCGGTAATTTGATACATATACATCATGTATTCAACTTGACATTTTGTAAATACGCCATAACCATTGTTCATCCTTTTTCATAGATGTATCGTGGATAAGTAAACTAAATTCGCATTGCATAGTCTTAAGCACATTTGCTATCTCACAAAGGCGCATATATGTATCTGCGGTTTTGGCTATCTTAACAAGTTCACTATCGCTGGCAATGGATCTTTTCGATGAAATGGTGGCTGTTTGCGTGACGCTATCATATCCAACGCCCTTGTTTAGTGCCTCGGCGACCGCACGAAGTGGGACATAGGTTGTTCCCTCATACAAAAAGTTATCCGCCGTGACATTTTGCCCATCAACCACCTTTCATTTGATTAGGTGTCACCGTGATTTGTTTTTGCGATGATGCCAAAACCGTTGTTGATAGCGTCAGCATCATAGCCAATGCACCAGCCATAACTCTTTTATTCATATATTCCTCCATATGGCTTTCCTTATTATACCATGGAAAAATCATCCTGTCAAAATTGGAAAAAATGGGCATAAAAAAGGCACGCCGCAGCGTGCCTTTTTTACATTCATCATGTTACTTACTGGTCGTATCAGAAGCAGAATTATTATAATCAGTATTATTAGAAATAATATCTTGCGCCAACTGTGAGCCAGGGGCAGAACTGGCAGAGGTAGCACTTCCAGTAGAATTCGAGCCTGATCCATTAGTAGTATTAGTCTTCGAATTTGTATCTAATGATTTGATTAATCCGCCAAGGATCGCGTTTGTTAACGCATCATCCGACTGGATTTGCCATTTTCCCTTCAACTTTAATAGCTGTATACTTACCGTATTGTCAACTGTACTTTTGCTGTAGTGATCCATTAAATTCTGATAAGTCTCGAACATTTTCTTTTCCTTCGCGTCTTTTCCATCAGACGACATAGCTACTTTAATAGCCTCTTGATAAAGATTAGCCATAACCGCAGACATATCTGTATTGGTGATTTTAACTTTTACCGTGGCACTATTTCCTTTTGTAGAGGAGGAAATCACTTTATATTGTAAATTAGCAAAAATTAATTTTATCTTATCTGTTGAATGGCTTGTTCCGAGTCTTTCAGTTGTAATTTTAACCAATTTATTATAATCAATATAAGCAGAAGCTTTTTTGCTATCAGCAGCCTTAATGGCATTCAGCGTTTTTTCCACAGTTTTTTGAGGAGCTTCTCCACCGCACCCAGCAAAACTAAAGATTAAAACGAAAGCTAACATTATAGATAGCACTTTTTTCATTTGAAATTCCTCCAATGTTTTTTATATTGTATCATAAGACAATATACTTGACAAAGAAACTTCCAAAAATTGAAAAACAATTTTTGCCTATTCCTTTATCAAAGTATTTTCAAAATGCTCTATTTTGAAGTCACACCTGAAGGCGTAATAGCAGTAGTTGAAGAGCTTTTAAGTCCGCCAAGGAGAGCACTTTTAAGCTCATCGTCCAAATTGATTTTCCAATCATTTTTATCTTTTGTTAGCTTGATTTTAACGGTTTTAGTAACCGTTTTATTATCGGTACGATTTATCAAATCCTCAAGCATTGTCCCCATTTTATCTTTTGATGTTGTATCTGTTGTATCTTTATTTTTAGCAAAAGCCATGTTCAAAACTTGCCCAATATATTCTGACATAATCTTATTCATATCGATATTAGTGATTTTAGTTTCGACCGTGGCAGTATTACCACTTGTAGAAGAGGAAATGACTTTATATTCTAATTTTCTAAGAATCAAACCACCCTTTGCGTTCTGGTTACTCTTTTTAATCAATTTATTATAATCCAAGTACGTGGAAGATTTCTCACTATCACCGCCCTTAACGGCATCCAAGGCACTTTTCACGGCCTGTTCTGGCGTTTCTTTCATACTACTTGCGCCGCACCCAACAAGACTGAACATCAACACAAACACAAGCATAATTGAACCTAGTTTTTTCATAATTTTTTCTCCTTCAATACAAATTTTTCACTGTATTATACTATTTTATTTTATTATTGTCAAAAAAATTTTGAGACGCCTCATTGGATAGATTCATCTTTCATACATTACCTTAATTTCATCTATATTTTGACTCAAAATCTTCATAATTCGAAAATAAATATTTTTATTTTCTAAATTAATGTTGACAGATGGAAAAATATGATATACACAGATATTATAAGTGTTTCCATTTTATATAATATTTTACAATATTATCATGGGAAATTATCACTTAGAAAGGGAGAATGCTATGAGGGTAGTTGAGTAGAATATCACTTTGTTCACATTTGACAAAGGAGGATTATATGAAAATCAAAAAAATTATATCCACAATGTTAACGATGGCTATGGTTCTTGCGGTTCCAATTTGTGCAAATGCTACTTCTACTGCAACTATGACGCTTAACAAATCTACTTATGTAAGAGGAGAGAGTATTACCATTTCTTTTACGGGAGCACAAAATGCGACAGATTGGATTGGTATTAACCAAAATTCTACCACTGCTGGTAATTCGAAACTCTGGTATTATCTAAATGGACTAACTGGAACGACTGCAGCTCCATCAACCGCTCAAGCAGATGGAACTATTACAATTGATACGTCATCACTAGCGCCTGGTACCTATTACATATATTATTGCATAAACAATGGCTACAGCTATTATACCAAAACAAGTTTTACGGTAACCGGAACAAATCCTACCATGACGCTTAATAAAACCACCTGCCCGCAAGGTGACACAATCAATGCTACTTTTACAGGAGGAGTAAACAATACAGACTGGATTTGTATTAACCAATATGCTAACCGCGCTGGTTATTCGAAACTCTGGTATTATCTAAATGGGACGACCACGGCTCCTACAAATGTTGTAACAAACGGTACTGTTGCAATAAATACGTCATCACTGACACCTGGTACCTATTATGTTTATTATTGCACCAATGATACTTATGACTATTCTGTTAAAACCAGCTTTACAGTAACAGCTGGAGCCACAGTATCGGCTAATAAAACTACCTGTGTGAGAGGTGACTCCGTTACTGTTACATTTACAGGGGCACGAGACGCTTGGGACATGATATCTTTTTATAAGAGTGGAAATACTTATAATAGTATTGCCCGTTTCTGCGATGGTTCAACTGGTCCTACGGCTGAATATCCGGATAATAACCCACACTATGTACCGAATGGTTCTATTACATTTGATACATCTTCATTATCAGCTGGAACATATACAATTTATTTAAGTAATGTGGGGAGCAGTAATGGCAGTTATGCAAGTACTACTTTAACAATAACGGAATAACATCATTTGCATTTTCAAAATAAAAACCCTGAAAGCCGCTTACATAGCAGATTTCAGGGTTTTATTTATTGGAGCTACTAACGCGATTCGAACGCGTGACCTCTTCCTTACCAAGGAAGTGCTCTGCCGACTGAGCTATAGCAGCACAAGCAACGAAGTCAATTATATGGTATTATGACGCTTTTGTCAAGGGATTTTTGTGAAAAATATCGAATTTGATAAATAAAATTGGCACATGGTAACCAAAAAAGCCGAAAAATCCCTGTTTTTCGACTTTTTAAAAAGCAATGTTATGCATCAATCGGCATTATCTTTAAGTTTCTTACTGCGACTAGGATGGCGAAGTTTACGAAGGGCTTTCGCCTCAATCTGGCGAATACGTTCACGTGTTACGTTAAACTCACGACCCACTTCTTCGAGTGTGCGGGTTCTGCCGTCGTCTAAACCGAAACGAAGACGCAACACTTTTTCCTCACGTGGCGTAAGTGTTTTCAGTACCGACATAAGCTGTTCTTTTAACAAAGAAAAACTCGCTGCCTCGTATGGTGCCGGAGCATCATTATCGGGGATAAAGTCGCCCAAATGGCTGTCTTCTTCTTCACCGATAGGTGTTTCTAAAGAAACGGGTTCCTGCGCGATTTTAAGGATTTCGCGTACTTTTTCAGGCATCATGTTAAGTTCAGCAGCAATTTCCTCAGGGGTAGGTTCACGACCTAATTCCTGAAGGAGCTGACGCGATACACGAATGAGTTTATTGATAGTCTCGACCATATGCACGGGGATACGGATGGTGCGCGCCTGATCAGCGATTGCCCGGGTAATTGCCTGACGAATCCACCATGTGGCATAGGTACTGAACTTAAAGCCTTTGGTATAGTCAAATTTTTCGACAGCTTTAATAAGACCCAAATTTCCCTCTTGAATGAGGTCCAAAAAGAGCATACCGCGCCCAACATAACGTTTGGCGATGCTGACAACCAAGCGTAAATTTGCCTCTGCGAGTTTTTTCTTAGCGGCATCGTCGCCCTCTGCTACGCGATGAGCGATTTCCATTTCCTCTTCGCCGCCTAAGAGCGGAACTTTACCAATTTCTTTTAAATACATTTTAACGTGGTCATTGATGTTGATACCCTCGGGAATGGACAAATCGGCAACTTCATCAGTTGAAACTTCAATTTCAGCCAATTCCTTGCCAAAATCCTCAACGATTTCGATACCAGCCTTACCCAAAGTATCCATAATCTTCTCAATTTGGTCAGCGTCTAATTCCAAATGACCCAAAACATCGGTAATGTCTTTATACGTTAAAACCTCTTCTTTTTTTCCGCGGTCCAACAATTCGCGAAGTGCTGCTTTCTTTTCCTCAACCGAAGCGGTTGGTTTTTCACTCTTATTGATACTCATAAAAGTCCCCCTTGCGCAATTTTATCTGTTCTTTAATCAGCTCGTTCTTCTTCATTATGTCACTCTCTTGCTGTATTTCTATCGTCAATTTCTCATTAGCCATGGATTTCACAAGGCTAGAAAAAGCCAAATCGTAATCCGAATATGTATGAGGCTTAAAAAAAATATCTGCTGCCTCGCAAGATACTTCTGCCGGAAGTCTACTAAGTACCTCGGCAGGTGCGGGAGTTAGGCCACCATCCCACATATCGTAAATCACCCGTGCAGCGTTTTGACAAACATCGCCCCAAAAATCATCCACCCTTAAAGTGCCCTTGCATTTTAGATACAAATCCTTGCGAAAACAGATAAGAGAGAGTAAAGATTTTTGTGTTTCTAACAATTTCTTTGTCAAGCGCGATTTATCGTCGTTTTTGGGCTTTGTCGCTGTTTCGTTCTTATTATATACAATATTCTCCTTATAATACCTATTTACCGGATTTCTATTGTTTTTTGCTGAATTCTTGCGAATTTCCCTAAAAACGCTGTCTTGACTCAGGCCACAATAATCACAAACCATTTTAGTATATGCTTCAATCTCGATAGAATCCTGAATTTTCGCCAAAATATCGGCGCATTCTTTGACAAAGCTGATTTTTTCTTCCACTTCATCTAAATTATAATGTGTTTTAGCCAAATCGATTTGATACATCGCAGGCGATCTCGCTTCTTTTAATAATTTCAAAAAAGCGTCCTTGCCTTTTCTCAAAATCAGTTCATCCGGATCTTTTGCGCCGGCAAAATCGCAAATCATGCACTTGGCAGATGTTCCACGAAAGACCTCTATCGCTTTTAACGTTGCTTTGCGGCCGGCTTCGTCTGAATCGTAACATATGTAAACTTTTTTAGCATATCTGGCCATAAGCTTCGCTTGCTCTTCGGTAAGGGCTGTGCCGAGTGATGCGACAGCGGTCATGATTCCGTGCTGATGAAGCGAAATCACGTCCATATAGCCTTCCACTAAGATAAGCGAGTCTCTAATGTAATTTTTGGCAATATTCATAGCAAAAATGTTTTTGCCCTTGTTAAACACCAACGTTTCCGGCGAATTCAAGTATTTTGGGACGCCATCGCCCAAAACACGCCCGCCAAAGCCGATGACATTCGAGCGCAAATCGAAAATAGGGAACATCATGCGTCCGCGAAAGCGGTCGTAGACGCCTTTTTCGTTTTTCATAACGAGACCGGCACCCACCATATCGGTGAGCGCATAGCCTTTTTTTGAAAGCATTTGATACAAATCGGTCGCATTCCCTCCTGACGCGCCCAATCCAAACTTCACAATAGTGGATTTTTGAAGTCCACGACATTGCATATAGGTAAGTACGTCTGTGCCAAAAGACGTTTTGGAAAGGTTTTGGTAAAAATGGCGCGCAACCTCTTTGTTCATTTCATAGTAAAGCTTTCGCTTCTCGTGATTCTTATCCCCCGGCACTATTTTTTCTTCGGGAAGCGTAATCCCAGCGCGATCTGCTAAGAGTTTCACAGTTTCCACAAAATCGAGGTTCTCAATTTTCATGATAAAATTAATGACAGTGCCACCCTCACCACAACCAAAACAATGATACAGCTGTTTGGCAGGTGATACATGAAAAGAGGGTGTTTTCTCGTTATGGAACGGGCACAACCCGACAAAACCTCCCGAGCTTTTTTTCAGAGTGACATAGCCGGAAACGACATCAACAATGTCGTTTGCCATACAGACATCTGAAATAACTTCTTCTGGATACAAAGCCAACGACCCATCGCCTCCACATTTTTTGTGTATCTCTAGACTTATTCGACACAACTAGGCAAAAATCCTTGTTGAAATTTGCATTTTGTGAATAATAACTGATAATTTAACAATTTCCATACTAGAAGTATATGATTTGTATAATTAGTCAGAGAAACTCTGAGGAATAAACAGTTCCTGAAACAGATGGATAGCATATTTATCCGACATACCAGCAATGAAATCGCAAACTACGTCGCACGTTTCGTGCTCTTTCAGATTTTGTTTATACATAGCTGGCATCTCATCTGTATGATTCGAAAAATATTCGTAAAGTTTGCCAATGATGAATTGCACATTCTCTGGTGCAAATTTAGATGGCGCGGTATAGACCACGTCGAACATATAGGCACGCAAATCACACAAAGCCTTTTCAATTTTAGGTGACATGGCAATGTTGCCGGTGTCGATGCTGTTATACACCAAATCGCGGATAAACGTGTTGATACGGGCAGAAAAATCATCACCCAAAATGTCAGAAAAAATGGGAGGAATACCCATTATCACACCGGCTCGAACAGCATCATCGATGTCATGGTTGAGATAGGCAATTTTGTCAGCGTATTTAATAACCTTCCCCTCTAGTGTATGCGGGACATTTTGGCCAGTATGATTGACGATACCGTCCCTCACTTCCCACGTTAAGTTAATGCCTCCGTCCTCCAAAAAATCGACAACGCGCAAACTCTGGTTATAGTGGGTAAAGCCGTGGGGCGATAAATCGTTGAGTGCCCTCTCCCCATCGTGACCGAAAGGGGTATGTCCCAAATCATGGCCTAATCCAATGGCCTCGGTTAAATCCTCATTAAGGCGCAATGCGCGCGAAACGGTGCGTGCGATTTGCGTAACCTCGAGCGTATGGGTAAGGCGCGTGCGATAGTGATCATTCCGAGGCGCAATGAACACCTGCGTTTTATCTTTTAGGCGGCGAAACGCCTTTGAATGGATGATACGGTCACGGTCGCGCTGAAACTCAGTGCGAATATCACATTTTGGCTCGAATTGTTCGCGCCCTTTTGTATTTTTAGAAAGGACAGCGTGCGGCGATAACGTCTGCGCTTCCCATTCTTCGGTTCTCTCACGTATTAACATTTAAACACACCTTTATTTTTTCATCTGTCAAATAAGTACGACAAAATAGAGCGGTAATCCTCTTTTTTTGTAAGAACATTATCATAAAAAGTAGCATATTAAATTTCGTAATTGATTTATTTTTAAAAAATGCTATACTAAACCATAATAAGGATAGTATGTAAAATCAATTTAAAATTGAAGGGCGAATAGTATGAGAGTTTTAGTAACGCCGATGGCTGCCATGGCAGAAACAAGTGGTCCTTACGGGAGGGCGGCTTCGCTCTGTCAAAAATTGATTAAAAAGGGGCATAAAGTGGCATTTTGCGCCGCAGAAGACATCAACTACAAGGAAATTGAAAATGTCAAAAATTTTTATGCACCTGTCCCCTCGCCGTTTGGAATGCCACAATTCATCGGAAAACGAATGATGAAAATGGGGCAGCGTCTCAACATTCAAGAAAAGAAACAGGTAAAAAGTTTTGAGCAAGTGTTGTTTTTTGCCGGTGCAACTGCCAAAAAGCATTTTTATAATGATGTGCTAGCTATACGAGATGCCATACATTACTATAAGCCGGACGTCGTGTATGCCGAATTTAGACCTGCTGCTATCGTTGCAGCGAAACTCGAAAATGTGAAAGTTGCAACAGGCTACAGTTTCCCTGTCCAGCCATCGTTTGCCTCAAACCCCGAATATAGCAAGGGTGTAAGGGCATTTTTGCAGGAAAACAACCTTCCCCCCGTCAAGTCTGTTTTGGAAATATTCGATTGGGCAGATTTAAAAATCGTGCCAAGCTCGCATGAACTCGAGCCGATGGATGGCGAAAATATCATCTTTACTGGCCCATTCTCCACGCCTTCTATCCATGCTATAGAGTGTCCTAAAGATAAAATTTTAGTCTATATGGGCTTTGGAACCATCTCTCCTCATATTATGATTGAAAACATGATGAAATTACGAACAGATTGTAAAATTTATGTGGCGACAAAACAAGTAAAGCCATTTCAAAAGGATAATATGATAGTCGATGAGCGATTCGATTTTGGAAGTCTCATGCCGGGGGCCGTCGCCTACATCAATCACGGCGGGCAAAACAGCATCATGACGGGTCTCATGTACGGCGTCCCCCAAATCATCTACCCCGGCAACATATTTGAAAGAAAGTACAATGCCGCATCCGTTGTCAATTTAGGGGCAGGGGTTACATTAGCGAAAAACGAATTCACTGCGGAGAGAATCGGAAAAATTATGGATGCGTTTAAAGAAACCCCCACCTATGCTGCAAATGCCAAAAAAGCGGGCGAGAATCTCTTAGACTTAGGCGGAGCAGGCAAAGCCGTGGAGGCAATAGAAAAATTGGTGAGATAATATAAATTGGCATAGAAAAAGGCGGCTTAGCCGCCTTTTTTTGCTATTTGTTTAATGTAAAACTCGCCATAAGTTTATTAGTAGAAATCTCTGTTTGAATATCATAGCCCCAAAGCAAATCTACTAACTCATTCATAGTATGATAACATAATATTGTTTTCTCATCTGCTATATTATAAGAGTGGGATTTCCAAGGATCATTTAAGAAATTCATGTCACTATCATACATTCCAAAGCTACCATCGCTTTCTAACTTAAGAATCATTTTTTTGTCATTCGCTGTCACATGTACCTCTCTCTTGTCCTTATCCCACTCCACCTGACAACCTAACTTTTCCAATATATCTCTCATGGGAACATAAGCGCCTTTGGCTGAAAATTTAATATACCTATTATTGCTCAGCGCCTGACCATTAATCATAACTTTCCCATCTTTTAATTTGTATTTATTAGTAAAATCCTGGCTTTTATATAATTCAAAAAAATAATCTCCTTCTCGTTGCCAATCATCTTCATTTAGTGTTATAAAATAATTGCCCGAATCAGTCTCAATGTAAGCTGTTACAGGAACAGAGAATTCATCATTAAATGTACGATCGCCTACATAAAAAACAAATAGTTTATTAATTTTGGCATGAACACCTTGCTGAGATAGATATTGCTCTATGGTCGAAAAAGAACCAAAAAAATCTATGAATCTTGTATAAACAGGCAAAATACCAACGGTAAAATAACCTGAAATATTTTTATCGTTTTTCGATTTACCACCAGCGGATTGATAATCTAAATTGATTCCTCCATCAACAGAAAATTTGAAAGTATCCAACTTATTCTTTTCAAATACAGATGCATCCCCCTTATCCATGAAACCCCAAAACTGCTGTGGCGATAAGTCATAAACCGTCACTTTCCCTGAATCAGTCTCCCCCTCTGCCAATCCAACTGAACACGTTGAAAACAAAAACACAAAAACCAAAAAACAGCATAAAAATTTCTTAACCATTTTCTTGCCCCCCTTTTGTTACTTTCACAATAGCACTTATGTCTAATTTTGTCAATCTATTTAAAAATTGGCATAAAAAAAGGAGCCCAATCTAAACTTAGTCTCCCTTTATCTCTTTATTTTTTCGGCATAGATTGCATGTAATTCTCCAAAATGAGCGACGCGGCGACGGTATCGATGACTTTCTTACGATTTTTGCCACGCGTGTTGGTCTCGTTCAAAATATGGATGGCAGAAACAGTGGTAAGCCGCTCGTCCCACAGAACGATTTCGCCGTCATAAATTTTCTTTAATTCCTCTATAAATTCATACGTTCGCTCGGCCCTCTCGCCCAAAGTAGCGTTCATATTTTTAGGAAGTCCCACGACGATTTTCTCGGGCGAATAGGCATCGATTTGCTCTTTGATGTCGGGCATGAGTTTCGCGTACCCCCTATTATAAACCGTGGTGACGCCTTGCGCCGTGATATTCAATAAATCGCTCACGCTGATACCAACGCGACTGTCGCCGTAATCAATTGCCATTAATCTACCCATTTATAATCTCCTTTGTTTGATCTAACAAATCCACCGCAATTTTCGCATTGGAAAATGATTTTGTGCGTAGTTCCTCAATTTTTTCGGGGGACAGACTGCCCTTGTTACCAAGGCAAGCCTCGATATGCGCTTTGTTATTCTCTAGTGAAAAATCCGCAATTGACACATAGTTGTTAAACCCGATATATTTCATAAATCCGCTCACTTTGGGGTTGTATTCGATACCGAAAATCGGCACATCGACGTTGGCGGCATAGACGAGGGCGTGGAGTCTCATGGCAATCATGAATTCCATATGAGAGATAATGCCCATCATGTCGCTACCTGTGATAGACTCGGTCAAAATGAGGGATGCATTTTTCATGGATACGCGCACTCTTTCGCTGTAATCGACGTCATAGCTGCGTTGCATGGGCAAAAACACAGCAGTCATGCCATACGTATCGGTGATATAATCGCACGTTTTAGCGATTTCCTGATAGAATTCTTTTTTGCATCCACCCCATTTTCGTACGGAAACACCGAAATACTTCGCGCCTAGCTTTTTCATCTCGGAAAGCACATGAGCGGAAATTTCCTCATCAGGCGTAGCAGGCAAGCGAAAAACGGGGTCAGCGGTTAAGAGTACATGTTCATTGGCAATGTCCATACGGGATAGCTCATTAAGAGAATCAGGCTCACGTAGAGTGATGTAATCCACTTTATCGATAATTTTCTTCGCCAAAATTTGGTTTTTCTCTTTATGCACAGGGCCGATTCCGTTGGCATACATCATGGTTTTGATGCCAAGCTTTTGCGCATAGTGAATGACGAACAGATAATAATAGAGCGATTTGCTGCTGGTGCCGTCCTGTATGAGGTTACCACTGCCGGCAATTAGAACCCGCGAACGACGAATGGCCGACCGCATGGTAGCGAGATTAATACGGTTCACCGCATCTACCCCATACATCTTCTCCGTGCTTTTCGGGTCTTTAGACAATACGCAAATGCGCGCATTCGGGTGCAGAGTGCGAATATCCTGCACAATCGAATAGAGCAGAGAATCGTCGCCGCTGTTGGCAAATCCGTAATAACCGAGGATTGTAAAATCGTACCAAAATTCACCCAAAGGAAGCACCGCATCGTACGCCTCAATGTTGGTGTCAATCATTTTGTCTAACGAATAATGATCCATGACGACTTGGCGACCGAACGTGCGCAGATGTTGTTTTTCCTCCTCGGGCATTTCCAGAAAATAATGTTTTAAGTCATTATAAAGGATATTAGGCGTCGTCTCGCCAAAACCACGACAGGTAAAATTGGTCTTAATAGATGTCTCAAGGTTATCCTCACTAAGCAAACCGAGATAGCCCGAAATGCCGGCCAAAATGGCAGTTTTGGAGCAAGACATCGCCTCAAGTGCAGAGCGGGCGATGCCGACGAATACGTCAGCAAGTCCCAAAAACTTATACACATCCATGCGTGAGCCAGTCAGAATGATATAGGGATCGTTGCCATTAAGTTTCTTGGTTTTTTGGGCTAATTCGTCATAATATTTGCCGTTTCCGACGACGATGACCTCCAGATTGGGAATATCTTTGCGTAGCCTTTGGGCAGCGTCAAGGAGCATAAAGGCTACGTCCTTTGTGTCGTCGTCTAAACGACTGACATGCACAACACGCACTTTGTTCTCTTTTAAGGAAAATTCACGTATCACGTCGGATACGTCTATATTTTCGGAAAATTTCTCGGTATTGATGCCGTTCACACTCATGAAAACGTGTTCTTCAGGGATATGGTAATTCTCAGTCAGATATTTTTTAATATCGTTGCTGACGGAGATTGTGCGTTGACCCCAATTGGTAAAAAAGCGAAAAACCTCCGCCAAATTATATGTGCCGTGGGCGCTTGTCACGAAAGGAAATTTCATGCGGCGGCGCAGAAGTCCCAAAATAAAAGAAGGGATTCTGGCATGTCCATGCACAATATCGATTTTTTCTTTTATAATGACATTTTTCATAATAAAATATGATCGAATCATGCTCACGAGATTCTTGCTGGTAAGAGGCGCATAATAGTGCGGAATCCCACTCGCTTCGAACTCCTTTTCATATGTACCCCCTGCTGATACAATGACGGGATAGTAGCCCCGCTTCTTGAGCCCAATGGCAAGTTCTAGCACATGAGTTTCCGCGCCGCCAATATCGGCGGACATCAGAGCTAATAGTATATGTTCCTGCATGTTTTTATCTCCCCTAATTACAAACTGTTTATCTTCCTATCGAATTTCCGTTTCATATATTCTTCAAATGTAGACTTTCACGAATTTGCATATTTTATTTCCTTTTGTTATATGTTTCAAAAAAATTATACCATAACCCCCATAAAAATTCAACAAGACACTATGTAACCAAAAAGAACGCGCAGTTCAGAGCGCGTTCTTTTTTTAGATGAGAGTAAGTGTATTACATGGTCAAGACGCCTGATTTATTTTCTAAGAGAAGCAGAATCTTCTGTTCGGCGCCTGTCACGGCATTGACATAAATGATATAATGCTGTTTGCCAACATATCCAGTAAATTCATAACAAAGCACTTCGGCTTTGGAATCAGTAGGAATAACCGCCATCGCCTTTTTCTGAACGACAAGGCGCTGATTAATTTTAGCAAGAGCATCATTCATCGTGAGTTTTGGCGTAGGCAAATCGCGTTTATCCAGATGGCTCATGAGATAGCCTTGACTTTCGAAACCGAGTATTGCGCCAGTCTGCATGGATACTTTCACCTTAATTAAATCGGGATAGATGATGGTATTGCCTTGCATATAGGCAAAGTTAATGGTAGCCACGTTGCTTTTGACTTCATAATAACTTTGTTTCATATCCTTGAGACCAAGCCCTCCCAAAAAGGCTGTGGCTTTTTTGGAGGCATCATCAAACTTGATTTTGGTTTTATCAGGAGATGTGTTACTAAGCATATAAACTAAGTATCCGCCCGATTTGCTGACTTCGACAGATATCTGCGCTTTTGACTCTTTTAGCTTGATGCTGAACGCATAAGTGGGAATCACCGTATTTTGGCTTTCTCCCGTAGACTCGATTTTCGTAATGTGAAATTCTTTTAAGACATCAGCGACTTTAGCCTTTGCCTCTTTCATGGAAATATTAGGCTTTCCTTTGAGCATGACTGGTTCCATTTTTTCGATATGCTCCGAGAAAGGACCATCATAAATGAGTGAGGGGTAATTTTGAAATTCCTTTTCGATACTTGTCAAAGTAGCCACACTTGCCTGCTTGGCATCACCCAAATTATTTTTGCTTGCCGCTTGCATACGGCGGAAGTTTATGTTTCCCTTGTATAAATCGTCTTGCATATCGGAGAGGTTATCATAAAGGTCGCCAGCATATGTCGACAGTTTTAAAAGCGTGTCATATTCCTCGTTCGTAATTTCCTGACTATTAATCGACTTTTGCGAAAGCATATAGGTATAATCACCGACTTGTGATAAAAATTTCGAGGCATTTTTCAGTTGTTCTTGTGAAATAGGTAGCTGACCGAGATTTGATTTAGCCTCGGATGCCTCCATGAAAAGCTCGGTTGACAGCTTTGCCATTTGTGACGAACTAGAAATGAGTTTCCCCTTATTGAGTGATACGTCAATGTCTCTTACATAGTTGACAACTTCTTCAAAGGCGCGGTTATATTGATTATCCAGCGATTGTTCCATGTTCCGGCTGTAGTGATAATAATACGCGCCAACTCCGGCGCATACGCCAAACACTAAGAGAAGCATAGCCACCAAGAAGCCCTTAGAAACACCAGCTCTTTTGTCCTTGTGTTCTTCGTTCATATGAATCCCTCCTTATTTGCAAAATACATGACGTCCAATTGTCTTGATGATGGTACGTGAACGTATCCATCGATTGGTTGCGGTTCTAGGATTATAGTAATAGATAGCGCCGTGTGTGGGGTCCCACCCATTCATAGCGTCCTGGCAAGCCTTGTAGACGGTGCTATTCGAGCTGATTGGATGATTAATCTGTCCATCCGACACAGCGGTAAAAGCCCCAGGCTGATAGATAACACCGGCGATTGTTTTCGGGAAAGATGGATGGCTGACGCGGTTTAGGATAACAGCGGCAACAGCGACTTGACCGGTATAGGATTCGCCACGTGCCTCACCGTTCACCGCTCTAGCAAGAAGCTGAACTTGCCGTGCATAGCTAGAGGTCGATGCTCCCGCATAGGTATTTTGAGCTCCTATGATGGGATACAGAACAGCGGTAAGCGCCATAGCAACGCCCATAACAGCGCAGAAAATCTTGACTTTTCTTTTCTTAAACTTCATCAAAAACTTCTTCATCATGTAATACCTCCTTAATAAAGTAACATGTCCCTATTTTCTACTGTTTTTCATAAATTATACAAGCAAAAAACATTCTTTTCCCACGTATATTTATGTCATTTCGGGGCATGATGAGTAAACAAAATTTACACTTTGTAAAACAAAAGGAGAATCTTATGAAAAAAATCATCATATGTCTATCATGTCTTTTGGTACTTACCACAGCTTTTGGTTTTTCCTATGCGCAGGATATGAATAAAAATCTGTCAGATAATCTCATTCGCTTACATATTGTAGCGAACAGTGATTCTGCTTATGATCAGAACTTAAAACTGAAATTAAAAGATCATGTTAATGCTCTTATTTCGGAAAAAACCAAATCGGCACACAATAAACAGGAAGCTGAACAGCTGATCAAAAATTCCATGAGCGACATTAGCCTTGATGCGAATGCGTTCCTAAAAGAGCAAAATGCGCCCTATAGTGCGAAGGTGGAATATGGAAAATTCGAGTTTCCCACTAAATATTATCAAAACGTGGTCTTACCGAGCGGCAAATATGACGGCTTAAAAATCAATCTTGGGAAAAACGCCGGGCATAATTGGTGGTGTGTCATGTATCCGCCGCTCTGTTTTACAGACCAGGTAACTGCATTTATGCCGAGCCAATCGAACGATTATTTAAAAAGCCATTTAGGCGAGGAAGAATATTCGATTATATCGGCGGATGAGGAAGACAGTGTACCCCTTCATTTCAAGTTTAAAATCGTTGAAGTCTTTGAAGAAATCCGTCAGAAAGTGCAGGATAAACACAACTAGCAATATTCATAGAAACTTAACAAATTTGGTTAAATTCTACCATTGCGAAACTATTTTAATCTGGTATAATAGAAGGTGTTTGAATATTAGATTACCCATGTTCGGAAAGAAAAGGTGAAATATATGGTAATCAGCACCCATGCGCGGATAGCCAATCAGGCATCTAGCGACTATTTTTACCACTATCGCAAAGGTCTCATCATCTTAGGTTCAGTTTTGCCAGATTTTAATTGGTTCTCACAACCCCATCGTGGTAGCAATTTAAGCGACCATATTCGTCATAATGAAGAAAAGATTGCGACCACTAGATCTTATTGGGTGAAATATGTTAGACTTGGCAATATGCTTCACTATTTATGTGACTATTTTTGTTATGCCCATGAGGACAATTTGAATATTTCTCACGGCACGCGCCATACCAAGTACGAATTTGCCATCGGCAGAATATTCAAAGAGGGCTTTGGCGTCAGACTTCGTGACATTCCTGATAGTGACCGCGAAAAATTAATTGAAAACCTGCAAAAACTAAAAGAAAATTATGAAAAGAAACCAGGGAATTCTACCCGCGATTTAAAATATGCGATGACTGCCGTGGAATATTGTATGGATTGTATGGCCGACTCTCCCTCGTTTGAGACGCCGATGCCAAAAAAGACAGCAAACCAAACCATTTAGCGGACATTAAACAGATACTATGTACTTACAAAAGATAAATATAAATTAAAAC
>Ga0183100_1000741_pt1 | contig 21466 bp, 9 predicted proteins | sample Biomet2_FD_127789 | JGI IMG/M metagenome (GOLD analysis project Ga0183100, IMG submission 127789) | Microbial communities from bioreactor (seeded with anoxic lake sediment) at LBNL, California, USA - Biofuel metagenome 2 | ecosystem: Engineered > Bioreactor > Anaerobic > Unclassified ...
AAAAAACAAACTATTCTACTAAAAATTAAAGTAGCAATTGCCCTTTTATTTTCAGCAGCATTCTTGCATGCACAAAATACAGGGAAGGTTTTAGACAAAGAAACCAACACACCTATATCAGGAGTAAATATCTATATGAATAACAGACTCATAATCAGAAGTAATAACAAAGGAGAATTTGATCTGAGAAAATTATATGCTGTAGATATAAGAGATACTTTATCTTTCAGCTACGTTGGATATTGCACAAAAAAAATATCTGCAGTTAATCTTAAGAAAACAAACAATACTGTATACTTATTTAAAGATACACTTTCACTTAAAGAAATTACAATAACATCGAATAAAAAGCCTTTAGAAAAGTTGCTCTTTTATACAGAACTCGCACCGCTTAAAATAGGCGTCAGTTCATTTGGCTCTGTTATTGCAGGGAATAAAATTTATGTTTTTGGAGGTAATGAATCAACGATGGCAAGTATAAAGGACGAAGAAAAGAGTATAAAATCTGTAACAGCACTGAATTATTCCATAAATTGGCAAGGTTATAGCAACAAATTACAGATATATAATATAACAAACGATGTATGGCAAGTAAGTAATGCTAATCTAAGAAAAAGAGCTTTTGATAACGCAAATTATTATAATAACAGAATCTATATATTAGGAGGAAAGTATTTATCAACAAGCCAGAGAGTTGAATATCTGGATAATACAATTGAATTGTATGATATGAAAAGCGACAAAGTATTTTTGGATAAAACGAACCCTCATCAAGGAGTTAATTTCGCATCATTTATTTATAATAATAACCTCATAGTCATGGGTGGATCAATTAAAGAGACCGATGAATCAAAGATATACACAAAGAAAGCACACATGCAGAATCTTAAAACCGGATTATGGTATGAACTGCCAAATATGCCTACATCAAAAGAGACAAAAGGTGTTTTAGTTGATAATTGTATTTACCTTATAGGAGGTTTTAATGGAGGTTATCTTGATAATGTTGAACGCTACAATATTAAAACAGGAAAATGGACTATTTTAGGGAAGCTTCCTTATCAGATTGAAAGACCAGCAGTTGTCTGTAGTGATAGCATTATATATATCTATGAAGGGGGAAAAGTACAAACATTGGATCTTAAAACCAATGAAATAAAAGTATACCCTATTGATCTGAGCATAAAGAACAGTGAGTTGCTTTGTAAAGACAATATGCTTTACATTATAGGAGGCGTTGAGGTGGTTCCGGGATTCTCAGTTGTTTCAAAAAGCTTATATCGTATTGACATAAACGATTTTAATAAAACTCAGACGATAGGGAAACCTATTATCCTGAAATATAAATCAGGAGAATAAACATAGATAAAGAAGCATAATACAAAGAATTACAATAAACGTTCTGTAAAAGAAAAGAGCCTGTTAATCTATTAAATTAACAGGCTCTCTATATTTTATCAATTAACTTTAAAAGATTCGCTTAATATCTGGTTTAACTATAGCACTTATAGCCAGATAGGCTCCCAATAAAATGAGTGGAATACTCAGCATCTGACCGATATTTATAGTCATGCCAGCCTCAGCTGCCACTTGTGGATTCTTTAAAAATTCCAATCCGAAGCGTGCCCCGAAGAAAATGATAAGGCTGACTCCTGTTATTAAACCAACTTTATTCTGGGCCTGATATTTCCAGTACATAATTAATGAAACAGCCAATGCTACAAAGCAATAAAGCATTTCATATATCTGTGTCGGATGGCAGGGAAGTCCGTTAAAGTCTCTCACCCACTCTGCCGAACGTATGAATTTAAAGCCCCAAGGCATTGTGGTTGGAAAACCGAAGATTTCTGAATTCATAAGATTTCCTAAACGTATGCAGGCGCATGCCACTGCTATAGCAGGAATCATTCTGTCAAACAACCACCATACACTTTTATGAGTAACCTTTTTAGAATAATACATTAAAGTCAGAATTAAGGCAAATACCCCTCCGTGACTGGCTAAACCGCCATTCCAGATTGCAAAGATCTGCATGGGATGAGCGCTGTAATAATCCCATTCGTAAAAGAAACAATGCCCTAGACGAGCACCTACAACAGAACTTATTATTGTGTAAAAGAATAATTTATCAACCCAAACCTCTGGAAGTTTTTCGTGCTTAAACAAACGGCTAACCATTTCATAGCCAAGAAGAAAACCAATTCCCCATAATAGTCCGTACCATCTTATTTCACGACCAAAAATGGTAAATATCGCAGGACTAACATCCCAAGTTACATATGCCAGCATATTTATTATTATTAATTTATTCCTTAAAGCAGACAAAAAATAGACCGACAAAAATAATCATTTTGATTCACAAACAAAGTTTTGCCGACTTAATATATCAAAAAATATGAAAGCGGTCTATGATGCAGAACAATAAATAAGCTACTATCGACGTTTGTAGATTGGAAGAGACAGTTATTAGTGCGATAAATTTGTACTTTTGCAGCATTTTAATATAAAAACAAACCAGATGATTGAATTTATAAAAGGTAATATTGCAGAATTAAGCCCGGCTTCGGCTGTAATTGAATGCAACGGAGTAGGATATTTCACTAATATATCATTAAACACATACTCTGCTATTCAGAGCCTCAGCAGTGTGAAGCTTTATATCTATGAGGCTATCAGAGAAGATGCTTATGTTCTCTATGGATTTGCTGATAAACAGGAACGGGAATTATTCATGCTTCTGATTTCTGTTTCCGGTATCGGAGGAAACACTGCACGAATGATTCTTTCAGCCTTATCGCCAAGCGAACTGGGTAATGTGATAAGCAGTGAGAACGTGAATATGCTTAAAACAGTAAAAGGTATCGGATTAAAGACTGCCCAAAGAGTTATTGTGGATCTGAAAGACAAAATTAAAATTACTTCAGCCAGCGCAGGTACTAGTGAAGCTATTAGTCAAAATTCAGAAGTGCATGATGAAGCTGTTGCTGCTCTGAGTATGCTTGGTTTCAATACAGCAGCATCTCAGAAAGTAGTTTTTGCCATTCTAAAAGAAGAGCCGGCGGCTAAAGTTGAACAAGTCATTAAGTTAGCATTAAAGAGATTGTAGAATGAGGTACGGAAAGTGGTTAATCTGCTTATTACTGGCCGTTCTTAGTATTCATACATGGGCAGTCTATAATAACAGCTCATCTGATGAGATGAGTAACCACGATTCATCCTTTAACAATCAGGAAGTTTCTCCTCCCGACTCTGTAAAGCCAAGATATTCCGTAAGGAAAACAGTTCCGGAAAAACTTGACGATTTAAAAAAGACACCGGTAGATCTCCATACTCCGGAAAATATAAAGACAGAGGTTGATTATGATGAAAAGTCAGATCAATACATTGTTCGCACCAGAGCAGGAACATCTCTTGCCGATGTTCCTCTTTTTCTCACTCCTCAGGAATACTCTGAATGGAGCCTAAAAAAGTCTATACAGGATTTTTACAGAGCAAAGAATGCCGAAACGTTTGCCAAAGGAAAGGACGAATTTAAATTCATGGATATGAAATTTGACATCGGTCCTGCCGAAAAGATTTTTGGCCCGGGCGGCGTACAAATCAAAACGCAAGGAAATGCAGAGCTAAGTTTTGGCTTCAAAACTAAAAATGTAGAGAATCCGTCTTTACCTGCAAGAACAAGAAAGACTACCGGATTCGATTTCGATGAAAAAATAAATGTTAGTGTCAACGGAAAAGTAGGTGACAAGGTTAATATGAACATGAACTACAACACCGACGCCACATTTGATTTTGATGCGAAGAAGATTAAACTAAAATACGATGGCAAGGAAGATGAAATAGTAAAACTGGTAGAAGCCGGAAATATTTCTATGCCTACTAACTCTTCATTAATAAGAGGGGCTTCATCGCTATTTGGTATCCGGACAGACTTACAGTTTGGTAAACTAAAGCTTCAGGCTGTTGTTTCTCAGCAGGAATCACAATCAAAAACTGTAAAAAGCAAAGGGGGAACTCAAACTACCTCATTCCAGATTTCAGCAGACAGTTATGACGAGAACCGACATTTCTTTCTGGCTCATTACTTTCGGGATACTTATGACAAGAACATGAGCCAGTTGCCTAATATAACTTCGGGAGTTACAGTCAACAGAATAGAAGTTTGGATTACTAACAAAAGAGGGAATTACGACAACCCCAGAAACATTGTTGCTCTTACCGACTTAGCCGAGAACGAACATATCAGTAACTCGTTCTGGTCAAAAGCCGGAATCAATAAAGTACCGGCCAACGCTGCCAATGATGTTTATACAAGAATGGTCAATGACTATTCAGCTGCACGAAACATAAATCAGGTAAGTTCGGTGTTAGGAGCCATTCCACAAATTCAGGGAGGAATGGATTATGAGAAAATTGAGAGTGCCCGGTTGCTGACGAGTTCTGAATATACTCTGAACAGTTCTTTGGGATATATCTCTTTGAAATCGTCATTACAATCAGATGAAGTTCTCGCGGTAGCTTTTGAGTACACCTACAAAGGCAAGCGATATCAGGTAGGAGAATTTGCTTCCGATATTAAAGACACCAATTCTGCACTATATGTAAAATTATTAAAGAACACATCCAATTCTCCAGCATCAGGTTGCTGGGATCTGATGATGAAGAATGTTTATTCACTGAATGCCTATCAATTGCAAAGTGATAAATTTCGTCTGGATATAAAATACCAAAGCGATACAACAGGTGTATATCTAAACTACATTCCTGAAGGAAAAATAAATAAGACTCCACTTTTAAGGGTTATGAATCTAGACCGTCTCGATGCTAAGAATCAAGCCAATCCTAACGGATTCTTCGACTTTGTGGAAGGATATACTGTCAGCGCACAAAACGGACGAATCTTTTTCCCGGTGGTTGAACCATTTGGTAGCCATCTGAAAAAAGCTATAGGAGACGACGCTATTGCTAAAAAGTATGTCTATCAGGAACTCTACGATTCCACCAAAACAGTAGCCAAGCAAATTGCTGAAAAAGATAAGTTTATATTAACCGGTGAATACAAAGCCTCATCAGGATCAGAAATAAGACTGGATGCAACAAACATTCCGGTAGGCTCCGTTAAAGTCACAGCCGGTGGTGTCACTCTTGTTGAAAACACAGACTATACTGTGGATTATTCAATGGGAATTGTAACAATCATCAATCAAAGTATTATTGATGCAGGTACATCGGTCAGTGTTAATCTGGAAAGTAACAGCAGCTATAACATGCAGCGCAAGACAATGCTTGGAATGAATTTCACTTATGACTTTTCCAAGGATTTCCAGATAGGCGGTACTATTATGCATTTGCAGGAAAAACCGCTTACTACAAAAGTAGCTATGGGTGAGGAACCCATAAGTAACACAATATGGGGACTTAATACATCATGGAAAAAAGAGAGTCAGTGGCTAACTAACATGGTCAGTAAACTTCCTTTTGTAAAAGCAACTCAGCCTTCACGGATAAACATGAATGCAGAGTTTGCCCAGCTTATTCCCGGACATGCATCCGGACTTCAAAGCAATTCCTCTTATATAGACGATTTTGAATCTACCAAAACCGGAATTGATCTACATCAGCCATCTTACTGGATGCTTGCCAGTACGCCTTATGAAAGTGGTGCAAGCGCTCGCTTTCCAGAGGCTTCAAAATCAAATGACATTTCTTATGGCATGAACAGGGCTCTTTTATCATGGTACACCATCGACGGGCTTTTCACCAGAAGAAACTCTTCATTAACTCCATCACACATAAAGAGCGACCTGGAACAGCTTTCAAATCATTATGTGCGTGAAGTTTACGAGCAAGAGATTTTCCCGAATAAGCAAACTTCCTACATGGAAACCTCTACCCTATCTATCTTCAATCTGGCATATTATCCGAATGAACGTGGACCTTATAACCTTGATCCCAGTCTCACCTCTAAAGGATATCTTACCAATCCGGAAAAACGCTGGGGAGGTATTATGAGAAAGCTGGATACAAGCGATTTTGAAACTGCTAATATCGAATATATTGAGTTCTGGATGCTCGATCCATTTATTTATGACAGTACCACTGGTAATCGGCGCGGAGGAGATTTATATATCAATCTGGGAGAAGTATCTGAAGATATTCTGAAAGATGGCAAGAAATTCTTTGAAAACGGGATGCCTATTGACGGTGATCAGACTAAGGTAGAGCAAACAGTATGGGGAAAAGTACCTAAAGAACGAAGTATTGTTTATGCATTCGATAATACATCTGGAGCAAGAAAGAAACAAGATGTGGGACTTAATGGTCTTTCCGCCGACGAAGAGAAACAGTTTGGCACTTACAGTACTTACCTGAGCAAGATTAAAGCTATTCTTGATCCGGCTGTCTATGCAGCATTTGAGAAAACTCCCTCCGGCGACCTTTATCATTATTATCGCGGAACAGATTATGATCAGGAACAGAAAAGTATTCTTGAGCGATACAAATACTATAACAATCCGGAAGGAAACTCTACAGCATCTGAAGATTCACCAGAGAAATATGATGTGTCGGCTAAAACGGTTCCCGACGTGGAAGATATCAATCAGGATAATACACTGAATGAGAATGAAAAGTATTTCCAATACAAGGTTAGCCTTTCCCCGGAAGGAATGAAGGTGGGGAGCAACTACATCACAAATAAAAGAACAGCCAGTGTAAAGCTCCGCAACGGAAAAACGGAAGAGGTAAACTGGTATCAGTTCAAGATCCCGGTAAAGGAGTATGAGAAAGCGGTAGGATCTATTTCCGATTTCAAATCTATCCGATTCATGCGAATGTACCTCACCAACTTCATTGATCCCGTAGTCCTGAGATTTGCAACTCTAGAACTGGTGCGCGGTGAATGGAGAACTTACGACCAGGCTCTATATAATACTCAGCAAACCGCACCAACAATCAGTGGTTCTCTGGATGTTTCATCCGTGAACATTGAGGAGAACAGCGATAAAACACCGGTTAATTACGTACTTCCTCCGGGAATAAGCAGGGTTATTGACCCTTCACAGCCTCAGCTAAAACAGGAAAACGAACAAGCCATGAGCCTTAAGGTTCAGAATCTGGCACCGGGTGATGCACGTGCCGTTTATAAAAGTGCAGGACTTGATCTAAGACAATACAAACGTCTGCAAATGTTTATTCACGGAGAAAAGCTTCTGGATGATGTTACAGAACTGGCGGATAATGAAGTGTCTGTGTTTATTCGTTTAGGATCAGACTATAAGAATAATTATTATGAATACGAAATTCCTTTAAAGCTTACTCCTCACGGACAATATAACGGTAACACTTTAAGCGGTTGCAAAGCTGTGTGGCCCGAAGAGGACATGCTCAATATTCCTTTTTCAATATTTACAAATCTGAAAAAGCAACGGAATGCAGCTAAAAATGCACAAGGAACAAATGTTAGTTACTCCAAATTATATTATATCTATGATTCTGACCAGCCGGCCAATAAAGTGAGTATTATTGGTAATCCTAGCTTAGCCGAGGTTAAGACTATCATGATTGGAGTGAGAAACAATTCGCGTTCCATCAAGTCAACCGAAGTTTGGGTGAATGAACTGAGGCTAACCGATTTCAACGAATCGGGTGGATGGGCGGCTCAGGGGAATATGAATGTACAACTGTCCGATCTGGGGAATATTAATTTGGGCGGACATGTTGAGACGGCCGGATTTGGCGGACTGGAACAAAGTGTAAGCGAAAGAAGGCTGGACGATTATTATCAGTACAACTTCACTACTAGTTTTGAATTGGGTAAATTCCTTCCCGCAAAAGCTAAAGTCTCCGCACCAATCTATTTTTCTTATTCAAGGGAACTGACTTCTCCGAAGTATGACCCGACGAATCAGGACCTTCTGTTGTCAGATGTTTTAGCTACTTATTCCTTGAAATCACAAAGAGATTCCATACGAAACATTGCACAGGAACTAACTACTTACCGGAACTTTAGCCTTAGCAATGCCCGAATAAACATTGCCAGTAAAAAACCTATGCCTTATGACCCTGCCAACTTCACCTTTAGCTATTCTTACAGTAAGAAGTATAACCAGGGAAATACAACTGCATGGGAAAAGGAACAAGATTGGAAAGGCAATCTTGCCTATAACTATTCACCGGTAATCAAGCCTTGGGAGCCTTTTAAAAACGTGAGAACCAAGTCTTCATGGATGAAGCTTTTAAAGGCATTCAATCTGAACTGGTTGCCACAAAACATATCTTTCAATTCTGATCTGTCAAGGCATTATTATGAACTGCAATTAAGAGATCTGGATAATCCTTACGGAGATTCGCAGATTCCTCTTTCTGTGGCAAAAGAATTCCTGTGGAACCGTGATTTTTCTATTCGCTGGGACTTAACTAGGAATCTGAAGATGAGTTTCACCTCGGCTACTCATGCTGAGATAGAGGAACCATACGGCACTATTGATAAGAATTTATATCCCGATGAATATGCTGCCAGAAAGGATTCTATCAAAAGAAGTCTGCTGCATTTAGGAAGGCCGCTTGACTTCCAGCAAACATTCAACAGTAGTTACAAATTACCTTTTGACATGGTTCCAATACTTAACTGGGTAAACAGTGACGTTAAATTCTCATCTTCCTATACCTGGGATCGTGGAGTGGATTTATCAGACGGTACCAGTGTGGGAAACACAATAGCCAACCAACGGTCCATTGATGTAAACAGTCGGTTTAACTTTGAAACGCTCTATAATAAAATACCGTTTCTTAAGGAGACAAACAGGGTATTCTCATCGACAAGCAGAACTGTTCCACCCAGAAAAGATGAACTGATAATGAAAATCAGAAAGTTCGAAAGAGAGGTACAGCTGAAAAAGGATACCACCTTGACCATCTCTCATGGACTAAAAACCAAGATAGTAAGAGTGAAGGCTATTACTCAGGATGGAAAAAGGTATTTCGTGAAATACAAAGTACTCGATGCCAACAAAATTTTGATTAACAACAGAGATTCCATAAAAATAAAGCTGACCATTACTCAGGGGTCTAAAGCAGAAGATCAGCAATGGTATAAAATTGCTCAGTATGTTACACGTTTTGCCATGCTGGCTAGAAGTGTGAGTATAACTTACCGGAATACTTATGCCATGACTCTCCCCGGATATTTACCCGAAGTAGGAGATCTTCTGGGACAGAAACGTGCCGGCAACATGTTTGCTCCGGGACTTGATTTTGCTTTTGGTGTAACGGGTGACAGCTATATTCAAAAGGCTGCAAAAAATAACTGGCTGTTGAAAAACGATACGATTGTTGACCCGGCAACCACCAACGCAATGGAAGATGTGCAGATTAGAATGACACTGGAACCAATAAAGGATTTCAAAATTGATTTGACGGCAAACAGAACTATTAACAAGTCAAAAAGTATACAGTTCATGTTTGACGGTATGCCCACCACTCAAAGCGGAAGCTTCAATATGAGTATCATTTCAATAACAAGTGCTTTCGATAAGAGTAATATTGATAACGCATACAGTTCAAAGACTTTTGAAAAGTTTCTGAAAAACCTGACTACTATTCAGAAAAGAGTAGAAGCACAATATGCCGGGGCTATTTATCCGGAAGGAACATCACTGGCAGGCAAGCCATTTGATCCGGCCAACGGAACAATAAGCAAGAGCTCTCCGGATGTGATGATACCTGCATTTCTTGCCGCATATACGGGAAGAAGTGCAGATAAGATCTCACTCGATTTATTCCCAAACCTGCTATCCATGATGCCCAACTGGCGAATAACTTATGGCGGACTAGGCAGACTGGAATGGTTCAGAAATCATTTCCGAAGCTTTAATCTGAATCATGCTTATAGAAGCAGCTACACCGTTGGCTCATTCAATACTTTCCAAAGCTTTACCAGTTACATGAATAACCTGGGCTTTGTTGAGGATGCGCAGACTGGTGATCCAATTCCTTCTTCTATTTTCGATATTAGTACCGTTGCCATCAATGAACAATTCTCTCCACTTTTTGGAGTAGACATGACTTTTAAAAATGGAATCACCTCAAGACTGGAATATAGAAAGACCCGCATATTGACTTTAAGCATGACGGCAAATCAGATTGTGGAAACTACTTCCAAGGATATAGTAATGGGAATGGGTTACAAGATAGTAGACCTGAAACTGTTTGGTGCAGGAAAAAATAAGAATAAGATTAGCAACGACCTGAATATCCAGGCAGATTTCACTATTCGTAATCAGGCTGCTTTAAGTAGAAATATACAGGAAATCCTGTCGCAGCCAACCAGTGGAAACAAGGCTACAAAGATTTCCATCTCCGCCGATTATACTTATTCAAAACTGCTGACTATCAGATTCTATTATGATCGCCAAAGAAACACTCCGCTGGTTTCTTCAGCATCATATCCTGTTACCAATTCAGACTTTGGGCTCAGCATGAAGTTTTCACTAACCAGATAAACAAAGATTCCTTTATTCTTTAGATAAAACTCCTATATTAATTAACCATTTATTGGTTTATGGTTTGGGAAAACATGTACATGTTTGGAAGTAAACTTGTACATGTTTAGCGGCAATCATGTACATCTTTCTAGAGATATCCCGTTTCGTTTTTGCTAATTAGTCTGGTTAAGTTTACTAATAGGTCTATATCTTTGGATTATCTTGCATATAGAAACAAAAAAAGGAAAGGTTACCCTCTCCTTTTTCCGGTTATATTATTAAAAAGCTCTCGTTTTATTTTCCTTCAGCTTCCAGCTGCATTCTCTTTTTCACGAAGCGGATTTTCAGATGCGCCTCATCAAGTTCTTTTTGTATCTGATTTATTGCAGATAAAGTCTGCGCCAGCTCATAAACCTTACAGATTGCATTCTTATCTGCAGGCGAAAGAGTTATAACCTGCTTGCGACCGCCAATAAATTCTACTTTCAGGTTCTGTGCTTTGTTCATGTATATAAAGTTGGCTGCTCCGCCATCGGCTCCCATTATATAATCTACTTTTTCAGACTTTACACCAAGGTCTGTGGTTTCAAAGACATCACGACTTGCAGGTGTCTGAGCAAAACTACCATCGGGTGCTGTTATTTTTATAGAGCGATGGTGAATAAATGATCCACCTGAGTAGACAGAAGTAAGGGCAAAAGTTCCTGTTTCATTAACCTGAGCCCGCAAATATGTACGGCGAATATTATTTTCAACAGTCTGTGACGGATGAAGATAATTCCCTATCTTTTGGTATTCAGCATTCTTTTCAAGAATCAGACCTTTTTTCTTTTGTTCTGCATCGGCCTTCTTGATATTCAGCATACTATCAAGATAAACAATACTTTTCTCCTGTTCTTTTATCTCAACCTTTTGCATAAGATCAATTCCTTTACTCCGGGCATCAAATGCTTTCGGATAAAGTATCTTAATGCTGTCTAACAGTAATTTTGCCTCGCTGTAATCTCCTTTTGCATAAGCAGTTTCAGCTGCCTGAAGCCTCTGTGCAGCCTTTTTCTCTCCACCGTCACTGCAAGCTGTCATTACAAGAGCTGTCAGCGCTATGATTCCAAACTTTCTCATACTTATATTTGTTATATGAAGCAAAAATACAATTAAATTGCCAAACAGACCCGTTAGCTTCCCAATTTATTGTATTTTTGTGCTCTTTTACGAACATAAGCAATATGCAACTTACGAAAGAAGAACTTAAAGGTTATTTTAACGACGATATATTTGCTGCAATCTCGGAAACAGCTGAAAAGCTTGGTCTTGAGTGTTATGCAGTAGGAGGATATGTACGCGATATTTTCCTGAAACGCCCATCTAAAGACATCGATGTTGTTGTCGTGGGAAGCGGAATTACTATGGCTCAAGCTTTAGGAAAAAAACTTGGAAGACATGCGCATGTTTCTGTATTCAAGAATTTCGGAACGGCTCAGGTTAAATATCATCATATAGAAATTGAATTTGTTGGAGCTCGCCGGGAATCATACCAACGTGATTCGCGCAAGCCTATTGTGGAAAACGGCACGCTGGAAGACGATCAGAACAGGCGCGATTTTACAATCAATGCTTTGGCTGTTTGCCTCAACAGTGAACGTTTTGGCGAACTTGTTGATCCATTTAACGGTATGGATGATATGGAAAATAAAATCATCCGCACTCCGCTCGACCCTGATATTACATTCAGCGACGATCCGCTAAGAATGATGCGGGGAATAAGATTTGCCACTCAGCTGAATTTCAAAATTGAAGAAGAGACATTTGCTTCAATTGAACGCAACAAAGAACGTATAGAAATTATATCAAAGGAACGCATTGCTGATGAACTGAACAAAATACTGGCTTCTCCTGTTCCTTCCATAGGATTCGTATTGCTTGACCAATGCGGATTACTGGAACTTATTTTCCCGGAACTGGCAGCTATGCGAGGTGTGGAAAGTAGGAACGGAAAGGCGCACAAAGATAATTTCTATCATACACTGGAAGTTGTGGACAATATGGCCAGAAAGACCGATAATCTTTGGCTTCGATGGGCCGCATTACTGCACGACATAGCGAAACCTGTGTCTAAAAGATGGGAACCAAAAGTGGGATGGACTTTTCATAATCATAATTTTGTTGGCGAAAAGATGATACCAAACATCTTCCGCAAAATGAAACTGCCGATGAATGAAAAGATGAAATATGTGCAAAAACTAGTTGGTCTGCACATGCGTCCGATTGTACTTTCAGAAGATATTGTAACAGACTCGGCAGTCCGACGTCTTCTGTTCGATGCCGGCGATGATATTGACGATTTGATGTCTCTTTGTGAATCAGACATCACTTCAAAGAATGAAGTCAGAAAGCAAAAATTCACAGACAACTTCCAATTGGTTCGTCATAAGTTGAAAGACTTGGAAGAAAAAGATCGCATACGTAACTTTCAACCTCCTATTTCCGGAGAAGAAATTATGGAAGCATTCGGTTTAGGACCATGCCAATTGGTAGGAACAATAAAAAGCGCCATCAAAGATGCTATTCTGGATGGAGTTATCCCTAATGAATATGAAGCTGCATATAATTACATGCTTGAAAAAGCAGAGAAAAAAGGATTAAAACCTGTAAAATAGAATTGAGATATGGGTAACAAAAGATATACAACCGGTGAAGAGATAGCCAATGCCACTTCTCATGGAGCAGGCATTTTGCTTGGAATTATCGTAGGAGTTTTCCTGATGCGTGATGCTTTCCAGTCGGAAAACCGTTGGATCATGGTAAGCTTTGCCATCTATCTCTTAGGAATGCTTTCTTCTTACGTTACCTCTACCTGGTATCATGCATGCAATAACGAACATAGAAAAGCAATACTACGGAAGTTCGATCATGGAGCTATTTATCTGCACATAGCAGGGACTTATACTCCCTTCACATTAGTGGTTCTTCGTGATTCTGGTGCCTGGGGATGGGCATTATTCACTTTTGTATGGGCAGCTGCCATTGTAGGATTCGTTCTAAGCTTCGTCAATCTGAAAGAACATAGTAATCTGGAAACAGTTTGCTACGTGGTTATGGGAGGAAGCATTCTCGTTGCTTTCAAACCATTGATAGATTGCCTTTCTGCAGCTCACTCAATGGACATTTTATATTGGCTTATTGGCGGTGGAGTTTCCTATATAATAGGAGCTTTATTCTATTCATGGACAAAATTACGCTATATGCATTCTGTTTTCCATTTGTTTGTCCTGGGAGGAAGCGTATGTCATATCATAGCCATTTTCGGGATTCTGATACTCTAAGATCTATCTATAAAAAAAGAAGGATAACCCTAACAAATTATCCTTCTTTAAAACTAAACTAATCTAATCTAATCAACTATTAACAAGCTACTGCACACCTTCAGTTGTCATATTAATCCGTTTTATCGTTCCATCATTATTATAATACAAACGGTCGATGCAAACAGATCTGCGGAAGCTACCTCCTTGAGTGTTTATACCTCCGTTGTGATAAACAAAATACCACTTATTTTTAAATTCTATAATTGCCTGATGATTGGTATTGCTATTTCCTGCTAACTCATTCAATACTCCTTTGTATTCCCACGGTCCATTTATATTACGGCTCATGGCATAACATATTTTTTCCGGGAATTCTGAAGCATAAGACAGATAGTACCATCCATTATGCTTATGTATCCACGGAGCCTCAGTGTATCGGGGAAGATTCTTAACCGGCATTATTGGCCCATCAAGTTCAATCATGTTTTTCTTCAGTTTTGCATAATAGCATTGAGTATTTCCCCAGAACAGATAAGCCTGCCCATCATCATCAATAATCACTGTTGGATCAATGTCATCCCAGCTTATTTTTGTGTATTCGGTAGTCATGTCATTGGTAATAAGTGCAGATCCACGGGCATCACGAAAAGGTCCCGTCGGGCTGTCAGACACTGCAACACCAATGGCCTTTCCATGAATAGTTCCATGTGTAATTGCGACATACCAATAGAACTTTCCACCCCGTTCTATAACCTGGCTAGCCCATGCATCACCTTTTGCCCAGGAAAAATCGGAAGCTTTCAAAGGTATAGCATGTTCAGTCCACGTCTTCATATCTGAAGATGAAAAGACCAGCCAGTCATTCATTTCGTAACGCTCTTTAGGCGCAGGGCACACATCGTGCCCTGTATACAAATATACTTTACCTTTATACGTCATTGCGGCAGGGTCTGCAGTGTATTTGTATTTCACAACAGGATTACCGCTTGCAACAAATATAGTATCCTGTGCTTTTGCAAAGAGCAAGTTTGTACTTGCTAATGCTGCCGCTAAAACTAAGTATTTTGATAATTTAGTTCTTGCCATTACTTTCCTTTCTTATTTTTTCAGGAATTTATATACTGCAAATGTCTTTGCACCAATATTTACATTTAAAGTATTGCCTTCAACCTTTACTTCTGCCTTTTGTGGCATTACTGTATCTGGGCTCTTTAATGTATTTTCAGCATCCAAGTCAGAAGAATGAAGAGTTGTAACAGTTCCTTCAGAAAGCTGTCCTTTCTTAAGGCCATCAAAAACAACTCGAGCATTTTGTTCTTTATCAGATGTATTTGCAATCTTAACAATGTAAGCCTTTTCATTCTTGTCCCATGCAGCAGTAGCATAAAGTTCATCCTGACCAGTAACTGGCTTTTTATCCATTGTCAATGAAAGCACATTCGTTCCTTTATTATTGGAATAAAGTTGCTGTACATAATAGTTTACTGAACGAACAGATGAAAGATTGTCGAACCAGATTAAGTCCGGACGCCATTGCCATCCTTTAACATGAGCAAAAAGCGGAGCATAAGTTGCCATATGTACAACATCAGCATTACGTTCTAAGCCAGTCATGAATGCTGCTTCGCAAAGAGCTGCTTCAAAATTATTCTTTCCATTCTTTGGGTGGCAAGCATACTCACCTGCAAATACTTTCGGACCTTTTCTGTCGTAGTTATCGTAACGTGCAGCCTGACTTAAGAACCATTTCTGTGGACGATAGAAATGTTCATCAACCAAATCAGCTTTCAAGCGTTTCATTTCAGGCCATGCATAATCGAATTTATCACCTTCTGAATCCGGGCCGGAAGTTCCTACAATACGAATCTTCGGATATGCTTTGCGGATAGCTTTCATAAAAGGTTCCAAACGATCAATATATTCTTTGCCCCATTGTTCGTTACCTACTCCGATTAGCTTTAAGTTGAATGGAGCCGGATGTCCCATTTCAGCACGTAATTTACCCCATTTTGTAGTTACATCTCCATTAGCAAACTCAATCAGATCAAGTGCATCCTGAATATAGCTATCAAGTTTATCAACAGGCACATGAGCTTTTGGGTCTTTATTCTGGAACTGGCAAGCTAATCCACAACTTACAACAGGAAGAGGTTCAGCACCAATTTCTTCTGAGAGAAGGAAAAACTCATAAAATCCTAATCCATAAGTCTGGTAATAATCAGGATTAAATCTATTAGGGAAAGTATAATGCCAACGGTTTTCATTCAAAGGTCTGTTCTCAACAGGACCAACACTATTCTTCCAGTTATAACGGGTATTCAGATCAGTACCTTCAACAATACATCCACCAGGAAAGCGGAAAACGCCCGGTTTTAAATCGGCAAGAGCCTGAACAAGATCTTTTCTCAGACCATTTTCTCTTCCTTTCCATGTATCAACAGGGAATAAAGAAACATGATCCATATCTATATCACCTTTGCTGGTGAGGAATATTCTTATAATTGCTTTATCATCTGTAATTGGAGAGGTTAAAACAACTTCATACTTTTTCCAGCCTGACGAAGTAACCGTTACAGCCTGTTTTACAACCGAATTATTATCTGAGCTAACCAGCTCTACTCTGAAACTTTCTTTTTCAGTCCCCTGAGGAAGACGAGCCCATACAGAGAATCTATATTGAGCATCTTTCTTTAACCCCACTCCAAAGAAACCTTCATTCTCAATACCTGTATGTTTTTCTGAATGTCCGGCATCTGAAAGACGTACATAATGAGGGTTTTTATCAAATGCAGGGCTATCTGTGCGAACTTCAACATGGCCAAAAGCTTTCCATCCCATCAGACTTTGAGGAAATTCGAAAGAACGGTTCTTAACTAATTCAGCATATAAACCGCCGTCAGCTCCATAATTAATATCTTCAAAGAAGAGTCCATACATTGTAGACTGAATTTCTGCCCCGGGTTTATTGACTTTCACTACCATCTCGTGTGGCGACTGAGCATTTAATGACATCCCCATACAGAGAGCTAGAGCAGATAATAATGATCTGTGCATTTTCATAATTAATATATTAGTTTTTAGTTAGTATTTATTTTATGCGTTTTCCCCAAACTGACCTACCCTGACTGTCCAATCCTGCAAAAAGAATTGTTTCAGTCTGGTTTTCCCAGTCGTGTCCGGCAAAAGTAACCAAATTATTTATTTCCTCACCATCTAAAATCAGTTTAGTTAATGATTTAGATGAATCAAAAGACCAGGAACAATTAGTACGATCTTTTATTTTGTTGTTCTCCTGCAATACTATATGCGAAGAATAATTCTGCTCTGTTTTGTTAAGTCGTCCTTCTCCCCAAAGGATTTGTCCAGCTTCTAACTGTCTGTCATGTCTTGGTTCTTTTATGCGAATCACTTCCCATTCACCAGGCAAATCTTTATCTTTAATTTTTCTCGAACAGCTTCCGGCATATCTTTCAGGAGAGACCACCGGCCATCCATCAGGAGTAAAAAACATCTCTCTTGTGTGCAAAACCATCAACATATTATCCGGTGAAAGGCGACCTTGGTGAAACATAAAATATTTTCCTTTTTCATCAGTAGTTACTCCACAATGAGCAGTTCCGGCCCACCCTACATGATTATTAAAACAATATGGAGCAGTAAGTATTGGGAAAATATCCGTAGTATCAGACATAGCCTTACCAAAAAAATCAGTGAAAGGTCCTTCTGGTTTATCAGCTCTTCCCACCCTTACATTATAAGTGGTCATCAATGGATCATAAGAAACAAAAAGATAATATTTTTTAAACTGCGGATTATATACAATCTCAGGAGCTTCCATATTATCAACTTTGTAATTTGCTCTGCGAGCAACCAAATGTCCTAAATCTCCGGTTTTCATTGTCAATCCCGTTTCCGGATTTAGCTGAACACAATAAATACCTCCAAAGAATGAACCGTAATGCATCCACATCTTTCCATTGGAGGGATCAACTATAACAGTTGGATCAATTGCATTCATGGGTGTTTCCTTATTTGTGCGAACTACACATCCTTTCTGCGTCCAGGAACCTTCAGGAGACGATGACTCAGCCAGTCCTATATATGAATTTTTCTGTCCGAAAACAGATGCACAATAATAAAGTCTGTAAGTATTTTCATATTTAGTAATATAAGGCGCCCAGATATTAGTTACTCCTTCTCCTTCAGAATTACTTCTCACCCATTCCACCGCTTCATGAGGAATCTCGGGAAAAGCCCATCCTGAAAATTCCCAATGAACCAAATCTTTAGATTTACGAACCTGGATATATCCTAACGGAACATTATGCTGTTTTGCTTCATCCTTATCTTCACCATAAATTGCATCTGTTGAGTACATGTAATATGTATCACCCAGTTTCTTACAAGATGGATCGTGAACATTGTAAGTTCCCCACTTCTTGTAGTTCTCCATGCCCGACAAAAAGACATAATTATCAGGCCAGGGATTTGACGCTGGAACAATTTTCAAGGCCGACGATGATTTGCAGGAAAGCATTACAGTCACAACAAAAAATGCAATGAATACTCTGAGAAGTAATTCCGGATGTTTTTTCATATAGTAGTATTAAATCCCTTTATTAAATTTATCTACAAAAATAGACGACAATAGAATGCTCAAAGGTGGACATCTGTCTCTTTTAAGTGGACAAACCCTTAACCATGGCATAAAAACGAGACATCAACACGTAAAAGAAAAAGAGTTTAATTATATTTGCCTCGTTAATCGGTAAAACATGAGAAATAGAATTTCACTCTGCATCTTATTTTCGTATGTTGTCTTTTTATCTTCTTTTAAAGTATTTGCATTACCAAAGAGCCTGACAACCAGATATAATTTCAGCTGCATCACAATGAATGACGGGCTGTTACATAACTTTATAGACGATATCTATAAAGATAAGCAAGGCTTTTTATGGATTTCTACCGCCGGAGGAGGACTATCCAGATATGATGGTTATGAATTTACTCATTATAATATAAACACATGGCCGATATCTTTAAAAAGTAATTTTATCCACAAAGTTTGCGAGGATAATTTTAACCGCTTATGGATAATATCCGAAAAAGGGACAGACATTTTAAATCTCTCATCACTAAAAATAAATCAGTTCACATATAAAGATAAAACCTTAGAACAGATACTAAACAAATCAGCTAATACGATTCTGAAAGATAGCAGAGGAAATATTTGGTTATCCGCCAAGGACACATTATATAAAATAGAATTTACTCCAGATGGTTCTATTGCCAGGATCTATTCTCTTATGCTGAAATTGCCATCTTCAAACAACCAGCTAGTAGCAATAAAGGAAATAAATGGAGAAATATGGATTGGGTATAATAGTACTATATTTAAGGTGCTAACCAATAAATCCAGAAAGCTCGTACTCTCAACTATTTCTGATAAACTGAAATTAGAAAAAGGCAGTTATATAACCGTCATTTTTGAAAAAGAAAATGAAGTGTGGATAGGAAGTGATCACGGACTTTTCAGATACAACAAAACAAATGAGTCCATAAAGCACTACATGCATAATGAAAGTGTGCAAAGTTCCATTTCACAAAACCTGATTACTGACCTGACTGAAACAAATGATAAGCAACTAATTGTAGCAACTTTAAAAGGGCTCAATTTCTATGATCCCATGAATGACAATTTTATGCATATCAATCGTGATGAAAAAAACGAATGTTACAGTATTAACTGCGATTTCATTAATTGCTTGCTTGTTGATAAGAATCTGATTTGGGTAGGTACAGAAGCCGGAGGGTTGAATAAGATTGCTCCCAGAGAACTTTCAATTCACAATTACATATATAATGAAAATGATCCCGGATCTATTTCCAAGAACCCCGTCAATGCTATTTATGAAGATAAAGGAGGTAATTTATGGGTAGGAACAGTAGAAGGAGGACTCAATCTGAAAAGAAAAGATAGTGATAAGTTTATTCATATTACGTCGGGCAACAGTTCGTTAAGCCATAATTCTGTAAGCGCAATAACAGCTGATGAATATAATCATCTTTGGATAGGAACCTGGGGAGGAGGTTTAAATATACTCGACATGAATAATATCTCTCATCCAACATTTGAGCATATAACTTCAAGCACTCATCCCGGATTCATTGTTGATTTCATTGGAGCTCTATGCTATGATCCTATTAATAAGGGTATTTGGATTGGTTCAAACAGAGGAATATATTTCTATGATATAAAAATAAAAAAACTAATAGCCCCCTTTCCTTTCAGTGTAACAAAGAATATTCTGGGAACAATAGGTTCACTTATTGACAGGAAGAATAAATTATGGATAGGAACTTCGGATGGAGCAATGATCATCGACTTAAAATCGTTTGCCAATAATCATTCGCACTTTTCATATAAATATTTAAAATATGAAAGCAACAAACCCGATTCCCACTGTGTTGACAAAATAAACTGCCTTTTCGAATCATCTAACGGAACAATCTGGCTGGGAAGTAACGGATATGGTTTATACAGACTAGTGTCTCGAGATAATGAGAATTACCAGTTTCAATCGTTCACTACAACACAAGGGCTAGCCAATAATTGTGTTTTAGGTATTTTGGAAGATCAAAGAGGACGACTTTGGCTGAGTACTTGCAATGGAGTTTCCTGCTATAATCCCAGCACAAATAAATTTATTAACTACACCAAAGAAGATGGATTAATAAGTAATCAATTTTACTGGAATGCATACTGTAAATCGAATATTAATCAGAATCTTTATTTTGGTAACATGGGAGGATTAATAGCGATTGACGGAAATAAAATACAGCCAAAGCCATTAAATGAAAAGATTATTTTCACCAGACTTAGTGTTTTAAATGAGATTATTTACCCAGGCAAGGGAAACTATATTGATGTAGATATATCGCAAGCTAAATGTTTGAAATTACATGAAAGAGATAAATCCTTCTCTATAGAATTTTCTGCTCTGAATTATGAAATTTCAAATACAGCAACTTATTCGTACAGATTATTAGGATTTGACGATAACTGGGTAAAGGTCCCTTCAAGCAGACGTATAGCAAATTACACCAATCTGCGCCCGGGAACTTATACTTTACAGGTAAAATGTGATACCGGATCAGATATACAATCAGGTAACATAACAGAACTGAAAATTGTTGTTTCTCCATTTTTTTATAAAACAACATGGTTTATTTGTCTGGCATTGATTATACTTACTGTAATAGTATACAGACTATACAAATGGCGTATTTATTCATTGAAGAATCAAAAAGAGCTGCTTCGTATAAAAGTAGAAGAACGTACCCATGAGTTAGAAGAACAAAAACATATACTCGAAGAACAGACAAAAGAACTTTCGCGCCAGAACGAAATGCTAAAACAGCAAAATGAAAAAATAACTCGTCAGAAAGGACAGTTAATCAAGATGTCAAAGAAGGTTCAGGAACTAACAATTGACAAGCTAACCTTCTTTACCAATATCACTCATGAGTTCAGAACTCCCATCACACTAATTATGGGACCGATAGAGAGAGCGCTTAAATTAAGTTACAATCCTCAGGTGATAGAACAATTGCATTTTGTTGAAAGAAACTCCAGACACTTACTTTCACTTGTCAATCAACTAATGGACTTCCGTA
>Ga0183100_1000742_pt1 | contig 21452 bp, 18 predicted proteins | sample Biomet2_FD_127789 | JGI IMG/M metagenome (GOLD analysis project Ga0183100, IMG submission 127789) | Microbial communities from bioreactor (seeded with anoxic lake sediment) at LBNL, California, USA - Biofuel metagenome 2 | ecosystem: Engineered > Bioreactor > Anaerobic > Unclassified ...
GGGGGTTAAGCGGTTATTTTTTTCTAAATTTAATTCTCCGCACTTGGTGTCACCGTTGCTGGTGGTTCCAAATCCTTAGCTGGTACATTCACCTTTTCTTCTTTACCCACTGTTGGCAATGGTTGTGGTGTTGTCAAAGGTTGTTCAGCTGGTTTCTTCTCATCAGTTGGCTGCTGTTGTTGTTGAGCCGCTGCCTGTTGTTGTTTAAGCTGTTCATTATATTTTTTGACCGCTTCATCTAATTCTTTTTTCCAACTTTCAAATTCTTTATTGGCTTTTTCATAGTCAGTTGAATCAGCTGGCACTAATTTTAAAGCCTGATCTAATCTGGTTACTGCATCTTGCAACTTATTTTGTTGTTTAGCCGAATATGCCCAGTTGTACCAAGCATTAGCCAAATCAGTTTTATCTTTTACTACTTCTTCAAAATATCTTTCTGCCGAAGCATAATCGTTTGCCCCATAAGCAATCGACCCTAAACTCATATTAATATTCGGGTCTACTGGGTCCAAAATTGCTGCTTGTTGATATGATTGCACCGACCAATCTAAAGTACTATCGACCAAACCAATTAATGATTTATAAACTAAACCCAAATTTGACCAATAAGCTGGCATTCTTTGATCTAAATTCACTGCTGCTTGAGCTTCTCTCACTGCTTGTTGAATCAAAGTTGAGGCTTTTTGTTTATTTTCTTCAGTCAAATCTTCTTTCTTTTCTACATTCAAAAAGTTTTGCGCCAACGCCAAATTTGTTTGAGCATAAACTGCCCTATAATCGGCTAATTTTGGATTTATACTAATAGCTTTAATCTGATTATTGTAAGCTCCACTACCATCATTTTTACTGGTAGCCACCAATGATTGTCTCCAGTAATAATCCCCCATTGTCGCTCTAACCATTTTGTATCCACTAAATCCTACTAAAGCTAACACTACCACTGACACCAAATATGGCATTACATTTATTCCTTTTTCTCCCAAAGGTAAGGACAATTTAATTGTCTTCAATTCTCCCCAATTACTTGCCAAACTCCAAAAAAGTAACACCCAAATTAAAAAAGTTGATGGAAAAATCAAAGCCACTAACCCCAACAAAACTAATTCTCCGAACCCTTTGTTTTTTCTCTTTTTCCAAACCATTCCTACTAACACCATTACTATTACCAAACCAACTGTTCCCAACTCTGTCCAAATATTCAAAATTCCCACTGATGACACGCCAAAAGTATTTGACCACAATTTTGTCGCATTAAAACTCACTGGTCTAAATCTTGAAAATGCTTCGACAAAATTACCCGGACCTACACCAAAAAATGGATTATTTTTCAAAGTTTCTACTGCCACTACCCAAGCTGAATTTAAATCTAAATACACCCAACCCATCTTAACTAATCTGTAAACATCCAAAAGCATCATCAATCCAAAAAATGCTGTTGCCAAAGCCTCTTTAAAATAGTCACCAAATTCTACTTTTTCTTTTAATTTTGATATTAATTTTCCTAACCAATTAACAAATAAGAACAAAAATAACACCATTTCCGCAATCATCGATCCTGTCACTGTCCACCCTGAAGTTATTGAAATTAATGGATTTGTTTTTGGTAACGATAATGGTAATTTTGCCGCTGGTAACATAAAAACTATCAAAGAAACTACTCCCACAATCAATCCAGAAATTGATAAAGATAGAAATTCTTTTTTATTTTCTTCCTCACTTCTGACTTGCATCCACAAGAAAAACCAAATCATCAATCCCACAAATCCTCCAATTCCCAAACTAGAAGCTACAGATCTAGCCTGAGCTCCAGCACTCATCTTCAAAAACGACACCACTGACCACACCAACAAAACTCCCATCCACCAAAACCATTTAGACGTTTTCAACTCTGCTTTCTTCTCTACTAATAAACTAATCACCCACAAAATTATCCCAATTCCTCCTGATAATAGCAAAAAACTACTCTTACCCAAACCAAAAGAATCATAAATTACCGGCAGAAAAAACAAAGGTAAAACTGCTAACACGATTCTAGTGTATATCTTTAAAACTTTAGTCATACAATCAGACTAACAAAAACAAAAAAAATAGACAACTTATCAAATCACTTTTTCCCCGCACTATCTCTTCGCCCCTTCAATATGATTTATGAAACTTGATTTAAGATTTATGAATAAAACAAAATAAAATTTTCCGTCTTATTCTTAAATCATATATCTTAAATCATGAATCTTATTTCAAAACGGTCAACGGATTCAACTTCCCCCCTGGGCTAATCACTTCAAAATGCAAATGAGTTCCAGTTGAACGTCCAGTTGATCCCATCACTCCCAACTTTTGACCCTGATTCACTCTTTGACCAGCCTTTACTATTACTGAGTTATTCAACATATGAGCATACAAAGTTTTGTAACCATTCCCATGGTCAACCACCACATAATTTCCATAACCACCCGCATTCCAACCAGCTGTAACCACCGTTCCACCTTGAGAAGCCACAATATCTGGATTACCTTTACTAGCAATATCTACTGCCTGATGGTACCAATAGAATTTTTGGCTAATATAACCACTTGTTGGCCACATAAAGTTCCCCTCGCCCACTACACCCGGAATTGGTGCCACTGTTCTAGCTATATTTTTAGTCGTATCTACTGAAATTTCTTTTGGCTTAATACCATCTGGGATAATCAATTCTTGACCTGCCGCCAATGCAAAAGTTTCATCGTTAGCAAAAGTATTAAACGGATAATCAATGATGTTTTGAGCATCTACTTTATAATCTTTAGCGATACTATAAATAGTCTCTCCTCGTTTTACTGTATGTTTTGCCCCACTTACTGGTAATATTTTTATAATTTGTCCAACTTTAATTGCATCCACTGATTTCAAATTATTTTCCCAAATAATCGTATCCATACTTACTCCAAATTTCTGAGAAATACTTGATACCGTATCACCATTTTGCACCCGATATTCCGTTGTCTCTCCTTTTGGTAAATTCGACACTAAAGTATTGGCCCCAGCTTTATTTGCTGCCGCCAATAAATAATTACTTCCACTATTTTCACTTCCCTCACTATTAATAACTAAATTTTCCAACGTCCCTGAAAACACAATCACTAAAAAAAACAAAAAAGCCATACTGGCATTCACAAAAGTTTGAGAAAATCTCCCTCTCTGGCGATACATCAATTTTGACACTTGTGTTTTAATCCAATCAATCCACCCCAAAAAACTTTTAAAAAATCCCGCCAAAAATACTCCCTCTTGTTTAAAGAATTCCCCCATCAATTCTAATTCTTCCTGTAACCTTTCTTTAAAATCAAACATCGTGTCCCTATTATACTAAAATCTTTCTTTATCCCCAAATCCAGTTATAAAATTAAACAGAATGTCTATTAAGAAAATCTGAAACAAAGTTCTCTTCACGTAGAGCATCCATTATTCCTCTTAACAGATAATTATTTACAAAATTGATAGTATAAATCCTCCCTTTATTTCTAAGCGGTTCAATAATATTTTTACTTCTCAATTTAGCCATTATTCTCGATTTTTGGAAAGAATCATATACACCAACCTCATCTAATTCCTCAGACTTTATTTGCATCTTATCTTTTGAAATTAATAATTTCAGCACATCAAATTCTCTTTTTGTTATCTGTTCTCTATCTCTAGCAAAAGTAATTGCTGGTAATAAAATTTTCTCTCTAACATATCCTTTTTCTAATAAACTATCAATTTTTTCTATCTCATTTTTCAACCCTGTCAAAAAATATTCAGACCAACTCAAAATATCTTTATCTTCTAAAGAATCTGCTAGTGATAACTGCTCATAGTATCTATCTCTATCAATATAGAAAATAGATGACGGATTAATTATCCTACCAGCTTTCACTTTAAAACCAAGTTTAATCAATAATGCATAATTTAAAAGTCGTCCCATTCTTCCATTACCATTATCAAAAGGATGTATATAAGCAAATCTATGGTGGGCCACCGCTACCATTAACAATTGATACTGCTTTGGTAAATCCCTATTAATTAAGTCTATTAATCCCTCAAAATAATCAGGCAATACAGCATAAGTTGGTGGTTTATGTTTTGAAGACTTAATAATTACTTCGCATTTTCGCAACTCTCCTGGAGTCCTTGACCCCTCACCCATTGGAGGCAATGTTAAATCCTTTGTTACAATTTTGTGAAGTTCTGATATATAAGCCCTATTTATTAGTGTTTGTTCATTGGTATTTTCCTCAATAAAACTTATCGCTTTGTCTAGATTTTCTATTTCTCTCTGACTTTCATCTTTCTTCACTTTTTTATCAAGAATTTTTTCAACATATTCTGAAAGGGTCGTATTATTACCTTCTATTCTAGCTGACCCTAGTGTTTCTAATATTTGAAATATATTTTTCAACTGGAAAAATATATGAGGAGGAACTTCACCATAAAGTTCCTTTGATCTCAATTTTTCCAAATCCAAGATGACCCCTGTCAAACTACTTCCCCATGCAGGTTCAGGTATTATTATTTTCTTGCGATTCAACATAACCCATTTTATTACTTTAATCAAAAAAAACAATTACTTGACATAAAGTAACAAAATTAAACCTAAAAATACAAATAATATAAAACAATTACTTGACAAATATCTAAGCCGTTAGTTGACCTAACTACTTATTTTTTCCCTATCTTCGCCAAAAATTCAGCATTACTCTTGCTTTTATTCATCTGTTCCACAATCATCGCCGTGGCATCATTATTCCCACCCAAAGCATCAAACATCCTTCGAATAGAAATTATTTTTTGTAACACCACTGGATCTAACAATAGTTGTTCCATTCTGGTTCCTGATTTTAAAATATCAAAAGCTGGATAAATTCGTCTTTCGGCCAAATCTCTGTCTAATCTTAATTCCATATTCCCCGTTCCCTTAAATTCTTCAAAAATCAATTCGTCCATTTTTGACCCAGTTTCCACCAAAGATGTTCCAATAATTGTTAGTGAACCACCGTTTTCAATTTTACGAGCGGCTCCAAAAAATTTCTTACTTGGGTACAAAGCCGCCGGATCAAAACCACCCGACAATGTTCGTCCCGAGGTTGGAATTGCCAAATTGTAAGCTCTAGCTAATCTAGTAATAGAATCAAACACTACCACCACATCTTTTCCTAATTCTACTAATCTCTTCGCTCTTTCCATTCCAATTTCAGCTGCTCTAGTTTGATCTTCTGGTTTTTGATCAAACGATGAAGCAATTACTTCACCTTTAATAAACCTTTGCATATCGGTTACTTCTTCTGGTCTTTCCCCTACTAATATTGCCATCAAATGACACTCTGGATAATTTATGGCCACACCTGCAGCAATTTCTTTTAAAAGTGTCGTTTTACCCGCTTTTGGTGGTGACACCACCATTCCTCTTTGACCAAAACCAATTGGACAAAATAAATCTAAAATTCTGGTTGACAAAATTCCTGATTCAGTTTCCAATTTCATCTGTTTTTCCGGATAAATTGGCACTAAATCCTTAAAATCTGGTCTTCTCAAAGCATTAGCCAAATCCATTTCGTTAACTTTATCAATCCGAGTCATCGCCCAATATTTTTCATTTTCTTTTGGCTTTTTAGCCGCCCCCGCAATCAAATCCCCGGCTCTAAGTCCATAACGTCGAATTTGCATTGAAGCAATATAAGCATCTTTTCCATTTGGTAAAAAATTTGGTCTCACAAAACCACTACCATCTTGCATTATTTCTAATATCCCCGAAATCAATTCAGTCACTACTGCAAGTTGAGGCTGATAATTCACTTGAGGTCTGTTTTGTTGAGGTTGTGCTTGTCTTTGAGGTTGTTGGTAAGATTGTCTCACTGGTTGTGGTTGACTTTGAACCTGAGGCACTGTTTCTGCCAGTTTGGCCTCAGCTACTTTTGGGCTGACAAAACTCACTGCATTTTTATCATTATTCACTTCAGTTACTGCTGGTTTTTCTTCCACTTCAACCACCGGCACAACTTCTACTGGTTTAACTTCAATTGGTTCAATAACATCTTGAACCACAATTGGTTCGACTTTCTTTCTAGGCATTTTTTTTGGAAAAAATTAAAAATAAATAATCAACTAATTAATATATAGAATTTAAAAAAAATTGGAAAACATCATAAAAACGGCAAACGTTTTGGAAATCAAGATAATTGTATCGGTTATTTTTCTATTTGTCAAATAAAAACTGTTCCTTTCTTCCAAAAGGACTTCCTCCACCCCTATTCACCAACCTATTGTCGTATAACATCAAATCTACACCACCAACCCGCTTTTCAACAGAGAATATTCTAAAAGAATTGTTTATTTCTGTTGGTATATAAAAAATACCTTCTCTATCATTTTCCAAAATTGCCCCCGCCACATAAAAAACCATTCCCGGATTACAGAATTTTAACCCCATTTCCTCAGCTTTATCAATAACACTATTCAAAGGAATTTCATCATTGTCCCACGTAGACAAATCACCAACTTTAACTCTTATTAAATCTATATTTGTTTCTCTATTTGGTCTATCTAAATTATCTAAAATTAACTTTGTCTCCTGACTTAACAAAACGTCTGTCGAACCAAAAATATCTTTAACTTTTCTAAATTCCTTTTGGCCTATTCTAACATTAAATAAAACACTAGAAATTTCTCCCTCACTAGCATTATGCCTTTCAATTTTTGCTTCACTCATATAATTTGATTATTTTAACAAAAATAGGGTTGAAAGTAGAAGACCTGCCCCCTCTTCTACTCTCAACCCTACCTACAAAGCTAAACTGATAAAAAAAACCCTATAAATCGGCCTTCGCCAATTTGACTTTTTTCCCAACTAGCTTTATTTTAGATATTGAAGAAACAACAATATACGTGTTCCACCTGCTTTGAGAATATCGATAACGTTGTTTCTTTTTTTTGTGCCACAACTTTTATCGCGATATTGTCGTTTCTTCACTACCTAAACTTTCAAAGTACTAGTTTTCCCCCTAACTTAGCCATTTCCCTTATCTGTCTCTCCGCCCATTTATTCTTTTCTACTTTCCTCTTACTTTTATTTCCTTTCTTTTCTAGTGAGAAAAATTTTTTTATTGATTGAAGCATTAAAAACAGTATAACTCGTTTCCACCCCTTGTCTATATCCTATAAAAATTTACTCGCCAAAAACTCACTACCCCATAACATTCTTTTTCTAAAAATTAGGTTCATTTTTCCCCATTTTAAACAATTTTCAGTCATTGTGGATAACTTGTGAACAACCTCCTACTCTATTATTTTTTAAGTCCTGCCCTGTCAAGGGAAGGATTTAGGAAGGGTTTTGATACAAAAAAATCCGGCACATCACCAGATTAATGTTTCGCTATTAACTACTTACTAAAAGCTAATTAACTAATTTATCTTTTCTTCTATCATCTCCACCACTTTCCCCACCACCTGATTTTTCATCTCCTTTCTTGCCTTCACTCCATCCAAAAGATCACTTTTAACTAAAATTTTTTCACTCAAAATTTTTTTCTCTATTCTTACCGCCACCCACACTTCCCCCGGCAAATTTCCCGTCACTCCAACCCCAACTTCTCCATCAATTTTTCTCGCCATTTCTTCTGCCGTTTCTACTGAATACACTCCATATTTTTTAATAATTTTTCCATCCACTCCCGCTTTTATCTTGGCTTCATCACAATAAGTCACCTTACCCTCTTTAAAAACATCCGAAGCACCGGGTATATTTGTGATCGCATTCGCTATCGCCCCTCCAGTGCACGATTCCATCACTCCGATATACCAACATCGTCCTCTTAATATTTCCAAAATCTTCTCCATTTTTTGTTCTATTCTTAAATCTTGAATCATAAATCTTATTTCAATTCTCTAACATTCTTCATTTCTACTAATCTTTTCCCCATCGCTTCTGCCTCCTTCTTTCTCTTCTCCCAAAATTTTACTTTTCTTACTTCCCCCAATAAACTCACCTCCCCCACATAAACAGGAAGACTTCTCCCTTTGTTAAGGGGAGATACCGGTTTATCCGGAGAGAGGATTTGTTCTCCCCTCCTTTCCTCAAAGGAGGGGTTAGGGGTAGATTTTGTATTTAGTGGTAGATTTTTATAGCTCGACCACATTGCCGCCAACACCGCCAAGTCTGCTCCAGTATCATCAATTTTTATTCCCCCTGTTACCGATACATATACATCATATTTATAAAGCGGCATTCCCAAACTTTTTTGGGCTATTGCCGTCAACAATTGTCCCCGATTAAAATCTACTCCGGCAAAAATTCTCTTTGGCATTGGGGCAAAACTTTCTACCACCAACGCCTGTATCTCTACCATCACCGGTCTAGTTCCTTCCACTAATATAGTTATCGCACTTCCAATTTTTGACACATCGTCAGTTACCAAATTTAAATCTTCCGACTTTACATCCAACAATCCTTTATCTGTCATTTTAAAAATACCCACTTCATCAGTCGGACCAAACCGATTTTTATTGGCTCGCAAAATTCTTAACTCCCCATTTTTCTCTCCCTCAAAATACAAAACTGTGTCCACCATATGTTCCAAAAGTTTCGGCCCGGCAATATCCCCATCTTTAGTTACGTGTCCCACAATAAACATTGCCACTTTTAATTTCTTCGCCAATTGCACCAATCGAAATGTCGACTCCTTAATTTGACTCACCGACCCCACTGTCCCCGTCGCATTGTCACATCCAATCACCTGAATACTGTCCACCACCACTATTTTGTACAAATTATTTACTCGATTCAAATAATCCTCTATTTCTTCCACTGAGTTGCTTTCAAAAATATCGAAACCTTGGGCATTTAATCCAAGTCTCCTCACCCTTAGGGCAATTTGTTCCGCCGATTCTTCACCTGCCACGTACAAACCACCAACTTTACCCACTAATTGCGTCAAAAGTGTACTTTTTCCTATTCCTGGTTCCCCGGCAAACAGGGTCACCGACCCTTGAACAATTCCTTTACCCAATACTCTATCAAATTCCTTAATATCCGTAGAAATTATATTTGTAAACGACTCACTTTTCGTCTCAATTTCCGATACTTTTTTTACTTCCCTTACCCCACCAAAACTTTTTTTAATCCGATTTCCATTTATTGGTTTTCCCAAACTTTTTACTTCTTTCAAACTATTCCACTCCCCACATGCACTACACTGTCCCGCCCATTTCGAAAACTCATTACCACAACTACTGCAAACAAAAACCGTTTCTTTTTTAGCCATTACCTATTTTACACTGTTTTCTTACCTGAATTTCTTCTTTCCTTCTATTTCTTAATTCTCTCAATTGATATTGAGCTGTTTCTTCCCGTCTACCATCAAAACACAAAAATATTTCGCTCTGATCAAACAAAGCTCTTGTTTGCAAAGCAACTACTCCAAAAAAATATGCAGCATTTTCCTCCCCACTAAACAATTTTCTTTCTCCCATTATTATTTTTAATAAATTTTAACTCAACCGAATTATAACACCTCTTTCTCAAAAAACATCAATCCTAGGACTTATAATAAAGTCATCCTAAAAATTGCAAATTAATTCGTCTTAACCTTTGAATCGGGCAATAATCCGGCTTTAAACTTTTCATTTTTTCTTCCAAAAAAACTAACCCAGAATCAGAAATTCCCCCAACCATCCAATAATAAACATCTTTAAATATTTTTTTATATTCCTTTGGTTCATCAAAAGAATTTAATACTCCTCTAACTCGTGCCTCAGTTGGTTCAAAATTATTCAAAGAAATATGATTCTCTGAAGGATGAAGTGCTTTTCTTGATTCAACAGTTTCTAAACCAAAAGCAATCGCTTGATCAATTGCCCGATAGTAATTAGATCCTGGAACAATCTGACTATCTTTAATTCCTAATAAACTGAATCGCACCCCTTCATTTAGAGGCTGTTCCGCCAAAGGAACAAACTTGTGTTGTAATTCCATAATTTTAATTTAACTGCAATGTTAGGGATTATATCACTTTCACAAAAGTTTACAATTATCTCCACTCCTCCCCTTATTAAGGGGAGGTACCGGTTTACCCGGAGAGAGGATTTTATTTATACAACACGTTCTTCTTACTAGTTTCCACTATCCCCAAAGAGATTTTTCTTTTGGCGACATCGATACTTTCAATGTACACCTGCACTTTATCTCCTTCTTTTAAGGAAACTCCATTAGTAAGTTTAGAAATATGGATTAATCCTTCAACGCCAGTTTGAAGTTTTACTAAAGCTCCAAAATTTGCTAATCTTACCACTTCACCTTCAGTCTCTTTATCTTTAGGGAATCTTTCTTCAATACTTTCCCATGGATCACCACTCAATCTCTTCAAAGAGAATTGTAATCTACCATCATCTTTGCTAATAAGTTTAATTTTAATTTTATCTTTAGCCTTAAACATAGCCGAAAGTTCGCTCACTTTTTCCCAAGAAATTTCTGAAATGTGAACTAATCCTTCCAAATTTAAGTTAGCCCCTTGGTTATCACAAACGACTCTTACAAAAATACCAAAAGGTTCTACTCTTACCACTTCCGCTTCAAATACATCACCTAATTTCAAAGTTTCAATAGCACCGACTTCTTCGCCAACTTTATCTGGTTCAGAAATTAATCTTTCACTAAATACTAATCTATTTTTAGCTTGATCAACTTCCAAAACTTTAGTTTTGATTTTCTTACCAATCATCTTGTCTGGATCACCATCAAATTTAGTTCCAATTTGAGACCCTGGAATAAATCCAAAGAATCCAAATGGGGCAATTACCACTGCTCCACCTCGATTTAATTCCTTGGCAAATACCGTCACTTCTCCACCATTCTTTTCTTTTTCTTTAAAATAATTCCAACCATATCCACTAGCCGCACCACGAATCGAAACTAAAATTTGTCCTTTATCATTTTCAGGAGATTTAACTTGAACTTCAATTTCATCACCGACTTTAAGATCATTAATATAGTCCTTAACAAATTCAAACTCTTTTCCTAAAACTACCGCATCAGTCTTTCCTCCAATATCAATATAAATTGCTTTATTTTTAATTGAAGAAATTTTACCCTTAACTTCCTGTCCTTTTTTAAAACCTAACTTTTCAACTCCTTCCGATTTTAACAATTCTTCCATGGTCATAATTTGACCAGATTTTTTCTCTTTTTTATTTTTTTTAGCCATTTTTATAATAAAAAATCCCCTAACTTACGGGGATAAAACGGGATTGTTTACCCTAAATAAATTAATAAATAAAACGTAACTTATTGAATCGAATATCTTATTAAGTCCTGCCCTGCTTTGCCATGCCGTAGTTTTAACGAAGGATGGTCAAGGGAAGGATTTAGGAAGGGTTTGTACTAATTTGGTTTCTAAATTCTGGCCATGACCTATTTTCAAGACCACTTGCGTGGAGACTATTGTCAGCGCTAAGGCGTTTCACTTCTCTGTTCGAAATGGGAAAAGGTGGTTCCACCTCGCTCCAATGACCAGAATTTAAAAACCAAATCGAATTTTATTATAATTTATTTTTTATTTCACTAATTTCTTGGCCTCTAAATTGAGTTGTTTACCCGCCGAAGCTTTAGCGAAGGAGGGCCGTAGCCCTTTCTCACTAAAACCTCGTCTTTAGTAAAACCTCTTAATTAAAAGAAGTCCATATATGTTGAGAAATTTCTTCAATCATCTCTTTACTTAGCTTAAATCCTTGCAGATCTTCCACTTGTAAAGTATTAACCGGTAGTCTCCCGGCGATTTCTCATCCCGATTGCTCGGGACAACGATTCCTTATCTTAGGGTCAGTTTCCTGTTTGAGATGCTTTCAACAGTTATCTTATAGAAACGTAGCTACCCAGCACTGCACTTGACAGCACAACTGGCACACCAGCGGTTTCCTCATCCAGGTCCTCTCGTACTGTGGATGAATCCCTTCAAGAATCGAACGATTACTACGGATAGAGACCGAGCTGTCTCGCGACGCTCTGAACCCAACTAACGCAGCGCTTTAATGGGCGAACAGACCAACCCTTGGCCCCTTCTTCAGGGCCAGGATGCGCCAAGTCGACATCGAGGTGCCGAACCACGTGGTCAATATGAACTATCGGACGTGACTAGCCTGTTATCCCCAGAGTAGCTTTTATCCAGTAAGCCCGTGCCTATACCAAATAGGTCACGAGGATCACTAAAACCGTCTTTCGACCCTGATTCCAATATCAAATTGTTTGGAACTCTCCTTGCGGAGATTCGACTTGTAAGTCTCACAGTCAAGCCAACTTATGCTTTTACACTTATAGCCCGATTTCCTGCCGGACCAAGTTGACCTTTGTATACCCGCGTTACTCTTTTGCAGGTGCCTGCCCCAGGCAAACTAGCAACCATACACGGTCCCTCTCCGAGATTCATCGGAGTAGGTTAGACTCAAAAATAACAAAGGGAGGTGTTTCATTTTTGCCTTGCGGCTCCCTCCTACACTAAACAATCATTAAATTCTTGTCAATGTAAAGATCCAGTAAAGCTTCATGGGGTCTTTTTGTCCTGTAGTAATTAAACGGCATCTTCACCGCTCTTTCAATTTCACTGGATAGATAGTTAAGACAGTTGCACAGTCGTTAAACCTTTCATACGCGTCGGAACTTACCCGACAAAGGACTTCGCTACCTTAGACTCTGTATTACTCTTATAACCTAGCGATAGGTATAAACTCTTGATGTCTCCACCAAGCTTGGACTATATCATAAATAAATTTTAATTAAAAAATTTAAATTTTAGCGTGTAGTCTCTGAGGATTTTCCCTAAAATTAGGGAATCTTTCCTGCTGATGATCCGCAATGACAAATTTTAACTTTACAAAATTATTACTAATTCTGAAAATAATATTTTTCAATATTACATAAGTATTGTCATAGTTACATCCTTTTCGGAACGGACTTTCCAGCATATAGCTAAATTTTACAACTGCTCTAAGTTTCACAGTTAGAGTTACTGCTGACGTTCACTAGGGCTTCAATCAAAAGCTCATTCCTTGCGGAAATTACTCTCTCAGTTAACCTTCTAGCACCGGTCAGGTTTCAGCCCATATACATCCCCTTACGGGTTAGCATGGACCTGTGTTTGTGGTAAACAGTCGCCGTGCATTCTTTTGTTGTAGGCTCCGTGTTACCGGAGTCAGGGCATCTCGCATAGCTTACGCCCAGTTAATTTGCTGATTTCCTTAACTATCTTTCTTCCAATCGTCTTAGTCTACTCGACTTATCCACCAGTGTCGGTTTTAGTACGAATTCCCAATACTCTATTTGCGGCACTTTTCTTGGACACATGGGTCAATTCTGTCGTTCGATTACTCGAACTCCTATTCATGCTTCACTTTATAACGAAAAGGCGGATTTTCCAACCCCTTCTAGCTAGACATTTAAAAGCTGAATTCAGATCAGCTCAGAACCTACCATATGCCGTCATGTCCCAAATTAAAACGAATATTAGGAAGGACCGGAATATTAACCGGTTACCCATCCACTACGCCCCCATTAAACAGGGCCTCATGTTAGGATCGCCTAACCCTCAGTTGAACAACATAGCTGAGGAATCCTTGGATATTTCGACGTCCCGGGTTCTCACCGGGATTTCGTTACTCATGCCTGCATTCTCACTTCTGACCGCTCCAGCTTGGCTTACGCCTTAACCTTCACCGCAATCAGAACGCTCTCCTACCAATTTATACCGATAAATCGGTACAAATTCTCCATCTTCGGCACTATGTTTTAGCCTCGTTACATTTTTGGCGCGATCTTTCGACTCCTTACGGAGTCGAACAGTGAGCTATTACGCTTTCTTTAAAGGATGGCTGCTTCTGAGCCAACCTCCTGTCTGTCTTAGAAAAATCACTACCTTTCCCACTTAACATAGATTTAGAGACCTTAGATGAAAGTCTGGGGTCTTCCCCTTTTGCCGATCCAGCTTAGCCCGGACCGACTGACTGCCGAATTAAATTTATGGTATTCAGAGTTTGGTTAAATGCCGTAGCTTGCGCTACAAACATTCATCCAGTAGCTTTACCCCCATAAATCAACACTCGACGCTATACCTATATATATTTCGGAGAGAACCAGCTATCTCCGGTTTCGATTGGCATATTACCCCTAACCTCAAGTCATCCGACATTTTTGTAGCAATGATCAGTTCGGGCTTCCCTCTGACTTTCGTCAAAGTTCACCCTGCTCAAGGTTAGCTCAACCGGTTTCGGGTTATACCCAGCCATCTAAACGCGCTATTCGCACTCGCTTTCGCTACGCCTCCGTCTGCTTAGCAGACTTAAACTTGATGACTAGGAACACTCGCAGGCTCATTCTTCAATAGGCACGACATCAAGGAACAAGTCCTCTTTGTCTGTTTGTTAGCAAATGGTTTCAGATCTATTTCATTCCCTTACTTAGGGTGTTTTTCACCTTTCCCTCACGGTACTAGTTCACTATCGGTCCGCTAAAGTATTTAGCCTTAGAGATTGGTCTCCCCAGATTCCTGCGGAATTTCACGTGGTCCGCAGTACTTAGGTATCTAACCAAACATTACTCAGTTTTAAAATACAGGACTTTCACCCTTTTTAGTCACCCATTCCAGAGTGTTCTCTTAACTTTTCATGTTCTTATGTCAGACCCTGCAACCCCATATCTTGCGATATGGTTTAGGCTATTCCGGTTTCGCTCACCGCTACTAACGGAATCTCTTACGATTTCTTTTCCTTCAGGTACTTAGATGTTTCAGTTCCCTGACTTACCTGGCACGACTTACGTCGGCCTCAGTTTGGTTTCCCAAACCGGGGTTTCCCCATTCGGACATCGTTGGATCACAGTCTGTTGACGACTCCCCAACACTTTTCGCAGTCTTCCGCGTCCTTCATCGGCTTTAGCAACCAAGGCATCCACCATTTGCTTTATTAAAATTTTGCTCAACATATCTGGCAACTCAATTTAGTTGCCAAGATTTCGACGAAATTGAAAATAAATTACTTCGATTCAATAAATTGTTAATGTTCAAATACCTAGTTTAAGAAGATAAATCTCTTTATCTCCTTATTTCTAAATATTTACAGGTGGACCTGGGGAGAGTCGAACTCCCGACCTCCTCATTGCAAATGAGGCGCTATAACCAACTAAGCCACAGGCCCTCATTTTTTAAAATGTGCTTGTCTCGCCGTAGTTTCAACGAAGGCGGACACAAAAAAACCGAAAGCTTGATTGCTTTCGGCGTCATTTTCCATCAATTTATAACTTATTCCAGCTCGACACACCTCCCTAAAGTTTTTTTAAATTGATTGAAATTAATCCTTAGCATTATCAAGTGGGTTTATTGTATCTAAAACTAACCTAATCGTCAACAACCAAAAGACCCCTAATCTAGGTTCAAAAATTAATCATCTTTTTATAAATTCCACACACTAATATCTTCCCCTTCATACCCCAACGCCCAAAAACCATATCCTTTTAATTTGTTTTGTCTTACTAAATCAATTTTCGCCTTCAAACTCTTCTCATTTTCAAAATAAATTTGATGATTCACTCCCTCTTCTTCAAAATTAACCCACGGCGACATCGATAATTCATCAAAATTTACCAATAAATTATTCTCTTTAATTAAACTTTTTACTCTATTCCAACTTGCCATTTGATACCAACCTCTAATTACTTTTGATTCAAATTCATCAGTTTCTGTTTTCCATTCATAACCATACAACGGATACGCCATAATTATTTTATTTTTATTCAACTCCCCATTTATGACTTTCTCCACCACTTCATTAATATTTCTCTCTCCAGCCACCGAACTTATTGGCGCCACCGCCCCAGCATAATTCACTCCTGGTCGATTAAAATCGTAAGCCATCACCACTAAATAATCTATTTTACTTAATAAACCAATTAATTTATTTGTTTCCCCTTTAATAATAGTATTGGCAAACACATCCATACTTATTTCTCCCAAATCACTTTTTTTAAGTTTATCCAAAAACCCCATAAAATCATCTCCCATCACCGCCAAAGGATCACCCTGAAACTCAAAATCAATATTCACCCCATCAAATCCATTAACACCCTGAGCTTGTCGAAGGGCTTTAATTTGATCAATTAAATTATTTATTGCCTTATCATCGGCCAAAAGTTTCTTCAATTTTTCATCCTCAAACAATTTAATTCCCAAAATATTTTTCCCTCCCGACATTTTTGTTAAACCCTTCTGATCCAAATAGTCTTGATTATTTATTTTTTTTGACTGAGTATCCCAAATTAAATTCCCTTCTTCGTCAGTTTCTATTCCCAAGAAAATCAAATGTGACACCTCCTTCCCATAAGTCCTAGTCTTCCCCACCATCCATGTTGGCAAAAATCCAAAAGTTACTAAATTATCTTTCTGATTCTTAATATTCTTTTTATCCGAAGTCGGACTCAAAATATTATCTCTATTACTAAATACCCACCAACTCCCCACTCCAAAAATTATAAAAATTAACCCTAAAACCGACAATTTTTTCATCAATTTATTTCTCTCTACTCAAAGCTAACCTAACCGTCCGCCAAAAATTCTTCAAATTCCCAAACACCAACACAAACCCTCCCCCAATTAAACCTGATACTTTTAAAAATTTACCAACATTTTTCTTCATCCATTAATTCTATCAAATCCCTCACCCCCAAATCTGAAATCCAAATTTATTATTTATTCCCCTCTGGTACGATGAAAGGACCTGCATAAACACCACGACGTGGACCCAAATAAGAACGAAGGATCCCTAATTCACCTCCAACAATAATTCCGTTTTCCTGAGTATCAGCAATATAAAACTGTTTCCCTTTTGTTTTAGTTCTAATATAAGTGGGACCATCCCACTTAACCCCAAGAGCTCTTAATTCAAGATAATCAGGTGCCTCTCCAATAGCAACAACTTTAACTCCTTGGCATGGAGGTCTAATTTTACTATTTACCATTCTTTCTTGTGCATCAATATCATAACGACCTGAATCTGGAAAAGGAAAATTATCGCGATCTATAGCCACCTCTGATTTTCTCGATCGAGCCTCTGAAGACAACATATAATGCCAATCACCAGTTGGGTCAGAAGAAGAGTCAAAAGGACCGTACATCTTTGCCATTTCTTCAACCGACATTCCAGTCAATATATAAACTGTATATCCTTCATTTTCTAAAACACTTTTTTGTTCTGGTGTAAACCTTAATATTCCATCTTTCCTTGCTTCACAAGCAATAATAGGCTGAGGAGCTTCAGTAAAGACTCGTGATGGTTTTTGATCTGGTGTCATAATAAGCGGATATTATCATTATGTAAGTAATCTGTCAAATTAACTCAAAATGTATCAAAATCTTACTAATTTGTGGGTGATGGAGAACTCGAATCTCCGACCCCTGTCTTATCAGGACAGTGCTCTAACCAACTGAGCTAATCACCCAAAAAGTAAACCTATTCTACCAACAACTTAACAAAAATTAAATACACAAATTCTTAAAGCCCCGTCTTGTCAAAGAAGGGGTTTGGGGAAGATTGAAAAATTTTAAATATGCAATCCCAACACCGCTGGTGCCACCACCGATACTATCGTAATAATTACCGCCGAAATTATTCCTCCCAAAAACACACACCACATTGATTTTTTAAAATCCAATCCCATAAATGCCGCAATTGCTGTTCCAGTCCACAATCCAGTTGTTGGTAATGGAATCCCTACAAAAGTAATCAATCCAACCTCTTTATATTTTTCCAATTTTTTGGAACCTTTTTGAACTTTATTTTCTACAAATTTTGTAAACCAATCCAATTGTTTAAATTTCTTCATAAAATCAAATATTTTATTAAAGGAAAAGTAAATTATTGGTGCTGGTAAAAAACTCCCCAATAAACTCACCAAAAATACTAAAAACGGATTAATATGGTAGCCAATTATTCCTACAGGAATTGCTAGCCTTTGCTCTGCCAATGGAGTCATCGACATTAAGATTATTTTCAATATATTTATCATCATAAGTAATTTCTAGTCTATCTTAATCAATAATTATTTACCAGACCTTTCTAAAATTAACTCCACCACTGCTTTCGCCACATTTATTCCAGTTGATTGTTCAAACCCCTTAAATTGACATTGTCTATTAACTTCCAAAATAAAGCTATTTCCTTCATTGTCTTTCATAATATCTACCCCGCAATAATCCAATCCACAAACTTTAGCCACTTTTTCGGCCAAAATTCTATCATTTTCTGACAAATTCCATGGTTCCACATTTCCCCCCAAACTAAAATTACTTCTAAACTCATCACCCGCTGCCGATCTTTTCATTGCCCCCAATACTTTGCCCCCCAACACAATTACTCTGATATCCCATTTGGTTGGTAAACATTTTTGCCACAAAAACATTCCCAAATTTTTCTCATTAATTTTTCTGACAAACCTTCTTAATTCTTTAAAATCATCAAATTTTCTCACCGATTTACCTTGGTAGCCTCTTTCATGTTTAGCCACAATTGGCCAACCAAATTCCCGCCAAAATTTACTTTCCATTACTTGATCTTTAGTATAAAAAATTCTGGTCGGTATTACTGGAATATCATTTTCCAAAAATACTCCATGTTGAGCGATTTTCCCCATTCTATTCCAACCCAAATATCCCTCTCGATTAATTCCTAAAATATTTTTCTCTACTATTCTTAGTAATAAATCTCTTGCCTCAGTATATTTTCCCGACCTAGTTCCCGCCACTCTAAACCACATTCCCAAAGTATTTTCCGAATTTATTTCCTCTCCTCTCACCAAAGCTTTGGCCTGACCATTTTCCACCTTGAAACTTAAATCTTTGTACAGCGATCTATTCACCTCAACTCCCAATTTCTTCGCCTCAGTTTCTAATCTATCCACTTCAAACTGACTTTGTCTTAACGACATGGTAAATGTAACTATTTTTTTATTCATAAAATTATTTTTTTAAACTTACTAAAAATTTAACTATTTCAGCTGGTACATCAATTCCTGTTGCTTTCATAAAACCCTTAAATTGTGGTCCTTTATTAACTTCCCATATTACCGGTTTAGTTGTATCAAAATCGCGAAATGCCACATCTACTCCCGCCACCGCCAATCCACACACTTTAGCCGCTTTCACCGCCAACTGCTTAATTTCTTCTGGCAAATTGGCAATCTCCACACTTCCACCCGCCGAATAATTATTTCTAAATTCTTTTTTATCTTGACTACTTCTCTTCATTACTCCCAACACTTTTTCCCCCAACACCAATACTCGATAATCCCCATCATTAGGAATAAACTCTTGCAACATGTATCTTTTGCCTTCATCAGTTTCCGTTTTTCTCAAATCTCTCACCAATTTTTCTAATTGTTCTAAATTATCAGCTTTAAACACCCTCGTCCCTCTATCCCCCCCACTTCCCTTCAAAATCACCGGAAACTCAAAAGTTCCCAATCTCATTTGTTCAAATAAATACCACAAACTTCCATAAACCGTTTTTGGTACATCAATTCCAGCCGTCTTCAAAGCCAACATTTGCCACGCTTTGCAAGCCATATCTGGTTTTCCAGTTCTTACTAATGGGTCGATTACCACTACATCATCCCTTTTTATACTATTGAGAATTAAATCCACCTCTTCCCAATGTTTCCCTGTAGTTCGAAAAAATATCACATCATAATCATCAGCCTTTTTAAATTTACTGAATTTATTAATTTGGGTTTCACTTTGTAAATTTGGTCTCAATATCACCTCATTAGTTTCTGTATCAAAAGTAACTTTATTGTAAGACACCAAATCCAAACTCACATTTAACCGCTTAGCCGCTTTCCTCAACAACACCAAATGCTGACTAATCTTCCCTCCAAAAAATATTGCAATTTTAGTCATAAATTAATTATAAAATAAAAAAATAATTTTAAATTTGAAGTTATAATTTTTCAACGAATTTCAACACGCCAGTATTGACTGAGGTGAAAAATTCGTAACGAAAATTTAAACATTTTTTTCTCATATTTATTTCTTTGCACTAACCAAAAACCCATCTAAATCTTTCCTTCCTAATAAAAATTTAGTTCTCAGTTTATTTCTGTCAGCTACATTTACTGTCGTCATTATCTTCTTTCCATTTAACCAAAAAGTTACCCCAATTACAGGTCTATCTTTTTGTTTTCCCAAACTTGACCGATAATGTCTATAATAAAGCACCCTATCATCAGACAATAATCCCAATTTTTCGGCCAAAATTCTATCTATTGAACTTCTAAAAGCCCCGGTATCCACTTTGGCTCTTACCTCCACCATTCGATGTTTACCTTTTTTCAACACCGGACTCTTTTGCAAAGTTGTTTTAACCCCTTTGGGAATTTTTACTTTAATTATTTCAATTGGTTTTACTGTTTTAACTTTTTCCTTTTCTTCCACTTTTTCAAAAAACTTCTCTCCAAATAAGTATTTGGCCAAAGTAATTCCATGATCCACACTTCTCACTTCCATTTCATCTACTTTTTCCAATCTCGACCTTAACCCAGCCATATTGCATAATTGAATCGACAATCCCGGTCTAGCATTTACTTCCAACACTTCCGGACCTTTTTCTTTATCCAACACCACATCTACTCCAATAAACCCCAAACTCGGCACTGCTTTTTGGCATTTTATCGCTGTTTCCAAAATTTCCTTCCAAAAAGGAATTTTTATTCCATTAACTTTTCGTCTTTTTTTCTTATTAAAGTCATAAATTCGATAAATGGGATTATCCCCCGCCTCCACCCCAAAAGTTGTTATTCCTGTCGCCAAATCAATCCCCAAACCAATTGCTCCTTGATGTAAATTAGCCTTTCCTCCCGAACGCTCGGTTGGAATTCTAAACATCGCCATCACTGGCACATTGTTATAAACGATTACCCGAATATCTGGCGTTCCCGATTTAGTCAAAGCCAAAAATAATGGATGAATTTTAATTCGTTCTTCCACCAGCACCGTGTCTGGAGTTGCATGTAAACTATATCTTCCTGCCAATATTTCTTGACATTGTAATTTTAAATCCTGAGTTGTCACCACCTCACCATTCATTTTTTGCCAATCTCCTGCATATTTTCCCCGCTTCCGAATAATTAAAATTCCCTCACCGCCATAACCCGATTCTGGCTTAATTACAAAATTTCCTTCCAAATTTTCCCATCTAAATTTTTCCAAATCACTTTCATTCTTAAATCTCGTAATTAATTTAGGCACAGCCACTCCATTTTTAGCCAAAATTATTTTTGTTTTATATTTACTATCGGCAATTCCTTTTCCTGGCATCACATTTTTTCTCAAATACACCTTATTCCTCTCATTCTTAGTCAAAAACTTGCGATATTTTCTTAAACTAAACATGTTTCCGTTTTATTTTAT
>Ga0183100_1000743_pt1 | contig 21445 bp, 19 predicted proteins | sample Biomet2_FD_127789 | JGI IMG/M metagenome (GOLD analysis project Ga0183100, IMG submission 127789) | Microbial communities from bioreactor (seeded with anoxic lake sediment) at LBNL, California, USA - Biofuel metagenome 2 | ecosystem: Engineered > Bioreactor > Anaerobic > Unclassified ...
CCCCTTCCGAAGTCGAGGGCGCGCTTCGTCTGGCGCGATTACGACGCCGACACCGGGCGCTTCACCGCCCTCGCCCCCCTTGGCGCAAAGGGCGGCGACAAGGACTGGTACGGCGACTCGCGTCGATGATCCGGTCAACCGGGTGGACGTGTGGGGGCTGTGGACGTTCAACGTCGGCGGAACAGCCAGCGCCAGCGGGTTTGGCGTCGGCGGCACGGCGAGCGGGTCCGTTGGCCGCGACGGTGAAGGGAACTGGGCGCTGCAAGGGACTGTCGGTGCTGGCCCTAACGCTGGCTACGGCGCATCAATTGGAGGCTTTGGCCAAGCGACCAACGCCACACGCATGGACGACCTTGCGGGCGAGGGTACGCAGGCTGGCTGGAGTGTGGGAGAAATTCCTGTCGGACAGTTTAAGGCGGGACCCGTCTTCGGCGCCGACAAGGTCACTGGCGATGGATACGAAGGCGTGTCGGGGCAGGTCGGTTGGGGCGCGGGCACACCGGAGATGCATGTGTACAAGACCAACACGTGGTCCACGCCCATATTCACCACGGTGCCGACGGAATCGACACCGCCGGACACGTCCGACCTGCGCGACAGAGACTATTGGCACTAAATAGTATAATCGGTCGGCGCGCCGAAGCGGTGCGCCGACATTTGGAAAACACAGCATGGAAATAGTTGTGAAAGAGAACTACGTCATTCGTAGCGCATATTCGCACGCAAAGCTTATGCGGTATCTCTACATCATACCGATCATGCTTTTCTTTGCTGGCATTGCAACTCACGATATCCGTTGGATTGTCCCTTTTACCTTGCCATTATTCATCTTCGGCTATCTCTCGTTCCGCCCCTTGCGCATCTCTTCATTCTCCGACGACACATTCACCTCTTCGTGGCCGCGCGAGCACTCACGCAACTACGACGAAATCCGTCGCATCATCAACCTGAGCCCGTATGAGGAAAGCCTGTTCTTCATCATCATCGTCTACAAGAAGGGCATCCTGTTCGAGAAGATCAACATGGCCTGGATTCCCACGGACCAGGGCATCATTGAGCACTTGAAGGCGCGTGGCGTGAAGTTCTGGAACTTCTGGTTCTGGCAAGAGAAGTAACCACCGCCTGCGTTTGGAGTCGCCATGAAGCCATTTCTTCGTTCGGTGCTGGTCGTCAGCACCTCCATCGCTCTGCTTGTCGCAGCTCTCGTCGCCTTCCTCCTTGTCGTGCATGGCTCGCCTGAAAAATTGGCCTTTTTCAATGCCATCGTTCACAGGGGCGTCAGCGACACGCTTTCGGAGGAACACCCCTTTGAGATATCCCGGCTCGGAAGCAAACTCGAGATACCGTTTGACGTGCGCCACACCCGCGAGGTCGCATTGGTTCTGAACTTCAAGAACCGGTTCCCGCCCGGAGGCACTGTCTATTCCGGTCGTCTGCTCATCCAATACTATCAGGGCAACAGGCTTGTGCAGTCTAAAACCTACTCCAAATTGGACAGCCACGTGCCGTATCCCGGAAGCGAACAAACGTCCATCGTGCTCGACACCCAGGTGCTACCGTTGCATGGTGGCACGATGGCGCACTCCGTCGTCGTGGAAGTGCTTGAAGCCGATCCTCGTTTTGCGCAATACCAGGACGCCATGAGGGCACAGGTGCGCGGGACCTTTAGCTGGTAGCCTGCACACCGCACGACGCGCTACGGGGGTGACGCTCACCACCGTGATCATGCCCGTGGCCATGCTCGCGGTCGTGTCCGCAGCCATGTCCAGGGGCGTGACTGCTCTGCTCGTGGTCACCTTGCGCGTGCGGCGCATGAGTATCCTTGTGATTCATGATGTTTCTCCTTATTGTTTGTACTGGAAACTACATCTTCGGCGCGTCGGCCGCCTCGACAGTGGTTTGCAGGTCTCCCGACCGCACCTTTGGAACTGCGTCAGTTTTAATCCATACGACCACCGGGACTGCACCCAGGACCACGAGTCCCGCCACCACCAACGCCGCCTGTCCCATGGCGTCGCTGAACGCGCCGCGCGCGAGCGCGGCCAGTCGGTCAGCCTGCGTACCGCCAACACGGTCCACAAGCTCGAGGGTGGAACCGATGGACTTCAGCATTGCGGCGTTGCCCGTGCTGGCCAGCCCGCGCAGCGCCTCAGGCAGTTGCCGCGCGTAGGCGGTGTTGAGCAGCGAGCCGAACAGGGCCACGCCGAGCGCGCCGCCGATCTCGCGCGCGAAGCTGTTAATGCCCGAACCCACGCCGGCCTCGCCTTGCGGCAGCGAGCCGATGATGGACAGGGACAGCAGAGGGTTGGAGAGGGCCGAGCCCGCGCTGATGAGCACCAAGACGACGGCGTAGGCCGGGTATGGTGTTCCGGCGTCACAGACGGCCAGAAGCGCCAGTCCGCACGCGAGCACCAGCAGTCCCGCAGCCACGGTCCGACGCTCACCAAGCCGCCGAGCGAGCGCCACGCTGCGCGGCGAGAGCAGATACATGGTCACGGCAAGCGGCAGGATGCACGCCCCGGCCAAGAATGGCGAATAGCCCTTGACGCTCATGAGGTACTGGCCGTTCAGGTAGAACAGCGAGTACATGCCAACGAAGGAAGCCACGATGCCGAGCACCCCTGCGCGCAAGCCTGGAAGGCTGAACACGCGCGGGTCGATGAGCGGGTGCTCCCGCCTCAGGCCGTGTCGCACGAAGGCGGCGGCGATGAGAGCGGACGCGGCGAACGCGCCGAGCACGGTGCCGGAGCCCCAACCCAGTTCCTGACCTTCGATGATGCCGAAGAGCAGGCTGAAGATGGCTGGCACAAGGATGGCCACGCCGAGCAGGTCGAGCGGCATCTTGTGTCCCTCCGTGCGCGGGGCGACGCGCCCCACGATGGCCAGCGCCACGATGGCCAGAGGCGCGGCTGCGGCAAAGAGCATCTGCCAGTCATAGAACTGGAGGATCAGCCCGCCGCCGAGGTTGCCCACCGCCCCGCCCAGGCCTGTCATGCCCGTCCACACGGCTACTGCGTGCGGTCGTTCGTCCGGCGGGAAGCACTCCACCAGGAGCGAAAGGCTGTTGGGCAGAACGAGCGCCGCTCCGGCCCCGGCCAGCACCCTGCCGGCCAGCAGCAGCGGCACGTCCGGAGCCACGGCCGAGGCCACGGAACCGGCAGCCAGGACGGCCAATCCGGTCAACAGCATCTGTTTGTAGCCCATTCTGTCGCCCAACGCGCCGGCCGGGATGAGCAGGCAGCCGAAGACCACCAGATATGTGTCCACAATCCAAAGCACCTGGATCGGCGTAGGGTGCAGCTCGCTGGTGGCAAGCCTGCCCACGGCGAGATTCACTCCCGCCCCGAGGCCGAACACCAGCACAACGCAGGCCGAGATGACGGCCAGCACGGCCTGCCTGCGGGAAGCATCGCGCATCACGGCCTCCCTACTCCGGCCCGGCAGGACTGCTCAAAGCCTTGGTAGTCTCCGAGAGTCACCGAGACATAGCCGTTGGCCGGGTCGCGCACGTAATCGAGGTACGGGGCGGCGCCCTTGGCGAACTTGCCCACGTCGTCGGCATGCACCAGCGCGCCTGGCCGCAGGTTGGGCTCCACAGCCTTGAGCACCGGCAGGTAGAATTCTGTCCACCCGTCGAGGTAGAGCAGATCCACGTTTGGGATGGCGGCCAGGACCTCGGAAGCCTCGCCTTCCAAAACATTGGCGTGGCGGTTCAGTCCGGCCAGGGCTAGGTTGACCCTGGCAGCCTCGGCCTTTTCCGGGTGCAGCTCGGCGCTGACGAGTTGACCTTCGCCGTTGTCGCGCAGGGCCGCCGCGATGTGCAGGGTGGAGAAGCCGTGGCCCGTGCCGAACTCCAGCACGGTTGTCGGCCGCATTGCCCGAACCAGGGCGTAGAGAAGCTGGCCGATCTGCGGGGGGGCGGCGAAGGAGCCGCCCGCGCAGAGGTCAACCAGCTTCTGTACGCCGAAAGGTTCGCTGCGGCCGACCATGGCCGCCTTGAGCCGGGACTCGCCAGCCGGGTTCACCCGGGCTTGCATGGCCCAGATCTCGTCCAGAATCTTGCGCACGTGTGGGTCGGCGAGGCTGTTCAGGTATTCGTCGGCATAATGCATGGGAAATACTCCTTGCGTTGCAAGTTGGCGGGAAGCATATTTCAGAATTGGCGCTGCGGAAGTGCGTTGGGAGCAAGGAATGGTTGCGTGGCGCGCAATCCCGCTCCGGTCATTCGCCCGGAGCGGGCGCAGGTTCGCGCACGGGCAAGGGGGCCTCGAAGTCGCGCAGGCGCGGCGGAGTCCAGTGGTTGCCCAGCCCGAGCAGCCGACCATTGCACCACATGAACGGCTGGATGCAGCCGTCCACCACGATGAAGAACGTCAGCGTGCCGATGCCCGCCGGGCCGCCCATGGCATAGCCCGAGACAAGCAGCGCGAACTCCAGCGAGCCCTTGGCGGCCCAGAAGGGCCAGCGCAAGCGGTCGGTCATTGTCAGCGCCAACAGGTCCATGGCCCGGATGCCGAAGCCGCTCATGATGATCAGCGAGGAACCGTAGGCGCAGAGCATCGCGCCGCTGAGCATCACCGCGAATGGAGGCAGGGGCAGCAGTCGACCTGCGTCGGCCAAGCGCAAGAGGTCGATGAGGCTGCCGCAGAAAAAGAAGGTCCACAGGGGCGAGAGCACAGGCCGTTTTTTCGTCCAGACGGCCACCAGCAGCAGACAGATCACCGCCACCAGAGTCTGGGCTAGGCCGATGGTCAGGCGCACGTGGTTGAGCAGGCCCAGGGCGAAAACGTCCAGCGGGTCCGTGCCCAGGCGCGAGAGGATGAACATGAACGCGCCGACGGAAAAGATCCCGCAGCCGACCAAGTATATCCCGGCCTTCTCTCCGGCGGCGCCGCGCGGCCGGGACAGTTTGGCAAGAGTGGAAACAGACATTGGAAACCTCCTTGGTTGGTGTTGCGCTGACAATCATCCCGCGCTATGATTGTGTCCAGTGCAACCAAAACAATATGGAGTTTACCAAAATGCAATCTCTTGACCTGAACCTGCTGGTCGCCCTGGATGCGCTTTTGGCCGAGCGGAGTGTGACCCGCGCGGCGGAACGGCTGAACCTGAGCCCACCGGCCATGAGCCGGACGCTGGGGCGCATCCGCGAGGCGTTCGGGGATCCAATCCTGGTGCGCGCCGGGCGCGGCATGGTGCTCACACCACGGGCCGAGACCCTGCGCGTCGGAGTGCGCGACCTCGTGGCATCCGCGCGCGGGTTGCTGGAGCAGGGACGGGACTTCGATTTGGCGAGGCTTGAGCGAACATTCACCTTGCGGGCAAGCGATGCCCTCGTGCTGGCCTTCGGGCCAAGACTGGTCATGCTTGCGCGTGGGGTCGCGCCCGGGGTTCGACTCCGGTTCGTGCCTGAAGGAGAAGAAGATGTTGAAGCCTTGCGCGATGGCCGCGTGGACCTTGATATCGGCGTCATCGGCGAGACGGGGCCGGAGATCCGTGTGCAGAAACTATTTCGCGACCGTTACGTGGGGCTTGTCCGCAAGGGGCACGTCCTCTGCGAAGGCGAGGTCACACCGGAGCGCTACGCCGCACAGACTCATGTGGCCGTGTCACGGCGTGGCGTGGGCAAGGGCCCCATCGACAAAGGGCTGGAGGAACGGGGACTCGCCCGTTTCGTCGCTGTGGTGGTCTCCACCATGCCCGAAGCCGTGTCCCTGGCCATGAACTCGGACTTGGTCGCCTCCGTGCCGGAGCGGTTGGCCCAGGCGGCGAAGCTGGACGCCTTTGCCTTCCCCCTGCCGGTCCGCACGGAGGACATCACCATCGCTCACGCGTGGCATCCCAGGTTCGAGGCCGACCAAGCCCATAGTTGGCTGCGCGGCTGCGTACGGCAGGCGTTTGGCGAGGCTGGCTGACCGATGTGTCGAACGGCAAGTGTTGTCCGAAATCCAATATCATTCGACACTGCAGCAGCGATTAATCACTTCAGGATTCCTCGCCGCGCCCATGCAACTTTCTGGGAACGCAGCGGACCCTTGGACTCTTTGAGGCGAGCAATCAGGACGATTGACTCTGGGTGTTCCATTTCTTCTTTTGACCGGGAAGCAAGGGCGGCAGCCCTTTTCCCCGCCGGGGTTGTGCCCGAAACATGCTCCGCAGGCCAAGGGGCATCCGCCCCTTGGAACCCGGTTAAGGAAGAAAGAGCCTTTCCCTTTCGCAGGGTTCCAGGGGGCGCGCAGCCCCCTGGCCGCCGGAGGCCCCCACAGGCACAACGCACCCTGAACCTTGGCGGCGGGGCCGAAATCCGGCGCTACGCCTACGATTCCGCCGGGCGCTTGTCCCGCGTCACGGACGGCTCGGGCGGCTTGCTGGAGTCCTACCAGTACGACCACGAGGGCCGACGACTCGCCGACATCAGCCCGCAGCGTTTCCGTGGCGAGCAGCGCTACAGCTACAACCTGGGCAACCGGCTGGGGCAGGCCGGTGCCACTCAATACGGCCACGACAAGGCGGGCTTCCGCAACCTGAAGATTGAGGGCGGCTCATCGGGCCAGCGCGAGACGCACTACCAGTACGAACCCTCGGGCCTGTTGCTACGCGTGGACCCGCCGGATGGGCGGCGGATCGACTACGCTACGACGCCAGGGGCCAGCGCACGGAGAAGCGCATCAACGGCCGCGTGGTCGAGGCCTATCGCTGGCTGGACCCGCTGCGGCTGGAGGAGTTCTTCGACGGTCGCGAGTGGTGGCGGCTGGCGTACCTTGAGGGCCGGACTCCCGTTGGCGTAACCAACGGCGACGACTCGTACTTATTGCTTTGCGACCAGGTCGGCACGCCGCTGGCCCTTGCCACCACGGATGGTCATGCTGTACAGACGATGCAATACGACAGCTTCGGCAACCCCCTTCGGGGGCTTCAAGGGCCTGTTCGCCTCCCCTTAGGCTTCGCGGGCGGGCTCTTTGACGGGGACACCGGCCCTTCCCAATTATAGGGCGCGCTTCGTCTGGCGCGATTACGACGCCGACACCGGGCGCTTCACCGCCCTCGCCCCCCTTGGCGCAAAGGGCGGCGACAAGGACTGGTACGGCGACTCGCGTTGATGATCCGGTCAACCGGGTGGACATGTGGGGGCTGTGGTCCTTGTTCGGAGTCGAATTTGGCGGCGACGGCAGGCCTGTTTGGCAGCCCAAGTACGGCAATTGGGGCGGCCAGGACTGGAGCGGCGGGCAAAATCCGAAGCAGCATGGCCGTCAGGATGGCGACGCCCCTCCCGTGGACAGTTCCGACGAGGTGTACAAGCGCCACGATGAGGCCTGGGGCCGCTGCGACAACGAGGATATCCTCGCAAACGATCCTGACAAATGGCGCAAGAACTGCAAGAGGGACGCGGACAAAGTGCTGGTGGACGACCTGAAGAGGCTGCCAGATGATCCAAAGGAATGGGAAAGCCCGCCGCCGTCAGGGGCGGATGGCGTGGCAAAAGGTTTTCAAAGGATGGCTGAATGGTGGTTCTCAATCTAGTCCGCTCATCACAAGTTGATGGTGGTTTGATTATGTTTGGCATCATCACGTATGGCCTTGCGTGGCTTTCCTTGCCGCTTGAAGCAGCGTTGATCTGGGCCCCGTTTTGGGTTTACCTCATTGTACCTGTCATCCCGTGGCTATTATGCTTTGCCTACGTCATTTTTGAAACACGCAAGATTCGGCTTTATTGGTGGATTTTGCCATCAGCGGTGCTTGCACTGCATTCAGTGCTGCTAGGCATCGTTATGATGCTCGCCTGGACCATCGGTGGCTTCGTGTAGCAAACACTCTCTGCCCCGGCCCGGACTCACCTCCGGGCCGGGGCACTATCTTTGCGGACTAGGCGCGGACACCGGGCGCTTCACCGCCCTGGACCCCATGGGCGCAAAAGGCGGCGACAAGGACTGGTACGGCGACTCGCGTGGATGATCCGGTCAACCGGGTGGATGTGTGGGGGCTGGAGAGCGAGTCAAACAAAAAAGAATCCACTGGGAACGAAAACGAGGATCCAGCCAAGGAGGCCGCCAAGCACATTGTGGGCAGTGGGATCAAAAGCGCGCGGTGGAATGCCGCCAAGGGGTATGCCGCTGATGGCTTGGCCGGAGCGGCAGCACGTGGAGGGCTGGGCCTCGGAACGGGGATGGCCTTGGGAACCGTTCTGGAATCCCCTCCGGTCAAGAAAAAGGTGGATCAGGCCATCACATGGTTTGAGGACAACGACAAGCCGACCAGTGATGGCACTATGCAGGACTGAATGACAAACGCCATGCCGCCTTGTCCGAACTGCGGACGCCCACTGAAGAAAGTCAACTACACCCGCCTCGGGTGGATCAACTTCACTGGAGCGCTGGCGTCGGTGTTCTTTGCGTACTGGGCGAGCCCTGCCTATGCTCTCATTGCCGTGGGCGAACTTGGCGTCAGTGTTTTCTATTTTCTGAGGCGAGATACGCACTATGTGTGCAGGCAATGCATGCGCCGCTATGGAGCGGACGAAGTCAGGCAAACAAGCCTGGATGATGGAACTTGAGGGAGTCATCGTTTATTCCACGCATTTCGCAGATTTGCCGACGGAAGTCGGTGAACCGTTGACACCGGCGGCATCCACCAAATGAATGCGGGGCGGGGAGTGTGCGAGACTCCCCGCCCCGTCGGCATTTTTGAGACGCGCAATCGGGTGTTACATTTCTTCCTTTGACCGGCGAGGAGGTGCGGCAGCCCAAAGAGGAACTGGCCGCCTGCGGGGGGGCGCAAGGCCAGCTTCCCCTCAGGCGCGGCGCCGTGGCCGAGGTCCTTGCGCGCCACGGCTGCACGCCAAAGCCCGACACAGGCGCGGGCGGCCTGGACGCCGTGGTGCTGGTGGAGATGGTGCGCGACGGTGCGAACCCGGACGAGCTGCGCCGGGAGATATTGACCCACGGCGGGCTGTACGCCCACGCGGGCACCAACGATCTGCGCGTGGTGGAGCGGCGGTATCAGGAGGGAGACGAGGCGTCCGGCCGACTCATCCAGGTTCTGGCCTACAATGTGGCCAAGGCCGCAGGCGGCATGGCCCGCAGCGCGCTGCTTGTGGAAGAGATAACGCGCCGGGTGCGCTTTCTGGCCCCGGTGCTGTGCCTGCCGCAGGTGGACGAGATACAGGCCCTGGCCAAGGGCGCGGAGCTTGCGCTTTGCGGCCGCGCGCCAGTGCTGGACTACAAGGGCTGAAGACAACGCGGCGGCGATGCATCACGGCCGGGGCGCGGTCGAGTAAGGCAAGCCTCCATGGTCCGGTCGTCCTGCAGGACCGTCATGCCCTGGGCAACCGCACGATCAGCGTCGTGGCTCCCGGCTCGGCGGCGTCCAGCTCCACTCTGCCGCCTTGCGCCTCGGCGAAAAGCTGGGCGGAATAGGTTCCCAGGCCGGTGCCGGTTGTTTTGCCGCTGGTGGCGTACTTTTCAAAGAAATGTTCGCGCAACGCGCTGGGCACTTCCCCGCTGTTGCGGATGACCACCCGCGCACATTCAACGCGCTCCAGCCGTATGTCCACGCGCCCTCCCACGGGCGAGGCCTCCAGGGCATTGAGCAACAGATTGCTCAAAATGGGGTGGCACAAACGTTCCTCGCCCCATACGGTGAAGGCGCTGTCCGGCGTCGGCGGCTGGCCGTCCAGGGTGACGGTGAAGGCGACTTCCTTGCCCGCGGCGGCGTCGCGCAAGGCGGCCAACGCCTCGCGCAGCACGGGGACCAGATCGCAGGCCGAGGGCGCGCACACGTAGCGCCCCAGCTCAATCTTCATCAAATCCAGCGACATGTCCACCTGCCGGAGCATGCTGCGGCCGCTATCCTCAATAAGCTGCAAATACTCCAGCTGCTCCGGGTTCAGATTATTCTCCCCGCGGATGAGCTGCGGCAGGTTGATGATGCCGTTGAGCGGCGTCTTGAGATCGTGCCGGATGATGGTGTCGATGTCCGCCTTGAGGCGCTCCAGCTCTTTGCGCTCGGAAATGTCCTGCACCACGCCGGTCAATATGCGCTCGCCGTCGGCGTCGGCCCGGCGGGCCATGATGCGCACCCAGCCCGGACGGCCGGCTCCATGGGCCAGGCGCAGCTCCAGGTTGAAAGACGCGCCCGTCCGCCCGGCGTCCTGGATGGCCTCGCGCAGGGCGCCGCAATCCTCCAGGGCGAGGAACTCCTGCCATGTGGCGATGTCCGGCATCGGACCATCGTCGCTCCCCAGCAGCCGACTTGTCTCGCCGGTCCAGCCGCGCTCGCCGGTGTCGAGGTTCTGGCTCCAGCCGCCAATGCGCGCAAGGCTCTGGGTTTGGTCCAGCAACTCTTGATTGCTGCGCAGGGCCGCCTCGGCCCGGAGACGTTCGGTGATGTCGCGGATGACCACGATGGTGCCCGCGAAACGCATGTCTTGCCAGAGCCCGCAGGCGGAAAGCTCAAAATCGCGGGAGGGGCAGGTCTGGCCGTCGGGCTGCTTGGCCACAAGCTTCAGGTTCAGATTGCGCGTGGAGCGTGGCATGCGCCGCCGCTCGTTGATGAGCTTGGGAGGCTGGCCGTCGGGCGGGGTTTTGCCGAAAAGAGCCGGGAGCACCAGCTCCCGATCGTGCTCCCGCACGTCTTGCGGCTGGAAGAACTGGTGGAAGTGCCGCCCGCGAAGTTCCTCCGGCTCAAACCCGATGAGGTCGCGGCTGGCGCTGTTCACCTCCACCAGCACGCCCTTGGGATCAATGAGCCAGATGAGGTCCGGCGAGGTCTGGATCATGATGCGGTACTTTTCCTCGCTCCGACGCAGGGCCTCGCGCGTGCGCTCCAGATCCGTCACGTCGTAGGAAATGCTGCCGACACGGTCAGGGCGGCCATTCCCGTCGTAGAGCGGAAACTTCACCGTCACGAAGTGGCGCGCGTCGCGGGCGCCCTTGAGCGGCCGCTGGTAGGTCATGGGCGTGGCACCCTCAAGCACAAGCGCGTCCTCGTCCATAATCTTGCGCGCAACGTCCGGCGGAAAAACGTCGGTGACGCGCTTTCCCGCCATGGACTGGCCCGCGCCGTGCACCTCGTCGTGTTGGCGGTTGGTCACCAGGTACCGTCCGGCGCGGTCCTTCACGCAGATGAGCGCGGGCGAATAGTCGAGCAGGGCCTGCAGCTTCTCCTGCTTCACGCACAGCTCCTGCTCCACCTCGCGGCGGCGCGTTATATCCGAGACCATGCCCTCGTAATAGGCCACGGAGCCATTCGAGGCGCGCACGGCGTGGGCGTCCAGGGAGAGCCAGACGAGCGAGCCATTGCGCCGCCTGGCCGTGAACTCCATGCCGCTGACAGCTCCCTGGGCGTCGAGACGCTCCAACACCATGTCCCGCCTGCCGGGCTCCGCGTACAGGTCGCTGCCGATGTCGCGCATGTGCTCAATGAGCTCCTGCGGGGCGTTGTAACCCAGCAGGCGCGCCATGGCCCGGTTGGCGTCGTGCAAACGCCCCCCCGGCGTGGCGCGGAAGATTCCCGCCGCGGAATTCTCGAACATCTCCCGATACTTCAGCTCCGCCCGGGCCAGCTCGTCCGTGCGGCCCTCCAACGTGCCGGCCATCTGGTCAAAGGCCAGGGCCAGCTCTCCCAATTCGCCGCCGCCGGTTGCGCCTATGCGATACGCATAGTCCCCCTCGCTCAGCTTCCGTGTGGCCAGCCACAGGGTGCGGATGTGCCGCAGCACCAGACTGTTGCTGAAAAACCATGTTGCGACGAGCACAACGGCCGTCATGAGGCCGATGAACAGCAGGTTGCGGGTCAGGCTGCGGCGCGCGTCGGCGAGGACACGCTCGGTGGGCATGCCCACGCGCAAAAACAGAGCGGCCCCGCCCCCCCCCGCCAAATGCGAAAGGAAGTAGATGCGCCGGACCCCATCCACGCCATCCGCCTCCCAGCTGTCCTGTCCGCTGTGGCGCAGGTCGGGCAGAACCCCCTCCGAACCTGGCGCGCTTTTGCCCACGGCGGAGGCGGTCCAGGGATAGCGCGCGAGAATGGTCCCCTCGGAGTCGATTACCGAGGCCGAAGCACCATCGGGCAACGCCTGGTCATCGAGAACATGCTGGAAAGTCGCAAGATTGAGCGAGACATACAGCACATGCCGGGGCACGCCGTCAGCATCCGCCAGGGGCAGCGCAAGGGGCAGCTCACCCCCCTCCTTCGCCTCGCGGTAGTGGCCGATGGTGAAAGCGCCCGCGTGCAGCGCCTCTTGCAGCCAAAACTCCCGCGATACGTTCGCGGGCGCGGCGTTGGCCCCGCCCAGCCCGGCGTTGGCGCAGGCGGAGCTGCCGTTGCGCCGGTATACGCCGACTCTGCGGACAAAGGCGTGCTGGTTGGAAAGGATGTCCACGATGCGCTGACAGGCGCCCGGCTCATGAAAGTTTGGGCCGGCCATGGAAGCGGATTGTTCCATGAGCAGACGGGCGCGTTCAATGAGTGCGTTGCCGGTGGCGGCGTATGAGACGGTGAGCCGACGCGCGTTGCTCAAGGCCTCGCGCTTGGCGGCGGCGTAGTCGTCCACGGCCATGTAAAGCGCCATGCACAGCACCGGGAGCATGGCCAGCAGAACGATGGCGAGCAGTCGCGCCTTCAACCCTTTCAGCTTGAGGAAAGACATGAGAACCGTCCACTCCCATCGCCCGCGGCGGCTCCTTTGCGGCAAGCCGTGCGGTGCGCGTCTGACCCAGGCCCCCAGAAGCGGATGGGGCCCGGCGGAACGCCCCGCACCCGCGGGCAAACCACGTGGCGCGCTCCCGGCCGCGCAAGCGCTGTGCCGGAAGACGCCACGTCCCCAAGACCCCAATTCACTATTGCCATAAATTTAGTCAACATCGCAAGGGGTTGCAACATGAGATACAGAGAACACGTATCCCTGCGATTCTCTCGGGAACGGCGTGCCGAAGCGCGCGGGGTCACCCCGGCAGTTCCGATGTGCAGTGCGGACAGCGCACGGCCTTGATGCTGATGACGCTGGCGCAGAACGGGCAGTCGCGCGTGGTGGGCGCGGCTGGGGCTGACTCCTCTGTTTTCTGCAAATCGCGCAGGCGGTTCATGGCGCGGACAACAAGAAAAATCGCCATCGCCACAATAAGAAAATTGATGACGGTGTTGGCGAAAAGCCCAAGGTTCATTGTGACGGCCCCGGCCTTTTTCGCCTCGGCCAGCGCGGCGTAGGGGCCCGGCGTCGCGCCGTCGCGCAGCGTCAGGTACAGGTTGGAAAAGTCCACGCGGCCAAGCAGCAGGCCAATGGGCGGCATCAACACATCATCCACCAGCGACTTGACAATGCCGCCAAAGGACGCGCCGATGACAATGCCCACGGCCATGTCCACCACGTTGCCACGCATGATGAATTCCTTGAATTCCTTAAGCACGCACACCTCCCCGCCGCCGCGCGGCTCTGATCCGGCAAAGCCGGCTACGCAGAATTTGCATTCAGCGCAAGACATGCTACATATTGCAACATCCAGTCAATAGAACAGGATGCCATGCACTCCAAAACGCCCCTCCAAGCCCTCCGAGTTCCCGCGGCGAGCCATTGCAAACAGGTGCGGACAAACCTCGCCGGACTCTTGGACGATGTGGCCCATCCCATTTTCGCCATCGATGGGGCGGGAGCATTTACGTATTTGAACCTGGCCGCCTGCCATGCGCTGGGCCAGGGCCGGGCGCTGCTGCTTGGCGCCAAGGCGGCAGGATTGCAGACGGCCGGGCAGACGGTGTTTCTGCACGGACGCGAGTACCTGGTGCAAATTTCCTCCGAACCCAACGCCGAAGGCGAGCGCGTTGGGCATCTGCTCGACATGACCGACCTGCGCAACACGGAGCTGGCCTGCGCCCTGGGCGACAAGCGCCTGGAGCTGCTGGTGCACAACCTGCCGCTTATGTTGCACGCCCACGACGAGGCCGGAGGCATTGTCTTCTGGAACCAGGAGTGCGAGCGCGTGCTGGGCTACACCGCGCAGGAGGCCATTGGCGATCCCGCCTTCTATGAACGCCTTTATCCCGATCCTGACTACCGGGCGCGGGTGCTCGCCGACGGCATTGCCCCAGACCCGGCTGGCGGGCGCGAAGTCGTCATGCGCGCGGCCGATGGCGCCGACCGCACCATCGTATGGACGACCGTGCCGCAGGCCCTGCCCATGCCCGGCTGCACCGCCTGGCAAACCGGTGTGGACAAGACCGCGCAAAAGGCGGCGGAGGCGGCCCTCGCCGAGGCGGAACGGCAGGTCAACGCCCTGTTTTTGGCCTCGCCCATGGGCATGCATTTGTACCGGTTAAAGCCGGATGGCGACCTCGTCTTCGCCGGGGCCAACCCCGCGGCGGACACCATCCTCCACCGCGACCACTCGCGCCTGACCGGGCAGCCGGTGGAGATGGCCTTCCCCGAGCTTGCGGGAAGCGAGGCGGCGGAACGCTTCCGCCGGGCCTGCCGTTTCGGCGAGGCCTGGAAGGCCGACCATTTCGACTACCAAGGCGAGCAGGCTTCCGGCGCGTACGAACTGCACTGCTTCCAAACCCTGCCCGGGGCCTGCGCCTGCATGTTCCTTGACCAAACCGAGCACAAACGGCTGGAAACACGCCTGCGCATGCAGGCCCTGTACGATCCGCTGACCGGGGTGGCCAACCGGTCGCTGTGCGTGGAGCGCATCGACACCGCGCTGCAGCGCGCCAAGCGCCGCCACGACTACCATTACGCGGTCATCCTCCTCGACCTGGACCGTTTCAAGAACATCAACGACACTCAGGGACACACCGTGGGCGACGCGGTGCTGATGGAAATAGCCGCGCGCCTGCGCGCCTGCGTGCGCGAACTGGACACGGTGGCCCGCATGGGCGGCGACGAGTTCGTCATCGTCATGGAGGAGTTCGACTCCTACAAGCGCCCCATTCAGGCCATCAAGCGCATCCGCGAGGAATTGCGCCTCCCCGTGCGCGTGCAGGAGCTTGAGCTCAGCGTCAGCGCCAGCGTGGGGCTGGCCCTGGGCCAAACGCCCGCAGCCAGCGCCGAGGAGGTGCTGCGCAACGCCAACCTGGCCATGCACCGCGCCAAGGCCATGGGCCGCAACCGGGTAAAAAGCTTCACGCAATCGCTGCTGACGCAAACCGTGCGCGTGGTGCGCCTGGAAAACGAAATGGACCTGGCCATCGCCCGGGGCGAGTTCTTCCTCGAATTCCAGCCCATCATCAAACTGGGGAAGACGGAGCAGCTCTTCGGCTTCGAGGCGCTGGCCCGTTGGCGGCACCCGGAACGCGGGCTCATCATGCCCAGCGAATTCATCCCCATCGCCGAGGACTCCGGCAAGGTGGTGGAGCTGGGCTACTGGGCCCTGCGCGAGGGCTCGCGCATATTGAACGCCTGGCGCGGCCGCTATCCGCACCTCGCCGACGCCATGCTCTCCGTGAACCTTTCGCCGCAGCAGGTGCCCAAGCCGGACTTTTTGCCGCGCATGCGCGAAATACTGAACGAAACCGGGTTGCCCGCGCGCAATCTCAAGCTTGAGGTGACGGAGACGGCGCTGATGCAAAGCGGGGCCTCGGTGCTCAACAAGCTTACCGAGCTGCGCGACATGGGCGTCACCTTCTCCGTGGACGACTTCGGCACCGGCTATTCCAGTCTGGCCTACCTCACCCGCCTGCCGCTGGACCACCTGAAGATCGATCTGTCCTTTGTGCGCATGCTGGAAAGCGGCAAGGAGAACCTCGAAATCGTGCGGGCCATCATCCAGCTGGCCACAAGCCTGCGCATGGACGTGGTGGCCGAGGGCGTGGAGACGCTCAGCCAGCAGGGCATTCTGCAAGGCCTGGGCTGCGAGTACTTCCAGGGCTATCTCTTTGCCCGTCCCCTGCCGGAGGACAAGGCCGAGGAATTCCTGCGCCGCTTCGACACCGCGCTCGCCGACGGCGGAAAATCCGCCGTGTGCAGGCTGCCGGCATAGCATGTTCGAAGGGCTTCAGGGAGCGGTTCTCGCCGGCGCCGCGCTTGGCCTTTCGGCGGGCGTTTCGCCAGGCCCCCTGCTGGCGCTGGTCATCGCGCAAACCCTGGCCTACTCCGTACGCGAAGGCGTCAAGGTGGCCGTTGCGCCGCTGCTCTCCGACCTGCCCATCGTGCTGGCGGCCCTGGCCCTCACAGGCATGCTGGCCGGCCACCCGGTTCCGCTGGGCCTGCTCACCCTTTGCGGCGCGCTGTACCTGGCCTGGTGCGGGCTGGAAGGGCTGCGCTTCCGTCCCGGGGCGCTTGGCCAGGCTCCGTCCAGACCGCGCTCCATGCGCAAAGGCGTGTTGGCGAATTTTCTCAATCCCAGCCCGTACCTGTTCTGGGGCGGCGTGGGCGCGCCGTTGCTGACGCGCTACTGGGCCGAGGGCGGCGGCGCGGCGGCGGGTTTCCTGGCCGGATTCTATGCCTGCCTCGTGGGTGCAAAAGTGCTGGTGGCCTGGATTTCCGGCAAAGCCGGCCCGGTGGTGGGCAGTCCGGCGTACGCGCTTGTGATGCGGCTGCTGGGGCTGGCGCTGCTCGCCTATGCGGGGTGGTTCGCACGCGATGCCTGGCGGCTGCTCACGGGTTGAGCCTCCCGCGTCTCGCCCCTGGCGCGCCCGCTGGGGGCCAAGCCAAGCAGACAGGATGGCAGGCCCGGCGCTGGTCGGCGCGGAATGCGCGTGAAATGGGCGTGGAGCGGGCGCCGGATTGCGCGCGCCTCAAACCTCGCGCAGCGGCATGTGATGCTCGCCGCCGGGCATGCGCTCGCACTCGCGGAACACGCGCATGTGGCAGCAGGCACAACGCTCCGGGTCCAGCCTGGGCACCATGTGGGCGATGGCCTCCGACTCGGACTCGAAGATATGCTCTCCTCCAAGCCTGCGCACGCACATGCCTCGGTCCAGCACCTCCCGCACCTCGGTTTTGAGCGAACAGAAGGACATGTCCCGGCCGGAAAGCTTGAGGCTCAGCGCCTCGTTGAAAAGCATGTGGCACCCGCTGGCGTCGATGAAATTGATGCCCCCGCCGACGATGAGGATGTGGCACTGCTCGGGGAAGTCATCCATGATGCGGTGCAGTTCCTCGGAGATGTGCGTCACCGCGCCGAAGAAGATGCTGCCGTCCAGGCGCAGGATCTTGAGCTGCGGACATTCGGGCACGGCCTTGCGCCGCACGTTCACCAGGGGCCGCCGCAGGCTGTCCGGGTCCGGGGCGAGCACGATGAAGCTCGGATGCGAGGTGCGCTTGAGGTACAGCAGCAGCGAGAGCAGCACGCCGCAGAAAATGGCGAACTCCATCTGCACGAAGAGCGTGGCTAAAAACGTCGCCAGCAGCACCGCGGCTTCGCTTTTGTCCGTATGCAGAATGTGGCGGATGCCCTTCGCGTCGAGCAAGTTGGCCGCCACCAGCAAGATGACGCCGCCCATGGCCGCAACCGGCAGGTACGCCGTCAACGGGGCGATGAGCAGCACGATGCAGGCCAGCAGCATGGCGGAAAACACGGCGGCAAGCGGCGTTTTGGCGCCGGATTCGAAATTGAGCCCCGTGCGCGTGAAGGAGCCGGAGGTGGGGTAGGCCGAAAAGAAGCTGCCCAGGATGTTGGAGAGCCCCTGCCCCACGAACTCCTGCGAGTTGTCGATCATCTGCTGCGAGCGCACCGCCACCGCCCTGGCGATGGACACGGCCTCCGCCAGACCGAGCATGGCCACGGCCACAGCGCCGGGCACCAGCCTGCGCACGGAGTCGATGTCCAGCGAGGGCATGGACAAGGGCGGCAGCGAGGAGGCCAGCGCGCCCAGCAGCGCCACGCCATGGTCGCGGGCGTCCAGCGCCGCGCACAGAATCCCGCCGAAGATCATCGCCAGCAGCATGCCCGGCGCCTTGGGCCAAAACCGGCGCAAAGCCAGCGCGGCGAGCATGGTGCCCAGGGCGATGCCCAGGCTGTAAGGATTGACCGCCCCCATGTGGACAAACAGATGCGTCCAGGTGTTGAGGAACAGCCCGCCGCGAGGCAGCTCCATGCCGGTAACGGCCCCCAGCTGGCTGGTGGCGATGAGCACCGCCGCACCGGCCATGTAGCCGGTAATGACGGAAAAGGACACGAAGTTGACGATGGACCCGAAGCGCGCCAGACCAAGCGCAAGCTTCATTATTCCGGCGAGCAGCGCAAGGGTGAGGGCGAGACGGATGTACTCCGGCGAATAAGGCGCGGCGAAATGCGCAAGGGTGACGAACACCAGCAGCGAAACCGTTGTGGTTGGACCGGAGACAAGATGGTGCGACGAGCCGAACAGCGCGGCGACGAGGACCGGCACCATGGCCGAATACAACCCGTATTCCGGCGGCAATCCGGCAATGGCCGCAAAGGCCACGCACTGCGGCAACACGATCACAGCGCCTGTCAGCCCGGCCCAGAGGTCGGCCTTCAGCGTGCGCCGCGACACCTGCGGCCACCAGGAAAGCAGGGGCAGCATGCGCGGCGCGGCCTCGCGCAATTTGCTCAAGGCCGATTTCGGCTGGGGAATTTCACACTGGTCCATGTGCCTATCCTAAAAATGGTTGCTCTTCCCACTACCCTAAATATAGCGCAAACAGCCTGAGCATGCCAGAACAAATGCATGCGGCGGATGCGCTCCCCTTGCGCTTGTCCGCAATTTCGGACAAAATGTCTTACCGAGCGTATGGACGGGCGCGGGATGGCCCGCCGCCCTGCCTGATTTTTCGGACAATCCTCGGCGCGCCCCATCACCCTTCCCCGGGGACACACCCAACCACCGTAAATCAAACTCTTAATTTTATCATGTTCCCTTTGGCACACAAGTTGCGAAGTCTTCGGTTTTGAACTAGGCCCAGAGTTACGCTACCAACATGTCCAAACCTTCCATATAAGAAAGAGGGATAAAAACATGGCGAAGAAAATGAAGACCATGGACGGCAACACGGCCACAACGCACGTGGCTTATGCCATGAGCGAGGCCGCGGCCATCTACCCCATCACCCCGTCGTCCACCATGGGCGAAATTGCGGACGAGTGGGCCGCCAAGGGCCTGAAGAACATCTTCGGCCAGGTGCTCAACATCCGCCAGATGCAGTCCGAGGCGGGCGCCGCGGGTGCGGTGCATGGCTCGCTGGCCGCCGGCGCGCTCACCACCACCTTCACGGCCTCCCAGGGCCTGCTGCTCATGATCCCCAACATGTACAAAATTTCCGGCGAGCTTCTGCCCGGCGTGTTCCACGTTTCGGCCCGCGCCATCGCCGCGCACGCCCTGTCCATCTTCGGCGACCATCAAGACGTAATGGCCTGCCGCCAGACAGGCTTCGCCATGCTCTCCTCCTCCTCTGTGCAGGAGTGCATGGACCTCGCCCTGGTGGCGCACCTTTCCGCCATCGACTCCAGCGTGCCCTTCGTGCACTTCTTCGACGGCTTCCGCACCAGCCACGAAATCCAGAAGATCGAGGTCATCGACTACGAGGACATGGCGAAACTGGTCAACCACGACAAGATCGCCGAATTCCGCAAAAAGGCCATGAACCCCGAGCATCCGGTGCTGCGCGGCACGGCTCAGAACCCGGACATTTACTTCCAGGGACGCGAGCGCTCCAACCCCTACTACGACGCCGTCCCCAAGATCGTCATCGAAAACATGAAGAAAGTGGCCAAAATCACCGGCCGCAAGTATAAGCCCTTCGACTACGTTGGCGCGCCCGACGCCGAGAACATCATCATCGCCATGGGTTCCGGCTGCGAGACCATCGAAGAGGTCATCGCCATGCAGGCCAAGAAGGGCAAAAAGGTCGGCCTCATCAAGGTGCGCCTGTACCGCCCCTTCGACGCCGCCAGCTTCTTCGCCGTCATGCCCAAGAGCGTCAAGAAGATCACCGTGCTTGACCGCACCAAGGAGCCCGGCGCCCTGGGCGACCCGCTGTACCAAGACGTGTGCGCCGCCTTCATCGAGCGCGGCGGCACCCTCCCCGAGCTCGTCGCCGGCCGCTACGGCCTGGGCAGCAAGGAATTCCGCCCCAACCACGTCATGGCCATCTACAAGAACATGGAGAAGGCCAAGGCCAAGAACCACTTCGTCGTCGGCATCGAGGACGACGTGACCAAGACCAGCCTGCCCGTGGGCCCGGCCATCGCCACCACGCCCGAGGGCACCGTGCAGTGCAAGTTCTGGGGTCTGGGATCCGACGGCACCGTGGGCGCGAACAAGAGCGCCATCAAGATCATCGGCGACAACACCCCGCTCTACGCCCAGGGCTACTTCGCCTACGACTCCAAGAAGAGCGGCGGCATCACAGTCTCCCACCTGCGCTTCGGCAAAAAGCCCATCCAGTCCACCTACCTGGTCGACACGGCGGACTTCATCGCCTGCCACAAGTCCAGCTACGTGCATATTTACGACGTGCTTGAGGGCATCAAGCCCGGCGGCACGTTCCTCATGAACTCCACCTGGAACACGGCGGAAGAAATGGAGGCCAACCTCCCCGCCGCCATGCTGCGCACCATCGCGGCCAAGAAAATCAAGCTCTACAGCATCGACGCGGTCAAGATCGCCGCGGCCGTGGGCCTTGGCAACCGCATCAACATGATCATGCAGACGGCGTTCTTCAAGCTCGCCAACGTGCTGCCCATAGACACCGCCATCTCACTGCTGAAGGACTCCATCAAAAAGACCTACGGCAAAAAGGGCGACAAGATCGTCAACATGAACATCGGCGGCGTTGACCAGACCCTGGCCAACCTCGTCGAGATCAAGGTGCCCGCCTCCTGGGCCAAGGCCGAGGACAAGGCCGTCCACACCGACAAGGTGCCCGCCTTCGTGAAGGACGTGATGCGCCCCATTCTGGCCCAGAAGGGCGACGAGCTGCCCGTCTCCGCCTTCACGCCGGACGGCTCCTTCCCCGTGGCCACCAGCCAGTACGAAAAGCGCGGCGTGGCCATCCTCGTGCCCGAATGGATCAAGGAAAACTGCATCCAGTGCAACCAGTGCGCCTTCGTGTGCCCCCACGCCACCATCCGCCCGGTGCTGGCCAGCGAGGCCGAGCTGAAGAAGGCCCCCAAGGCCTTCGACACCCTGCCCGCACAGGGCAAGGAGCTCAAAGGCCTGGCCTTCCGCATGCAGGTCAACACCCTGGACTGCATGGGCTGCGGCAACTGCGCCGACATCTGCCCCGCCAAGACCAAGGCGCTGGTGATGAAGCCCCTTGAGAGCCAGACCGCCGTGCAGGTGTCCAACCAGCAGTTCAGCGAAACCGTCTCCATCAAGGGCGACTTGGTGAAGCGCGAGAGCGTGAAGGGCAGCCAGTTCCAACAGCCCCTGCTTGAGTTCTCCGGCGCGTGCGCGGGCTGCGGCGAAACCCCCTACGTCAAGCTCATCACCCAGCTCTTCGGCGAGCGGATGATGATCGCCAACGCCACGGGCTGCTCCTCCATCTGGG
>Ga0183100_1000744_pt1 | contig 21389 bp, 17 predicted proteins | sample Biomet2_FD_127789 | JGI IMG/M metagenome (GOLD analysis project Ga0183100, IMG submission 127789) | Microbial communities from bioreactor (seeded with anoxic lake sediment) at LBNL, California, USA - Biofuel metagenome 2 | ecosystem: Engineered > Bioreactor > Anaerobic > Unclassified ...
TTAGAATATGTATATATTATTATAAAATCAATTAAATTAGAGGTAAGTATGTATTTATCAATACCAAAAAATTTGCTTGTGCCAGTTTCTTATGTTGAAAAGGAGAGTCTGGATATTGAAGAAATAGAATTTTTACAACAGAAAAATTCTAATGAAAATCTTACAAATCAAGTAAATAGAATTCAAAAACAGTTTATAAATATTATGAAAAAAAATATTTGTAGAAATTATTATAGAAATAAATAAAACTTTATTATTTAATGAATTATTTAATAGAAAAGCACTAAAATTGAAAGGCTGACATATATATTATTAAAATATTAATTTAAAGGAGCTGCAATTTTGGAAAAAGACAATTTAAAATCAGGGACTGATATGGATACAGCTGATATGAAAGAAATGATGCAAATGATGTACATTATGTCTATGATGCAAGCGATGCAAGGTATGCAAGGCATGCAAGGTATGAATGGAATGCAAGGCATGGATGGTATGCAAGGAATGAAAGGTATGTGCGGAATGCAAGGCATGGATGGTATGCAAGGAATGAAAGGTATGTGCGGAATGCAAGGCATGGATGGTATGCAAGGAATGAAAGGTATGTACGGAATGCAAGGCATGGATGGTATGCAAGGAATGAAAGGTATGTGCGGAATGCAAGGCATGGATGGTATGCAAGGAATGAAAGGTATGTACGGAATGCAAGGCATGGATGATATGCAAGGAATGAAAGGTATGTGTGGAATGCAAGGCATGAAAGGCATGCAAGGAATGAAAGGCATGTGCGCAATGCAAGGAATGTCAGAAATGAAACCAATGAAAGTAAAAGAAAAATAATGCGAATTAAAATGTAAAAATGTAAATTTTGAAATAAATTTATTATTTAGGGGACTTATTTTTAGTCCTCTTGTTTCCTAAAAAGAAAAAATTCATACTCTAAAATTTGCAATTTAGTGATATTCAAAAAAATAACAAGTCAGTATGCTAGTCTATTTCGTGTCATACTTCGTCGGTATATTCACCTAATAGCCCGATATGAGGCAAATATACCTTCTTGTTTGACGCAAAATATACATCACATCTTTGACTTGTTATTTTTCAAAATATCCATTATTTTGAAATAGACTATTAGTTAATTAATATTAATATATATTATAACGAGGTGATAAAGTATGAGTAAATATAAAGATATAAATTTTAAAGATAATAATCCAGACATAACAATAAATAAGATAAAAATTATTTTGGATAAAATTGGAATAAAAACGTTTGAAAGTAATTGGCGTAATTCAATTGAAAATTACTATTCAGTTACAATAAGAATTAATAATAGTAATCTAGCTACTAATGGAAAAGGAATAAGCCCTTCATATGCTTTAGCAAGTGCCTATGGAGAGTTAATGGAGCGACTTCAAAATCAAGCATTTTTCAAGTTATCTGTTGATGTCAGTCAAAATGCACTTAAATATAAAGGATTCTATTATTGTCCAGATGAAAAATCTATGACGTTTGATGAAGTATTGAAGTTTGAGAATGATTGGTTTAAAATTCAAGAAAAGCTTATTAGTAGAACTGTTGATAAAAGATCTCTTTTAAAAAAATGGATGTCAATTGCATATGAAAATTTCAATGCACACTTTATCTCTATTCCCTATATTAATATATTAACAAAAAGAGAATCATATATACCAATAAAAATGGTTTCTAAAATGTATATGTCTAATGGGATGTGTGCAGGAAATACAAAGGAAGAGGCTCTTGTTCAGGGATTATCAGAAATATTTGAAAGACACGTTAATCAGAAAATATTAATGGAAAATATTGTTCCGCCAGATATACCAATAAGTTATATAGCTAAATATCCACTACTTGAAAAAATGTTAAAGGACTTAGAGTTATCTGGTAATTATAAAGTTATGGTTAAAGATTGTTCGCTAGGTAAAGGATATCCAGTAATTGGTGTAATTATAATTAACAAATCGGACCAAACATATTTTGTGAAATTTGGTGCACATCCCAAATTTGAAATTGCCTTACAAAGAACACTTACTGAATTATTACAAGGTCAACACATAAAAATGCTAAAAGGTGTTACAGAATTTTCTTCAATTCCACAAATTGAAAATGTTCATAATAACATGATTGGAATTTTAGTAAACGGCTCTGGAAGTTATGATAAAAATTTATTCTCTAATAAAAAGTCATATGAATTTACAGAATTTAATAACGTAAATAGTGATAGCAATTCAGATATGTTAGAATATTTATTAAATATATTAAAAAGAGATGATTATTCTATATTTATCAGAGATGTGTCATTCTTAGGTTTTCCAAGTTATCATGTGATTGTACCAGGATTTAGTGAAGTCGAGAGTGTTTATGATGTTGAAGCTCTTGACAATTATAGTAGCTACATTAAAATCAAAAAATATTTAAGAGATATTGACAATATAAGCAATGATGAAATTACGGAATTAATAAGTAATCTAAATAGTGCAAGTATAAAAAAGAAAATATCAGTAACTGAGATATTAAATATAAATATATTTGATAAAGTTAATTGGTACTATTCAGATATAGAATTGTTAAAATGTGCATTGTCCTATAAAATAGGTAGATATCAAGAAAGTTTTAATTATATAAATAATTTTATAAATTCATTAAACAATCCTAATAATGATAAATTTAATTATACTTATTACAAATGTGTTAGAGATTATATTGGTAATAGAGCTTCTAATTTTGATAGTAACACTAATATAAAATTATTAGAACAGTTTTATCAATTAGAAATGATTGAGGATGTGACTAAAAATTTCCATAACAATAAAAATGTTATTGAGAAGTTTGGTGCAATTTCTTGTTGGAATTGCAATAACTGTGATTATGTTGATAATTGTTGGAGTAAAGAACATGACAGAATATTTATGATTTTAAAAGATCAGTATTCTTCAAATATCTAGAGTATTGGTTATTAGATAATATGACAAATATTTTCGTTCACATGTCTTATCCTGATATTAAAAAATATATTATTGACAAAATTTATACAATAATATATTATTTTAATTAAATTAATAAATGAAAAGCAATGAAAAAGAGGAGTAAAAACCTAAAGGCATTATAGGAAACTCACTCAGAGAAGATGAGGAGTACAGTTCTTTTATCGAAATCATAGATTTACAAAGAACTAGTAAGAGAGAGGGAGCAGCTGAAAACCCTTATGCTAAAAGTTTTGAAGGTAGCTTTTGAGCTTCTTTAGTGAATTTAATAGTAGCTAAAGACGGTTTATCTAAATCGTTATTTAAATTAAGAGTCCATTAAAGTAGCACATGTAATTATGTTATTGCTTTTGTGGAAATAAAGGTGGTACCGCGAGTCTTCGTCCTTTTTGTGATGAAGGCTCTTTTGGCGTTGAGAATCCAAATTTTATATTTGGTTATTCGAAGGCCCCCAGCGAACGCATGTGAGTCGGGTTTCCTTTTAAAATATATAACTGAGTTCAACAAAAACTTGTTCATTTATTATGCATTGTACATTGAGTAAATTAAAAGCTTGGAGGAATAAAAATGTCAGAAATTAAAAACATATCAACTACATATGATCCAAAAGAATTTGAGGATAGAATTTATAAAACTTGGGAAGAAAAAGGTTATTTTACACCAGTAATTGATAAAAAGAAAAAACCTTATACAATAATAATGCCACCACCAAATATAACTGGTGAACTTCATTTAGGTCATGCATTTGATGATACTCTTCAAGATATGCTTATTAGATTTAAGAGAATGCAAGGATATTGCACATTATGGTTACCAGGAGAAGACCATGCTTCTATTGCAACAGAAGTTAAAGTTGCCAATGAATTAGCTAAACAAGGTTTAAATAAGAAGGAAATGGGTAGAGAAGCATTCCTTGAAAAAGTTTGGGAATGGAGTGATGAATACCGAGCAAGAATAAGAAATCAAGTTAAAAAACTTGGTGTATCAGCTGATTTTACAAGAGAAGCTTTTACAATGGATGAAAATCTTAGTGCTGCTGTAAAACACGTATTTGTTAAGCTTTATAATGAAGGATTAATTTATCAAGGAAATAGAATAACTAACTGGTGTACTCATTGCCAAACTGCATTATCTGATGCAGAAATTGAATATGAAGAACAAGCAGGTCACTTCTGGCATATTAATTACCCATTAGCTGATGGTTCTGGAGTTTTAGAAATTGCCACAACTAGACCTGAAACTTTACTTGGAGATAGTGGTGTTGCTGTTAATCCTAATGATGAAAGATATAAGCACCTTATTGGTAAGAACGTAATATTACCATTAGTAAATAGAGAAATCCCAATAGTAGGGGATGACTATGTAGATTTAGAATTTGGTACTGGTGCTGTTAAAATGACTCCAGCTCATGATCCTAATGACTTTGAAGTAGGAAAGAGACACAACCTTGAAATCATAAGAATTATGGATGATAAGGGTGTAATAAATCATTTAGGTGGTAAATATCAAGGCTTAGATAGATATGAAGCTAGAAAAGTTATAGTTAAAGATTTAGAAGAGTTAGGTCTTTTAGTTAAAATTAAAGATCATGCTCACAATGTTGGAACTCATGATAGATGTGGTACTACAGTAGAACCAATAATATCAAAGCAATGGTATGTTAAAATGGAATCTTTAGCAAAGCCAGCTGTAGAAGTAGTTAAAAATAAGAAGACTAAGTTTGTTCCAGAAAGATTTGAAAAGACTTACTTCAATTGGATGGAAAACATTCAAGATTGGTGTATTTCAAGACAATTATGGTGGGGGCATAGAATACCAGTTTTCTACTGTCAAGATTGTGGTGAAATTATGGTATTAGAAGAAGCACCAAAGACTTGTACTAAATGTGGATCTAGTAATATAGAACAAGACAAAGATGTATTAGATACATGGTTCTCTTCAGCATTATGGCCTTTCTCAACACTTGGTTGGCCAAATAAAACAGAAGATTTAGACTATTTCTACCCAACAAGTACATTAGTTACTGGGCATGATATTATATTCTTCTGGGTTGCTAGAATGATATTCTCAGGACTTCATTGTATGGATGAAACTCCATTTGATACAGTACTTATTCATGGTCTTATAAGAGATTCTGAAGGAAGAAAAATGAGTAAATCCTTAGGGAATGGTGTTAATCCATTAGAAGTTATAGACACTTATGGTGCTGATGCTTTAAGATTTATGATAGCTACTGGTAATGCACCAGGAAATGATATGAGATATTATCCAGAAAGAGTTGAATCTTCAAGAAACTTTGCTAATAAAATTTGGAATGCTTCAAGATTTGTTATGATGAATCTTGATAAAGAAATTATGAATAAATACAAAGACTGCAAAGAATACTCTTTAGCTGACAAGTGGATTTTATCAGAAATGAATACAGTAGTAAAAGAAGTTACAGAAAACATGGATAAATTTGAACTTGGAATTGCGATGCAAAAAGTTTATGACTTTATGTGGACTGAATTCTGTGATTGGTATATAGAACTTATTAAACCAGTATTCTATGGTGATGATGAAAAAGCTAAGGGAATAGCTTACAATGTATTAAATACTGTATTAATTACAGGATTAAAATTATTACATCCAGCTATGCCATTTATAACAGAAGAAATATTCACTCATTTAAGTGGTGAAGAAACAATAACAACTTCAGCTTGGCCAGAATTTAATGAAGCTTTAGTAAATAAAGAAGCAGAAAATGATATGGCATATATAATTGAAGCAATAAAAGGATTAAGAAATGTAAGAGCTGAAATGAATGTACCACCATCTAGAAAAGCTAAAGTAATTTGCTATATTGCAGAAGATGCTAAGAAAGCATTTAATGCAGGAAGTGCATATATCGAAAAATTAGCTTCAGCTTCAGAAGTTGAGTTTATAGATGATAAAGTTAATGTTCCTGGTAATGCAGTTTCATTAGTAGTTAAGGGTGGAGAATTATTTATGCCATTGCTTGACTTAGTTGATAAGGAAAAAGAATTAGATAGATTAAATAAAGAGGTTAAGAAATTAGAAAGCGAAATTGATAGAATAGATAAAAAACTAGGAAATCAAGGATTTGTAGCTAAAGCACCAGCAGCAGTTATAGATGCAGAAAAAGAAAAAAGAGTAAAATATGTAGAAATGCTTGAAGCTGTTAGAGTTAGAATTGAAGCATTAAACTAAGGCACATTCAAATTGCATCTTTGACTTGTTATTTTCTTTCATGTACCTAAATATTATAAATAGAAAAAAGATATTACTAGATAATTAATTCTGGTGATGTCTTTTTTAGATACATTAAAAAAATTTTTATTAAGTAAGGATATAACAGAATAAATATTAATATACATAGTCTTATAGAACTATGTATGGAGGTAGTTAAATTTGAAAACAAAAAAGTCTTTACTTAACTTAATGTTTTGGATAATTTTATCAGTTTTGTTTAATATTTTTATATTTTATACAAGAGGTGAAGTTGCAGCTATTGAATATTTTGGTGGCTACATAGTAGAAATGTCATTAAGCTTAGATAATTTATTTTTATTTTTAATGGTATTTTCAAGTTTTAAGATAAAAGAGGAATATCAAGAAAAAGTGCTTTTGTATGGAGTTATAGGTGCTATGATACTACGTCTGATATTTATATTACTAGGAATAGCAATAATAAGTAAATTTAGCTTTCTACTTTCTATTTTTGGTATAATATTATTACTTAGTGGTTTTAAAATGTTTTTTAAAGAAAATGACAATATGCAATTTCATGATAATTTTGCAGTTAAGCTCCTAAGAAAAATAATGCCAGTAACAAATGTTTTGAATGGGCAAAAGTTTTTTGTAAAACAAAATAAAATTCTTCATGCAACTCCTCTTTTGGCAGCACTTATAATAATCGAATTTTCTGATATTATATTTGCCATAGATTCTATACCAGCTATTTTTTCAATAACTACAAATACTTTTATAGTATATACATCTAATATATTTGCAATATTAGGACTTAGAAGCATGTATTATATATTACAAAAGATGAATAATATGTTTAGATTTATGAAGTATGGTGTAGGATGTATATTGATATTTACAGGTCTAAAGCTTGTAATACTATTTTGGGAAATTGAAATTTCAGTTACAAATTCCGTATTAATTATAATTATTACTTTATTAAGTAGTATTTTAATATCTTTCATATGGGATGAATTAAATAATAAGTTAAGAAGCTAGCTTTAAGAAAAAATATACGGTGCATCTTTGCTCTGTTATTTTCTTTCGTGTATCTTATTTTTTATATTAGTCATTTACTTATAATTAAAGTATAATGTAAAGTAATACAGATTAGTGTATAATTTTTATTAGCGAAAATGCATAAAAGACAAGAGGTAAAGAATTATGAACATGACATATGAAGAAGCAATGGACTATATATCAAGTGTAGGTAGATTTGGATCTAATTATGGACTTGAAAGAACTTTTAGGCTCTTAGAGTTACTTGGAAGCCCTCATGAAAAAATTAAATTAATACACATAGCAGGAACAAATGGTAAGGGATCGACTACTGCAATGGTTACCAAGATTCTTAGAGGTCTTGGATATAAGGTTGGAATGTATACGTCACCTTATTTAGAAGAATTTGAAGAGAGAATTCAAATAAATGGAGAGAATATTAATAAAGATACATTAGTAAACTTATTAGAAGACGTTAAAATTGCTATAAATAAAGTAATTGAAGAAGGTTATGAACATCCAACAGAATTTGAAATTATAACTGCAATTATGTTTTTACATTTTTATAATGAAAGAGTTGATTATGGTGTAATCGAAGTTGGACTTGGTGGAAGATTAGATTCAACAAATGTATTAACACCCATAGTTAGTGTAATAACTTCCATAAGTTTAGATCACATGAATATTTTAGGAGATAATTTAAAAGATATTGCAAAAGAAAAGGCTGGAATAATTAAAGAAGGTGTGCCAGTTATACTATATCCTCAAGGAAAAGAAGCAGAAGAAGTTATATTAAATGTAGCAAAAGAAAAGAATTCAAAGGTACATTGTATAAAAAAAGAAGTTGGAAGGTTAATTGATATTAATTATGAAGATTTATATCAAAATGTAGAAATTGAAAGTTATAAAAACAAATATACAATTAAACTACCTTTACTGGGAGAACATCAAATATTAAATTTAGCTGTAGCTTTAAATACCATAGAAGTATTATGTGAAGAAGAAAAGATTACACTAAATAAAAATTTAATAGAAAAATCCCTACAAGATGTTAAATGGATAGGAAGACTTGAAGTTTTAGGAAAGAAACCTACTATAGTAATCGATGGAGCACATAATATAGATGGAATTAAAGCTCTTAGAAAAAATACAGAGAAGTATTTTAAGTATAATAAAATATATTTATTACTTGGTATTTTAGCAGACAAACAAGTTGATGAAATGATAAAAGAAATAGCACCAATAGCAGAAAAAATTTATGCTTTAACACCTCATAGTGAAAGAGCAGAGCTTAGTGAAGATTTGAAAAATGAAATATTAAAATATAATTCTAATACTATAGCACTAGAAAGTTATGAAGAAGCATTTTTATTAGCATTAAAAGAAGCTAAGGAGGATGATTTAATCTTAATAAGTGGATCATTATATATGATAGGCGATATGAGAAAAATTATAACTCAGAAACTATAAATTATAGCGGCTAGAATATAATTAAGGAAAAGAGGGCATGAAAGTTATATGGTTAAGAAAGATAAAGAAAATTTGACTTATAATGAGAAATCAATCTATTATGATTTAAAAGAATTTCATGATAGAAACCCAGGTGTACTTTATAGCTATCAAGACTTTGAAATAGCTGGTATAAAAGAATTTGAAATTATTACAAGCAAAGTGCATCCCTTTCGAAATTATGAAAAAAATAGATTATCTAATGAATTAATGAAAATATTATTAAATAATTTTGATAGTGATGAAAAAGTATCTGATATAAATGGATATATAACCTTAAATCCAATTATTAATTATTATGAAAGTTTAATTAAACTTTTTAAAGATTCAATAGAAGAAGATAAAGATGTGAGCTTAAAAATAAATGATATTATAAAAAAAATGCTTACAGATAGTGATTCGAGTGAAGAGATAAAGTTAGGATTAATACTTGCACCTATTTGTAATATTGAAGAGATAGAAGGTATATTAGAAGTATTTTCTATTCATAACGATTTTCTTTTTTATGTAATTAAGGCTTACGAATATATAGGAGGCTATAATAATACTATTTTTGAAATGGCAAAGAAATCTAATGGGTATGGCAAAGTATTTTGTGTAATGAATCTTAGACCAACAACTTATGAAATAAGAAAGTGGATGATAGAAAAAGGTTCAGATAACAATGTGGGAGTGCCAGAATTAGCATCTTATAGTATGCTTTCATTAGAACTTTTGGATTATTTAGAAAATAATGAGTTTGATGGAGAACAAATTGAAGTTTTAGCAAAATCATTTAGTATATTACTTTCAGATTATGGATTAGATGATATTAAAGATGGAAACAAGGTTTGTTATAAATTGTTAGAAATTTTTGATAAGGTTAATGGAGGAATATATTCTTTATATGTTGTTATTTCAATTCTTTATTCAATAGAAGCTACTGTAATTGATGATTATAAAGCAAAAAGAATACCTGATTCCTTTAAATTTAATAATGAGTATAAAGATATAATTGAAAATTGTAAAAAAATTTGCAAAAAAAATATATGGCATGAAATAATAGAGAATCAAGTATCAAACTTAGAAATTGAAAGTAGTGTTTTAATAAGTTGCTGCGAAAAAACAAAATATAAATTAAGAAAAAAAGAATTTGAAACGATTTTAAAAAGAGATTATACTAATCCATTATTATACAAGTATGCATTTTCAATAGGGAATAAATCAATAAAAAAATGTGTTTTTAGCATAGGGCTACAAAAACTGCCAATGAATGAATTATTAAGTGGGCAAGATGAATTGAAAATAGATAATTTAGCTTATGAAGATATAGCACAAATTTGTTTTTTTATAATAATAAAATATTCACAGTATGAAGAGTTTCAAGATAAATATAAAGATATCAATCTTCAAGCTTTAAAAGCACCTTTAATTGAGACGAGGATTCAAGCAGCAACAAATCTTCACAGATTTAGAGAAGAATTTAGCTCTTTAGATAAGGAACTTATTAACGATGCCATCAGTACAGAAATAGTAGGAAATGTACGAAGATCTCTTAATTCTTTATTAATTAAAACACAGGATAAAGAAAAAAAATATGTTGAAGTTTATGATGATATGCACATAGATGCTCATGTTAAAGATATATATTTAATTAATATAAATATTGCTGGAACAAATTACATCGATATGAGTGAAATATATAATAATTTATTAGAAGATGATATGTTATATTTAAAAAGAGAGCCTAACAATGCTGATGACTCAAATGCAATTGAAATTATAACTACAAAAGGATATGCAATTGGATATGTTCCTAAAGAAAATAATTTCATCTTAAAAAATCTAATGGATAAGGGAAAATATTTATATGGAATAGTAAAAGAAATAAGTGATGATTATAACCAAATAAATATTGAAATTTATCTAAGCTATAAAGATATAATAGAAGAAATAACAAGTACTTTATCACTACTCTCAGGTAAAAGAGAGTATTATCTTCAATAAATGCTAAAAAACCGTATTGGAAATTTCAATACGGTTTTTATATAGTTGTTATTTATTGGGTATCAATTTTAATTGTAATGAAATTGAATATTTTAGTAATGTATAGAATTTAAAGATTTTATTAAAATTTAGACCATTGAAGAAGTCGCTAAATTAATTTTGAAGAATTTAGCGACTTTTTCAGTTATCAGTATCTAGAGTTTTTTTCCAATCACTCCATTTGATATTAAAATTATTTCTAGCTTGTTTACTGTATTTATAGAAATTTTCCAAGAAAATAACTCTTTGATCATTATAAAAAGATTTGATATCGTTCTCATTAAAATTTGCTAATAATAGTTGTCTTTTTATAATATCATCAGCAATAACTTCTTTTGAGTTTTTAATCATATCATACATAATCATGAAGGTAGTAGTTCTTCCTATACCTTCTTTACAGTGAAAATGAAACCATGTATTTTTAGGTTGTGATTTTACTAACTCAACAAAGTAATCAACCATATCATCTGTAGGTATCTTACCATCAGTAACAGGGATACGAATATATGATAGTGATTTAGAATTAACAAGCTGATTTTCATTGTTAACTTTTGTTGGAACTATAGTTATATTAGCATGATTATAAAAAGTAATAGGTGTATTTAATTTAATATTAGCAAGTTTACTATTTTCATCTAACAAAACTTGTTTCTTTGTTAAACCTATGTTAGCATCATTTTTTGCGCTAGCCCAACTAACAGGATATCCATTAATAAATCCGTGGGATTCCTGTCTTAAGTCAATAACTGTTATAGGTAAGGAAGTTTCTATACTATTTATTACAAGAGGTAGATTGTATTCAGAAAATTGTTGACTACCAGAAATATTTAAGGTGTCTAGTCCACTAATATTTAAATTTTTATTGCTTTGTATATTCATTAAATTAGAAGATTTACGAAAATTTTTTGGCATATCATTGTAATTTAGCGAATCTAAAATAAGATTTATATTATTTGCATCTAAGGATACATCAGAAGCTTGTGTTATTTCATTTTTTATTGTTAAAGAATAAACGATACTTAATAATAGCAATAAAATAGATATACTTACTTTAAAGTTTTTATGCAATTATGGTCACCTCATTTATAGGAATTATAAACATGATAAATTTTCAATATGCTTAAGGAATCTGACTAGTTATTTTTTGAAGATCCCTAAGCTCTATAAGTGTAATATGTGCTATTTAAATACCTTCTATACAAGTTGCTATTTAATAGTGTGTATAAAAAAGAATGACTTACTTATGCAAGAAGGAATAGTTGAAGTTACATTTAAAAAAGTAAATTTAATAAAATAAGTCCAAGAACTATGACATGGCTTCCAGCAGATTATAGTTTTAGAAGACGCTGAAATGGAAAATATAGATGAACACACTGTAGGAAGCTATATAAAAAATTATAAAGCTAATAAATTAGAAGGATTAAATATGGAACATAGTTGTGGTAAAAAAAGAAGAATAAATACTGAACAAGAAAAGTTAATTGTAGAGATAATTACCACTAAAACTCCTAATGAAGTTGGTTTTGAAAGCAGGAAAAATTGGACTATTGAACTAATAAGGCAATGGGTTATAAAAGAATTTAATATAACAATGTCTCATAGGGGTATGGCTGAAGTCTTAGTATAGAAAATTGTCCTGTTGCAGCTATAGAATATAATGTGAGAGGAAGAGCAGAAGTTCAAAAGGAAAATGTGTTGGGTGTAAACTGTACAGTAATATTTGTAGAGCTATGGCAATAAAAATGCAATATTATGATAAAACTACAGATAAACCTTTAGAAGAAAGTTATATAAAATTAAGAACTGATGTTTTAAAAATATTGATAAAGGATCAACAATAAGAATTTCAGATGAAAATGAAAATCTTCAAAATATGTATAAGAATTATATGGAAGAACCTGATGGAGAAAAAGCAAATACTTTGCTTCATACTAATTATTTAGATAGGTCATCTGAACTTTAGAATAAGTCTAGTACAAAAAGAAAAAACATTAATTTATAGTTGTTTAGAATCATAACAATAAGGCACTAGAAACAAAATAACAAGGCATACCTGTTGGTGTGTCTTTTTTGATGCAATAAATCACACTTCATTAAAACTTTACACAAATTCAAAAAATACAGAAGTTAGTGCTTGCCACTGGCATCCACTGGGTCTCTGGGGTATTTGTACACCTTAGATGTGTTAGTAAGTATGTATGTATATAGATAGATAAGATAACGCATAATAGGTAGAGTACATAGGCTGGGTTTTGATTGGTAGCAAGAAATATCACTTATTGGAATTATAATCTTTTATTATAATTCTTCAATTTTTTTTGAATTTAGAGGAGGGATTTATTTATGGCTATTGCTGATAGAAAAGTTAAAACTGCTCTTTTGTCAATTATATCAAACACAACACTCATAATTTTTAAGATTATAGCAGGTACTTTAAGTGGTTCAGTAAGTATTATTTCTGAAGCAATACATTCAGGGATGGATTTGGTAGCATCAGTGGTTGCATTTTTCTCTGTTAGACAATCTTCAAAGCCTGCTGACAAGAAACATCCTTACGGGCATGGAAAAATAGAGAATATATCTGGTATGGTGGAAGGAATTTTAATTTTTATAGCTGCTGGAATGATTATTATTGAAGCTTTTAAGAAAATATTTGAGCCTGTTGCAATAGAACAAGCAACTATAGCAATTGTGGTTATGATTGTTTCAGCACTTATAAATTTTGTTGTGTCAAGAAAGTTATACAAGGTTTCTCAGGAGGAGGATTCGATGGCTCTTGAAGCAGATGCGCTTCACTTAAAAACTGACATCTACACATCCTTAGGAGTAGGTATTGGAATTTTTCTTATCAAGGTTACAGGACTCCTTATACTAGACTCAATTGTTGCAATGCTTGTAGCGCTACTGATAATTAAAGAGGCATGGGGACTTTCTAAAAGCGCCTTTGATTATCTTCTTGATGCAAGGTTATCTGACGAAGAAGAAGCAGAGATAGAAAAAGTCATAAGAGAACACAGTCATCAATTTATAGATTACCACAAGCTAAAAACAAGAAAATCAGGCAACATGAAGCATATTGATTTTCATATTACCGTTGCTCCTAATCTTACGGTCGAAGAAACACATGATATTATTGGAAACTTGAAAAAAGATATGAATGAAAAATTTAAAAATATAAGGATAAATATTCATATTGATCCTTATAAAAAAGAATGACTTATTTAGTGGAATAAGTCATTCAGAATAATGTTTTTAGGGGAATTAGTTAGTAAATAAAGTACTTTAATATAAACCATTGTTATTATGTAGTAGGATCTTTAGTTGTGGATTTATTAGTTTCTTGTTGTAAAGATATATATTCTTTTTGAGATGCAAGTGTTAGCATTAAACAACCTATTCCTACAACGAAATTTCCAAGCACATCTATTTCAATAGGACTTTTATCTTTGGAAAGTGAAATAGCGATTGCATTTGTTAAGACTAGCAAATCTTCAGGGCTTAAATTATCTATAAATGTCATTGTTACACCTACTTACAAATATTAATACATAGTATAACTATTATATAAAGAATATGAGTGTAATATGCCAAAATGATGAAAATAGAAATGAAAAGATAGCGTGTTGTGGTTAAAAGAAAAAATGCGTTTAATGTGTATATAATTAAAAAATATTAATTAAACTTTATCCAATGTTTTCTTTAAATGTAAAATGGTAAAAGTTATCAATCAAATTATATTATCAATTGATAATAAATTTTGCTGAAAATATTTTTGTGAAAGTGTTGACACATATTGGATTGTGGCATATTATAAAAATATAAAATATATTCCTAATTGATAATCAATTGGTATATATTTAATAAAGAATATTTTGAAAGAGGTGTATTTAATGGGTTTTTTCTCAAGATCATCAGGAAAAAGACACTATGGAGATAAGCATCAAGGTAGCAACTATTATAAAAGAGAAGGATTTTTAAGCCGCATATTAAAAATGTTTGGTTCATTTTCAAATTCGGGCAGGAGATATAATAAACATAACTCACATCATTCGCATCAAAATCATTATTCTGACCAAAGACATTATTCAGATCAAAGCCATCATAGAAGAAGAAAATATAAAAGTTCATGGTCATGATACCAATTTTCAGAAGAAAGATATATTCACCAGGTTGTTTAATTGGTGAATACAAGGTTATAAAATTAATAGGTGAAGGACGGTTTGGTGTATGCTATTTGGTTGATTTAGATGGCAAACAATATGTCCTAAAAGAGATTAAGCCTAAAACTATTAAGAAAAGTGGTAATAAAATCATATTTGAGCAAGAAATACTTTTAGGTATTGACCATCAATCAATACCTAAAATAGTTGATACAATAAAAAGTGATAATATGTATGCTTATATTTTGGAATACAAAAGTGGAAAGACAATAGAAGACATGCTTTTCGGAGATAATCATATATTTACCCATTCTGAAATTTATAAAATAGGACTTAAGATTATAGGACTAATAAAGTATCTACATGAAAGAAATATTGTGCATAGAGATATAAGAGTACCAAACGTGATTATTGATGAAGAAGATGTTTATCTTATTGATTTCGGGCTTGCAAGATTAATAAATAATGAAAGGTATACGCCTTCCGTGGACTTTGCATATTTGGGTCACTTACTTCTTCATTTATATTATTCTTCTTTCCAAAAAACCAATAAAAAATCAGAACCTTGGTATAATGAACTTGAATTATCCCTAGGTGAAATGAATTTTCTGAAAAAGTTGTTAGGCTTAGATGATATATATAAAAGTATATATGATGTAGAAAAGGATTTCTTGGAATTAGAAATAGGAAAGTTATAAGATGTGTACAATAAACTTTATTAATTGAAAGTGGGAGTTGTTTTAATAAGAGACAACTTTAGAAAGATAAAAAAAGTACTATTAATGGTATATGTGATGATATTTAACAAAACTCTTTGCACTGCATATAAATCTACAGTACAAACTGAGCAGGCGATGAACTTATATAAGTTCGTGGTGCCGGGCCTTCATTGGCAGCAGGATGATTATACACCTGTGGGACAGTAATATGTTCTATGGTTTTTTTTATACTCGTTTCTAGAACATTTCTGAAGATTGCAATGCCATAGAACTATCTTAATTATAGCTTAATGCATATGAAAAAAATAAGCAAAAATGGAGGTAACTATTTATGACAGAACAACAAATCAAAGGACTTACTACTCTAGAAGCAAAACAACTCCAGGAGAAATTCGGAAAAAATGAACTTGTGGGTAAAGAAAAGGAAAGCTTTTTACACAAGATTTTGCACGTTATCAGCGAGCCAATGTTTTTATTACTAATTGTTGCAGCAGTAATCTATTTTATTCTAGGAGAACCTAAAGATGGTGCTATTATGCTTGTTTTCGTTGTTGGAATTATTAGCATTGAGGTAATTCAAGAATGGAAAACTGACAAAACTTTAAATGCATTAAAAGATTTATCAGCTCCCCATATCACAGTACTTCGAGATGGAATTGAAAAAGTAATTAATAGTGCAGATTTAGTACCTGGTGACATGATGTATATAACTGAAGGTGTTAAGGTACCAGCAGATGGTATAGTTTTAAAGGCAAGTACTCTTTGTGTTGATGAATCATCACTTACTGGAGAGGCTGAGGGTGTATGGAAGATTTCTAAAGATAACAATAAGGATGCTAATACTGATTATTGGCGTCGTGATTATTGCTACGCAGGAACTCTTGTCACACAAGGGACAGGCACTATATTAGTAGATGAAATAGGAGCAACAACTGAATATGGAAAAATTGGACAAGATGTTGTATCTGCTCCTGATAATCCAACACCACTTCAAAAACAAACTGGGAAGTTAGTAAAACTATGTGCAGGGATTGCAGCTGTTTTATTCATTTTTGTTGGTGTTGTTACGTATTTTAATATACCAGATCATGTTCTTCGAGACAGAGTTATAGAAAGTATTTTATCAGGAGTAACTCTTGCTATGGCTATGATACCAGAAGAATTTCCAGTTATTCTAACAGTGTTTTTATCAATGGGCGCTTGGAGACTTGCTAAAAAACAATCCCTTGTTAGAAAATTACCATCAGTAGAAACTTTAGGTGCTGTTTCTGTTCTTTGTGTTGATAAAACAGGTACAATAACAATGAACAAAATGACAGTTAGAAACACTTGGAGCTTAACAAGTGACACAAAAAGAGTGACGCAGATAATGGGTATGGGTTGCAAATCAGATGCCTATGATCCAATGGAAAAGGCTATGATATCCTATTGTGAAGAACAAGGAATTACAAGAAACATTCTTTTTGGTGGAGAACTGATTAAAGAATATGCTTTTACTGATGAAACAAAAATGATGGGTCATGTTTGGAAAAATGGCGATAACATTGTAGTTGCGGCAAAAGGTTCTCCTGAACGTATTTTAACAATATGTAAATTAACGGCTGATGAGAGAAAAATAGCAGAAAACAAAATAATAGAAATGTCTAGTAAAGGGCTTCGTGTTATTGCCATTGGACAAATGATATTAAATAGCACAAGTGATATACCTAATACAATTATTGATTGTAGTTTGCAGCTTTGTGGACTGGTTGGTCTTGCTGACCCTCCAAGAGAATCAGTAAAAGAAGATATTAAAATTTGTACCAAAGCTGGAGTTAGAGTGGTTATGATAACAGGAGATAATGGAATAACTGCTAGTTCTATTGCTAAGCAAATCAACATGCCAAACAGCGACAAGATTATTACTGGCGATGAGCTTAATAAAATGAGTGATGAGGAACTTTGTGAAAGAGTTAAAGATGTAAGTATATTTTCTAGAGTTGTCCCAGAGCATAAAATGAGAATAGTTAAGGCTTTTAAGGAAAATGGAGAAATAGTTGCAATGACTGGTGATGGTGTTAATGATGCTCCTGCTCTTAAATATGCAGACATCGGTATTGCTATGGGAAAACGAGGTTCAGAGGTTTCAAGAGAGGCGGCAGATTTAATTTTATTAGATGATAATTTTTCTACCATTGTAGACACTATAAAGGATGGCAGAAGAATTTATGATAACATCAGAAAAGCAGTTGGATATGTATTTACTATTCATATTCCTATTGCATTTGCTGCATTATTTGCTCCTTTACTTGGGATAAATCCTGCAAGTCTTCTATTACTTCCAATACATGTCGTTTTACTTGAACTGGTAATTGACCCTACTTGTTCAATTGTATTAGAACGTCAGCCAGCAGAACAAGATATTATGGAACGATCACCCCGTGATCCAAATGAAAAACTGCTAACAACAAAAACTCTTTTCAAAAGTGTTATGCAAGGTTTGGTGATATTTGGAGCATCCTTTGGAACGTATTTTGCATTTTTAAATCAGTCTCCAGATAATGCACCTCTTGCAAGGGCAATGGGACTCACTATTATATTGTTAGCTAATGTGTTATTAGTTCAAGTAAATAGCTCAAATTCAGAATTTGCAATTAGATCATTTAATGGACTTATAAAGGATAAGGTAATGTGGGTAGTTAGTTTAGGAACAATTATTGGATTAATAGTAATACTATATACTCCTCTATGTGGTTTTCTGAAGCTTGCACCTTTATCTTTAAATCAATTAATTATAGCAGTTGTAATATCAGTAGCCTCAGTTAGTTGGTATGAACTTGTAAAGATAGTGAAATATATTAAAAAATTATAAATGTGATTGTATTATATAAAGTAGGAATCTATCAAAAGACTCCTACTTTCTTCATCTTCAAATACATTTTAATCTAATTTTAATTATATCCTTAGTGTTTTTTAATTTAAGTCATATAGCATATTAAATATAGAAAAATATGGAGGTATGAATAATGAAAAATATTTTTATTAAAGTAAAGGAATTTTGTAAGACTTATAAAAAGAGAATAATAACTGTTATATCGATTAGCCTTTTGACTATGATAATTGTTGTAGGAACAGTGGGAGGTATAGTATATTCAAGTGCAAAAGCTAATATAAAATATAGCCAAGAAGAACTTCAAAAAATTGCATTAGCAAAGGTTCCTGGTGAAGTGTTAAAAGTAGAAAAAGAAATAAACTTTGAAGAAGCAATTTTTGAATATGAGTTTAGAATTAAAGATAAAGATAATATGCTTCAAATTGTTAAGTTAGATTCTCAAGATGGTGTGATATTAAAAGTGAATGATGGAAATTCTAATAAAGAAAAGAAAAAATATCATGGTGACAAGCATGGTCATGGCGAAGATTAAGAAAATAGTATATATTAATATTATATAGTGAGCTATAAGCTCACTATTTTCTTATGGAGGTAACAAGATGGTAAATTATAAAATACTAATAGTAGAAGATGAAAAACAAATGTCAATGTTTATTGAAATGGAGCTTATTCACGAAGGCTACGAAGTTGACACTGCATATGATGGAAGAGAAGGACTGGAAAAAGTAGAAAATAATGAATATGATTTAATTCTTCTTGATATTATGATACCAAGTTTAAATGGAATTGAAGTTTGCAGAAGAATTAGACAATTTTCGAATGTACCTATTATAATGCTAACTGCTAAGAGTGATATATCTGATAAAGTTTTAGGGCTTGATGTTGGAGCTAATGATTATTTAACAAAACCATTTGCCATAGAGGAATTATTGGCAAGAATACGGGTATATACAAGAGAGAAGGCATTAAAAAATAACCTTGATGAAATAAAAGTTAAGGATATTGTTATGAATAATATAACACATGAGGTGTGGAGAGCTGGAAAGGAAATCCAACTTACCAACAAGGAATATAATCTTCTTGAAATGTTGTTAATTAATAAAAATATTGTTCTTACAAGAGAGAAGTTAATTGAAGAGATATGGGGTTATGATTATGTAGGAGATACAAATTTGGTAGATGTATTTATAAGATATTTACGAAGTAAAATTGATGATGGCTTTGAAGATAAGCTTATAACTACCATAAGAGGTGTAGGCTATGTTATTAAAGATAACTAATAATGGATTAAAGATAATTAATAAGATTTTAAAGATTATTAAAAGTGCAAAAATTTCTATAAAGATCACAATAGTATATGCTTTTATGTTTTCATTAGTATTACTTCTGTTAAATGCTTCAATTTTATATGGTGTAAAATATTACTTGTATAATCAAGCAAATAAACAAGTAGAGGATATACAAACTGTAATATTAAATAACATTACATCACAAAATGAGCAGTTAGATTTAACTAATAAGAAAATTTTTTCAGATGTTCCTTCTAATCAAAATATAGACATAAGAATAAGACAAGAGGATGGGGAAATACTAAATTCATCAGAAAATTTTAATTATAAAATTAAAGAGTCTCATGATAAAACAAATACTTTAGAAGAAAAAGCAAAACATTTAGAGGAAAAAGATAAAGAGTTATTATATAAAAGCGTTAAATTTGAAAGCAAAGAATATGGCACTGTATATATTGAAATCGTAAAAAATATGGGTAATGAATATTATTTTATGGAAATATTATTTGTATTCATGGCTATTGCTGATTTTATAGGTATGATTGCCTCTCTAATATTAGGGTATATAGTAAGTAAGAGAATGTTAAAACCTATTGATTATATAACTAAGACAGCTGAAAATATAAGCATTAATAACCTAAAAGAAAGAATAGAAGCAAACAATTCTGATGATGAACTTAATAGACTTGTAAATACATTTAACAATATGATAGATAGACTTCAAGGATCATTTGATAGGCAGGTTCAGTTTGTATCAGATGCATCTCATGAACTTAGAACGCCTATTGCAGTTATTCAAGGATATGCTAACCTATTAGATAGATGGGGAAAAGATGATAGGGAAGCTTTGGAAAAATCTATTTATGCAATTAAATTAGAAGCTACTAATATGGCTAATTTAGTTGAAAAGTTGTTGTTTCTTGCAAGAGGTGATAGTGGTACTCAATTAATAGAAAAGAAAGAATTTTATCTTAATGAACTTGTGAATGTAGTAGTAGAAGAAAGTAAAATAATAGCACCAAATCACATAATATCAAATGACAAAAATGATATCGTAAGTATAATTGCAGATTATAAAATGTTAAAGCAAATGTTAAGGATATTTATTGAAAACAGCATTAAATTCACATCAGAAAAAAATAAAATAGATATAAGTTCAGAGGTGCAAGGTAAAGTTGTAAAGTTAACTGTTAGTGATACGGGTATTGGTATACACAAATATGAAATTCAAAACATCTTTCAAAGGTTTTACACTGCTGATAAATCTAGATCTAAAGAAAAAGGTGGCACAGGACTGGGACTATCTATTGCAAAATGGATTGTTGATATGCATGATGGAACTATAAATGTAGAAAGTGAAGAAGGTAAGGGCACAAAAATAACTATTAGTTTAAAGTTAAAAGTATAATGAATGTTAGGCATATAATATTCCTTGTTTTATCTAAGTGAGAATATGAATTATATATTCTCACTTTATTTTTTTACGCTAAAATAAATTCTTAATATAAATCTAAGTGTTTTTTAATCTGATTTTAATCTCTTAAGGTGATAATATATAACAGTAT
>Ga0183100_1000745_pt1 | contig 21368 bp, 17 predicted proteins | sample Biomet2_FD_127789 | JGI IMG/M metagenome (GOLD analysis project Ga0183100, IMG submission 127789) | Microbial communities from bioreactor (seeded with anoxic lake sediment) at LBNL, California, USA - Biofuel metagenome 2 | ecosystem: Engineered > Bioreactor > Anaerobic > Unclassified ...
TGCAAGCATGTTGGCTATTTGCGTTTCGTGGTTGGCCTTGGTCGTCGTAACCATTTGGTTGGGAAAGAAAGAGGGGCAAAAATCTTTCTTCATTTCCTATGGCCTCTATTTCTCCGTTACAGCCATCTTGGTTGGCGTTTCCTTAGCCGTGACAAAATATCTCCTCAAACCCTTTCCTGCTTACCAACCTTATGCCGCAATGGTTTTAATCATTATGGACTTTTTAGTGCCATTTTTGCTCGTTTTTGCCTCTCCTCTTTCGTCCATTATGTTTATCCCCTATGAAGAGGGCGTAGTTCGGATCGAGACTTGTTACGAACGATTTCTATCTTTTCATGACGTCAAATTCGAACTTCGATTACTAAAAGCCACAAAACAGAAAGTCCCTTTGATTAATCAATGACTTGTTTGGTCAAGGTATAGTCATACCTTTGGAGTGTAGTTCTTTGCCGCTTGTGAGATAATCAAAAAGAAAAGAAAGGCGTTTTTATGGATATTTTCGATGGAAAAGTCTTACTCGTTACTGGGGGGACTGGCTCCTTTGGCCACGCCGTCGTCGATCGTTTTCTGAAAACTGGAATCAAAGAAATACGCATTGTGTCCCGCGACGAAAAAAAACAGGACGACATGCGCAAACAATATAACAACGACAAACTTAAGTTCTACATTGGCGACGTGAGGGACTATAACAGCATTGTCGATGCCTTCAAGGGCGTCGATTACGTATTCAGTGCCGCGGCCCTCAAACAGGTTCCATCTTGCGAGTTTTACCCGCTCGAAGCCATGAAGACCAACGTTATCGGTTCTAACAACGTGATCACCGCCTGTGTGGCTAACCACGTCAAAAACGCCGTCTTCCTTTCGACCGACAAAGCCGCCTACCCGATAAACGCTATGGGCATCACCAAGGCCTTAATGGAGAAGAATGTCATCGCTAGATCACGTCAACTCCTTTCTGGTGACACGACTTTGTGCCTCACCCGTTATGGAAACGTCATGGCGAGCCGTGGCAGTGTCATTCCTCTTTTTCTCGATCAGATTGCCACTGGCAAGGACATCACAATCACCAACCCGGAAATGACGCGTTTCATGATGACCCTTGAAGACGCGGTCGATCTTGTAATATATGCCTTCCAACACGGCAAACAGGGCGATCTTTTCGTTCAAAAAGCCCCAGCCGCGACCATTGAAACCTTGGCCAAAGCCGTTCTGGATCTTACTGGGAATAAAGTTGGTATTGAATACATTGGAACCCGTCATGGCGAGAAACTTTACGAAACTTTGGTGACCACCGAAGAAATGGTACGAGCCGTCGACGAAGGCGGCTTCTTCCGCGTTCCGGCCGATAACCGCGATTTGAACTACGATAAGTACGTCGAAAAGGGCAACCACGCGGTCGAGGAGGTCGAACCTTACACCTCGCACAACACCAAACGTTTGGACATCAAAGGCATGGAAGCACAACTCCGCCGGCTTCCTGAATTTAAGGGCAAATGAAAATTCTCGTCACCGGTGCCAAAGGCTTTATTGGTTCTAATCTTTGCTTAGCGTTAAAGACTAAGAACCACGAAGTTTTTGAATTTGATTTAGGAGCCACCGACGATACCTTGCGTTCTTTTGTGGCCCAGGCCGATTTCATCATTCATTTGGCGGGAATCAACCGCCCTCTGAATCCCGAAGAGTTCGTTGATGGGAACATCAATTTCACCAAAAAGCTTTTGGACATTATCCAAGAGACCGGATCAAAGGCCCCCATTATTTTCAGCTCATCCACTCAAGCCGCTCTCGATAATCCTTACGGCCGTAGCAAAAAAGCCGCCGAGGATGAAATCTTCGAATTTACGAAGGAGCATGATCACCGTATTTTCGTCTATCGCCTGTATAACGTTTTTGGCAAATGGTCCCGCCCTAATTACAACAGTGTGGTGGCCACCTTCTGCTATAACGTCGCACATGACTTGCCCCTTCAAATCAACCACGAGGCCCCAGCGATCGACTTCGTCTACATCGATGACATCATCGCGGAGTTCTTTCGCGTCCTCGATGGCGCGGTGGTCCCAAATCTAGAGATCAACCACGTCGAGCCACACTACACAGAGAAGCTAGACGACATAGCCTCGGCCCTCGAATCGTACAAGAAATCCCGCGAAGACCTTCTTCTTCCTGACCTCAAGGAAGGGTTCTTCAAGAAGCTTTATTCAACCTATCTAAGCTATTTGCCCGAAGACCAATTTGCCTACGATCTGGTGATGCACAAAGATCTTCGTGGTTCGTTTACTGAGGCTTTCAAAACTCCGACTTTTGGCCAAGTTTCCGTTAACGTTTCTCGTCCCGGTGTTACCAAAGGCAACCATTACCATATGTCGAAGAACGAAAAATACCTTGTCGTGACAGGCATTTGCGAGATCAAACTCCGGAAAGTCGGAACAGACAAGATAATCACCTACACCTGTAATGGCAAGGATTTGAAAGTGGTGGACATTCCGCCTGGATACACGCACTGCATAACAAATGTCGGCTTTGAGGACTCCGTGACTATCATGTGGGCCTATGAGCTCTATGACCCCGAGAATCCCGACACGTCCTTCATGCCAGTCGAAGAGGGGGCTAAGAAGTAACCATGGAAAAAAAACTGAAAATTATGACCATCTTGGGCACCAGGCCCGAGATTATCCGTCTATCCGAAGTCATCAAAGCCTGCGACAAGGCCTTTGATCATATTCTCGTCCATACAGGCCAAAACTACGCCTATGAGCTCAATGGCGTCTTCTTTAAGGAACTTGGCCTCCGGCAACCTGATTACACGCTTAACTGCGTTGGCAAGAATCTCGGCGAGACGATGGGCAACGTTATCTCCAAAACCTATGATCTGATTAACGAAGTGAAGCCGGATGCCATCCTGATCCTTGGCGATACCAATTCCGCTTTGTCGGCGATTTCCGCCAAACGTCTTAAATGTCCGATTTTTCATATGGAGGCTGGCAACCGTTGCTGGGACTGGAATGTGGCCGAGATGACCAACCGAACAATTGTCGATCACATCAGCGATGTCAACCTTCCATATAGTCACGTTGCCTATGACAATCTCATCCGCGAAGGTATGCCGGCCAATCGGACCTTTATTACCGGCAGCCCGATGAAAGAAGTTATCATGGCCCACCAGGCCGAGATTGCTGGTTGCGACGTTCTCAAGACCATGGGAATAAAGGAAGACAGATATATCGTTATGTCCGCCCATCGCGAGGAAAACGTGGACATCGAAGAAAAGTTCAATCGTTTGTACCCGGCGTTGAACAAAATTGCTGACGAGTATAAGATGCCCGTAATTTTTTCCGTGCATCCCCGAACCCAAAAGCAGTTCGACAAGAAAGGCTTTGCCCTCTCGAAATACATTCAAGACGACAAACCCTTTGGATTCTTCGAGTTTATCAATCTCCAAAAACATGCCTACGTCGTTTTAAGCGACTCCGGCACGTTGACGGAAGAATCCTCCATCTTGGATTTTCCCGCGGTCCTAATAAGAACTTCAACGGAAAGACAAGAAGGCATCATTCACGGATCCATCGTTCAAGGCGGTGTGGATTACGAGTCGATAACCGAGGCGATTAAAAAGGCCAGATTTATCCACAGGGAAGGGCCCAAGCTATCTCTTGTCCCCGATTATGACGTTGAAACTGTTTCCTCAAAAGTTGTTAACTTCATTTGTTACAATGTCGATATCGTGAACAAGGAGACTTGGCTAAAATAGATTTTTTGTTACAGACGGGAAACCGGTTTTCATCTATGATTTCTTTTGTAAAAACAATCTTTTGCTTATCAAAAAGCATTATAGGGAATTTTAAAAAATCTATTTGTCCAATACTTCTTTGAAAAGATCGAAATATTTGTCAACCATTTTATCGACAGTATACTTCTTGCTTTCCTTTATGCAGTTTTCTTTTAACGATTTGCCGGAAAGCACTTCTTTCACGGCCTCATACATTAATTTATAATCACCGGAAGGAACAACTCTGCCAACATCGTTTTTGACAACTTCTGGGCACCCACCGGTTTCGTATGCGACAATCGGAACGCCAAGAGACATTGCTTCGATATTTACTGTCGGAAAATTGTCCTGATATGTAGGATTGATAAGCACGTCAGAGTTTCCCATCAACGCCATAAGGGCGGCATTACTGAGTTCGCCGACGTATTCCACGTTCTTGTGTTCACTGAAATCAATGGAAGCTTTTCCAGCTAAAATTAGTCTGTATTTCGTGTTATCAAGAATTTGCGAAATCCTTATCATATCATTAACGCCTTTTCGAACCGTCAATTCCGAGGCCGCAGCAAGAATAATCTTCCTGCCATCTTTTTGGATTGCCGCATGGTCATTTTTTTGTTCCGGAGCATCTACTCCATTATTTATTACAACAATTCGATGATTTTTAAGCATGGACTGTCTTGCCAAATCAGCAAGCCATTTGCTAGGACTGACAAAAACAATATTTGGGTTAGAGCTAAAAAGTCGATTTTTTTTCTTCCAGAAATGATGAGTTCTGCTAAATAGAATTGATTTGGGATTTTCCTGCCTAAACTTGCATTGAAAGCACCGCTCGGAAGGCCCCCACTTGTTACAATGATTAAAGTCAAAATTTGCGCATCTCCCCGTGAAATTCCAGCAATCGTGCATTGTCATCACAACAGGAATACCAACGAAATTTAAATAATTAAGAAGCATTGGCAGATTAACTACATAGTCATGAATGTTGTGGATATTGACTAGATCCGGCTTAATCGTTTTTATTATTTTTATTAGCTTTGTGGTGGAATAAAGGTTATGAAAGCCTTCTCCACCATTTGCTCTAACCGCAATGTGTTCAAAAAATTCAACAAACTTGTTAGTTTGAAAAGAATATTCCCTTTCCCGAAGTGGTTTTTCCGGTTTTCCGATAGCGAAGTACACATCGTAATTCTCTTTATTTGCGCCGAGAAGATACTCGCAAATTTTACCAGTTGAGGACGTGTTGGTTTGGTTGATTAATAATATTTTTTTCATATTTTATCCGTATTATGCGGAATAGATAACTGCAACTCCATTATCGGGGTTGATATCAACAGCCCTTATATTATTCTTTTTTAAGAATGAGTAATTCTATCATTTTTGTCATTAATTACCTACACTCTTCTTTAAGAATGCGATGAATAAGACCCCCGTAGATCAATTGCTGATTTGGCATGGAAACAGAGCCTACAGGAACGAATTAATTAACGTTTTGGCAGGCTGTTGTCTTTAGGCAACTTTCGAATCTTGAATGATGCCTTTGTAAAACTATGGACATGCGCAAAGCAAACAAAACCACATTTCAAGAGGCATTACGAGCTTAACGGTCTATTTGATCAATACCAAAGATTGATGATTGACCATTTTCAACAACAGCAAAAGAAACGAAAAAGAGCCCTTTCAAGGTCATATAATTGAATAATGGCAATGTAAATAATTGGGAATATAACACTCCAAGACGAAATATGCAAAGAACATAATAGAAAAAAACGCAATCAGCACAATTCTAAAAGTAATACTTTTTTGTCTACTGATAAAAAGCGGAATCGCAAGAATGCCAGCGATTAACATAGAATAAGAAATTCTATCAAGAGTGAAACCAGTCCGGGCTACCGTAATAAAAGCGACCCCAACTAGAAAAACATTCAGGTAATAATACGCATCGTTTTCGGAAATCTCATTAGAATCAAAAATGAATAATTTGCTTTTTAAGTTTTCCAATCGTGGATCAAGTCTTGATGTTAGCGACGCAACGAAAGACCTCGGCTTTTCAAAAATAGAAAAACAAATGAAAAACAAGCATATTGTCAAATAGAGAATTGATAGTTCCCAAACCTGAGGTTGCTCACCAGGAACATAGTTACCTTGGTAAAAGTTAAAATAAATAAACTGAACCAAATATGGTGAAAAGAAGAATAAGATGAAAAATAAAGCCACGATAGGCAAAAATAAGTATTTTTGCTCCCTGAAAAAAGAGATAAGGAGGGCTAAGACAAAAACAAGGGAAGCTATATGGAAAGAGCAAGCCAAGAGGAATAAAGCAAAAGCGACGATTTTTTTCCAAATGTGATTCTGACGCACTAGGACCATTGACAGCAAACATAATGAAACCGCCATAGATTGCCGAAGGCCAGAAAATGCCAAAACAAGCCAAATCCAACTCGCAAATAGGAAAGGCGTCATGAACTTATAAGGAGACCAAAAAAGAGTTACTAATAAGATCGGGATGATGATAACAACATAACAGAATATCTGAAAAACCTTGAAAGGAAGCTTCATGTTTTGAAACGCCGACATAAGCAGATTGAAACCAAATTCGAAGTTTTTATTTGACGTTTCCCCCACATAAACTGAGGAATATGCAGCAGTATCATTACCGACCGAGTCACTCTTTATTACACAGACAATAAATAGAATAAGGAATGGAGTGGCGGACTCCAAGAAACGGAAAAACTTTTTTTTCGGAAAACGTCTGCACAGAAAAACGTTTATAAGCAAGGGTGATGAAAACAGGAAAACAAATAAAAGGGTATAAAAGATCATTTATATAAATATTTCCTCCATTTTGTCATCTCGGTCTGTTAACTTGCTCAACGCGTTGCCTGCCTTGGAATTTTTTTCGATAAAAAAAGAATTTGCAAAGAACACTAACAAAGAAAATACCAGAAGCAACAAAAAGCAAAAAGAATTAATAAACATCCCAAGAGGATTTGTTATATTCATCCAATTAATGAAACTTAGCAAAAGATAAGACAAGCCAAACCCAATCAGGCTCAAGAGGGAAGAAAAGAGATATATTGACACCTTTTGTTTAAAGACAAGTTTTGCAGAGGCAACCAAACGCTTGTTTAGAAAAAAGAACGCGACCGCGGAAAACGAAAATAACAATCCAGATAACACAGGAAACCATACTTGATTATTGTTTGCGGTGTTACGCATATTCTGAAACATCCCAAGAGATTTGTTTCCTTCGCTGTTTATATCGTAATAATTGATATGGAACGTATCATTTTGATTAACTATTCTCACCGCCTGTTCTGTTGACAAAATGGAATAATTGAATTTTGTCCGATCCCCAAAAGAAAAGAAGCAATACCTTATGTGACTATAAAAAGAGTTCGACAGTTGGAAGTTTTGGAAAATCAAATCGTCATCAAATATTCGATTGCCTGCATATAGACAATCTGAAAAAGATATTATGCCTTTGATAACAAAGTCACCGCCATCATTATTTTTTCTCGTTATTGTCTTCCCAATCAACGAAGTGTAATCGTTTTCGATCCCGATTATTTTATGGGCCAAATGGTCGCTTATAAACACTTCGTTTCTCTTCAAATCTACCTGATTTCCGTCTACTGTCGTGACTGTGGCACCGTATAAATAAGTTGTTGTATGCCAGTAAGAATGAAGCAAGACAGAGGGTGAATACTCCGTTGAATCGTATTCAAACAAAAAAGGGGAATACGACCCACCTGATTCACTATAAAAATAGTTAATATTTCTTCCCCACGCAGCAACGCCCTTATAATCTAGTGCATAAGAAAAAAAGCTGCTGAAAGAAGCATTCGGATTTTCGTTAATAACCTCTCCGTAAAGATATGGCAATTGTTGTTGGGCCGCGTATCTATAGCCCGCATTGGCGAATCTTTCTTCATTTGATGTTAATGATATTGTGGATCCAAAGATGAAAAGCGTCACCACCATAAGCATGATATTACATGCATATAAAACCGCCCACTTTACATTGTGCCATGTAATTTGTTTTACATCGAAGAGACTATTCATGCATATCTCTTTTTCCATATTCTAAACTATAGACTATACTATGGAAAACAAATGAATAATAAAAAGTCTTTACTGATATGTTCGAACCCGTACACGGATTCGGGCATCACCAGAGCCCTGTCCACCTATTTGAATTCTTTTCAACCAAATGACATCTATCAAATATGCACCAATACAAAGAAAATATCCTTCGAAAGATGCTCACATTTTTATCGTGTAACAGATACCGATGTGATGAAGGCCAACAAGGCAGAATCGCCAAATATTGGCACCATTATTGAAGCCGATGATGAGATCGTTCCGGAAGAAAAGATTCCCTTAAACATAACGCCGGCAACTATTAATACGAATTTACCCCTTATTCATTTGTACAGACAACATATTTGGAAAAAACAAAGGTGGTTCAATTCGAAACTTAAAGAGTGGTTGGACAAAGCAAAACCTGACTTGATTTTTTTCCATTGCTCCAATTCTATGTTTATGTTTGATATCGCCACAACCTGTGCTTCATATCTGGGTGTCCCAATCATATTCGAAATAGCCGATGATTATTATTTCTTCTCGCATTTCTCATTAGATGTTTTTTATTATATCTACCGTTCAAGGTATAAAACAGTCTTTAAAAAGATGATCCATCGATCTTCCGGAATCATTTACTTAACAAACAAGATGAAAAGAAGATATGATGATTTTTTTGGTACTGATGGGGTTCCGGTTTACATTTCATCCACCATGCAGATGTCAAAATGGAATGGAGAGAAGAGAGTATTTCGGTATTTTGGCAATGTTGATTCGGGGAGAGCAAGCACATTGAGGAAAATCGGGAAAGCATTTGCCCGGCTCAACCTCACAATCGAAGTGTATTGTCCTTCTTCAAACATTAATGGTCTGTCGAAACTGAGGAAATCTGCAGGCATCACTTTAAAAAGTCCACTACCATACAACAAAATTAAAGAAGAAATAAGCAAAACAGATGTTCTGATATATATAGAAACATTCAAACAAAGATTTGCCAAGCAAGTTGAATATTCACTATCCACAAAAATGGCTGATTATTTATCAAGCGGAAAACCGGTTCTTGCATTCGGGAGCAAAGTGGCCGGAGCAATTTCTTTTTTAGAAGAAACAAAATCAGCTGTTGTGATTGACAACCCTCGTATGATCGAAAAAGAGGTGCTCAAATTTTTTAGCAATGACTTTGACATTGACTCAATTCTGAACAGCGCTTCACAAACAGTTAGCCGTTATTTTGTTAAAGCTGTAAATGAAACAGTTTCGAACGATTTGATCGAAAAAGTTGTCGATAAAACAAGAAACAAAATTATCTGACGTGTTTGACATAGAAGAATGCTGGCCAATATAGATGAAACATGAAGCAAAATAATATTGGTTTGTCGCGTTTTGACATTGACCAGAAGTATTTGCAAGAGAATCTAAATTTGTAACCAATTTTCTTTTTTATTGTTCGGATGCTTTTTTTGTAGTCGAACGTTTTGTCTCCGCTTTTACAAAAAATCGTAAATGGCAAAATCATTCTGAAAAAATAGGTAGACAATATGCCGAGGTCTTCTTTCGGGAATTTATCCCGGTTATACCAATCCAAATATGACATAAATGGCGTTTTTGTTACTGTCGAAGAAACATTTTTATGAGAAATGCTAGTGCTATTTATTCTATAAAAATATGTTCCGTTCCTTGCGAAACCGACACGGGCGTCAGCATAGCAGGAAATCAAAAACAGTGGAAGTTCTGCTTGCGAATAATCGTAACCGTGAGCAACCAAAAAACATTTTTTACATAACCGTAGCCAACCAGAGTATCTTCCTTTGAAAAGAAGTTTTCTGCTTTTAAAACTTTCCAGAATTGTATCTTGTTTTACGAGAGATTCTCGTTTTCCTAACACGTTCTCAGCTTCGTCTACTTTTTGGCAAGAAGATATTGCAAAGTCCAAATTCTTTCCTTCGGCAAGATTCACAAGCGACGACAAAAAATCGTTAGAACAATAATCGTCAGAGTCGATAGAAATAACGTACTTACCATTTGCGGTTTCGAACCCGATGGCACGCGCGGCCTCAGGCATCATGGATTCTTTTCTTTCAATATAAATGAGTTTATTAAACTTTTGAGAATACCGTTCACATACTTTATTTGTATCATCGGTGCTCCCGTTGTTGATAACGACTATCTCAAAATCCCGAAAATTCTGGCTCAATAAGGATTCAAAATATCTTGATAAGAACCTTGACGAGTTGTGGCAAGGTGTAATAATTGTGACCAACGGGTTTTCATTTTGCATAGTAATTTTCAAAAGATGCTACATAAATGATACAACATAAACCATTTATAAAACTAGAACGTTATCTCAAACACCCCCCATATTAAATTAGTTTGTTAGATAACCAAAGAGTATAGTTATTTGCTTTCAATAGACATTGGCCCTTCGGAAAAATTAGGAACTTTCTCTTGATTGAATAATGACCTGCAAACCGCATAAAGCCTTTCTGCCGCAACTTTTTCATTCCACAGCCCATTAATTGTTTTATAGGCATTGATCCTAATCTGCCAGATTTCATCGTCTGTCATGGATTCAAATAGTTCAATTTTTTTCTTAAGCTCTTTTTTTGTTTTCCAAGTAAAGCCATTGTATCCGTCCTTAATCAGATAATTTGTTGAACCGGCGAGAGAACACGCAAAAACAACGCACCCGCACGACATTGCCTCGTTCAGAACTGCGCCCCACCCCTCTTTGTGATTGGAGGCAAAAACAAAAATGTCAGTTTGACATAATTTGTAAAGAACATGATCGTGAGGAATAAAACGATTGAAAGTAACTCGATCGGACAAATTGAATCTCTTTACGGCGGCCATTATTGCCGGAAGCATTTTTCCTTCACCAATGATTTCAAGCCTTGCATTAGCATGTTTCCCAATTAGAAGCCTTAGAACATTCAAAGAAACCAAGGGTCTTTTCCAATCCAGAAGTCTTCCAATGTAAGTCAGCTTATATGAGTTTGATTGTCTCAAAGATGCAATTTTATTATTTGTAGGAGGAAAATACGAAAACCTAAAACTCATTTTGTATGGCAACATCATAAAACCAAAACTCTGGGATAAATAAGAAGAATTACATAATAAGTAAGGTCTTATTCCTTTCAGCCTTCTTCGCATACAAAAGGATTGTCTGGCAATTCGGAAAAGTCTCAGAAACTTTTTTTTGAAAAAATGTTCGCCGTTCCAGAAATAAATACGATTTTTAGGCAAATAACGGAATATACGATTATCTTCAACGGCCCCTATTATGATGATTTCAAACTCGTCTAAAAAAGCCCGAATTACTTCATCTGACATTTTTAATGAATACTTACAGTAATCTCGTGTTTCAATAGGCTTGTTGTCTTCTTTGCTCACATTGGACGTTGACAAAAAACAAAAAGAAACATCGTTTTTAACGAAGAGATCCCACAAGGTTGATTGATGCAGATTTAGAAAATTTGAAATATAAAGAATTTTCATCATTTTAAACTCTCTTTTGTTTCGACCGCATTGGCCTGCTTTCTCTTTTTCTTGAAAGACAATGCCCAATGTAAAGGATAATACGACCCGGCTATGAACAATGACACTATTAGGCCATTGCGAAACCCGTATCTATGTTTTTTACGTTTATATTTTACCGCACTATATAGCGAGGATTTCATTATGTTCGACCTGATCATTTCAAATCCCTGTTTACTCCTAGCGGCCAGATAAGTGAACAAAACAATATCAAACGTTGGAGCTCTGGTTAATTGATAATCCGGCAATAATTTAGGGCATAAAATATTAATCACTTTAATATCCTGTTCATACATATAAATATAGTCGTCAATAAAAGAGGCTTTAAAATTTCGGGTTGTACTTAGAGCATTCAATTTATAGATATATCCACATGATGGAACGTTCACTATTGTTTTGACAAAAGGCAGCATCCGACAGTACATGACCCTATCCTCGCCGAGGCGCATTGTAGAAGGAATGTTGCTGTCAACGTGATTTAGAACCGTTTTTTTAAAGATTTTTCCGACAAGGCCGTCGTGAATCTTTTTAGTGAAAAAGGCATCATATAATTCTTGAGTTGGTATCGCTCCGCTTTTTAATCCAAATGACCTTCGGCATTCTATTTCTTTGTTTGAGTCGGTGTCGGCTAAGCTCATGTCGAATGTCAATAAGTCAGGTTTGAAAACCGAAAGTGATTGCCTCACATCTCTAATTCCTTTTGGATTAAGCTCATCATCACTGTCAACAAACATTACATACTCGTTTATCGCTAAAGACAAAGCTTTCCATCTAGCCGGAAATTGTCCACAATTTTTTTGATGAATTATTTTTACTTGTTGAGGATGCGATTCCACTAATTCTCGAAGAGTATTAATTGTTAATTCGCTGCCGCTTCCATCATCAACGACGATTATCTCATCACCACCACGAAAACATTCCAAGACGGAACCAAAGCAACTTTTTAAGAGCATTTTGTCAGTATTATATACGGGGATAAGGAATGAAATGGACTCCATATCATTGCTGCAATTCATAATCAATAATGTTCCAACGCTTAAAGAATATCAGCTTTTTGTTTCTTTTTGAATTTATCTCCAACGATGGAGGCTATGAACTTCCTTTCAAAAATAAACAAACACAAACCATAAAGTAAAACAAAGAGAAAGCCTTTAATGAAAAACGCGTATTTTTCAGATAAACCAAAATCACCAAAAAGATACTGCATTAAAAGACAAGGAATTGCTCCAACCGCAGCAAAGGCCAGCGTTTTAAACAGATTAATATAGTATCGTTTCATCGGCAAACCAATTCTTCTCTCGTTATAAATATTCATTACGACTGAATTGCCTACGAAGATCGAGAATACGATTCCAGCAATTACACCCCAAATAGCATATTGTTTTGGTAAAAAGGCAATAAGGACTATTGATATGACAATGTTGACAATGGCAATAATGGCATAACTTATTGCCCGAAAGATGTGCAGATTTTTGGCACGTTGAATCTCTATTCCAAGGTTACAAGAGAGTGGAATTACATAAACAGCAAACAGTGGAATTGCATAAAAATATAGAGAGCTCTTTTCCTTGCCAAGCCACAAAGACATAAAATCATAACCGCAAGAAACAAAGCCACCCACAACCATTAGCAATATTATTAATTGAAGTTTACTAACCTTAAGGAAGAGTTCATTGATTTTTTCGTGTTGCTCATATGTAACCATCTCATAAACTTTAGGTGTATAGGTCGCAGAGATTGCTAACGAAAGTGTAGTAAGATAAGTTATGAAGTATCTGGATAAAGTATAGTCAGTAACCGCCTCAGCGTTGACCATAATTCCCAAAATTGTCTTTCCAGCTTCATCATTAATCTGGTTTACTGTTGTGTTGATTAATATAAACGATGAAAAAATAATGATATTTCTTAGAACAGGGGAATAAGTGGCGGTCGGATTGGATTTGAACGAAATTTTTTCCTTTGAAATGGCAAACCACATAGTGATTAAGCCGGAAAGAAAAGAGATGACGATTGTCGAGATCGTCATCGCCACAACACTTCGAGTTAAAAAAACGATTGCGAGATGAGCAATATAAGTAACAAGTTGGACTACAAGAGCAACAAAGCGGAGAAAAACGAATTGTTTTTTATATGTTAGAAAATAGTTATAAATGTTGAAAAGAAGCGAAAAAGATATGCCAACACCGGAAATGAGGATTAACCATCTGATTAAATTGTTTTCACTTTGCGAGTAATTTGACAAATTTATATTGAATATAAAAAGCAAAGAAACGGCCCCGACGCTTATGATAATGATCGCCGAAACAAAAATAAGATTAATCTTGTTATAAAGATGGTTGATTCTGTTTACGTCTCCGAACTTTTTATTATCTTGATTTGCAAATCTTAAATATGAGGCAGCCAAAGCACCGGTGACTATCGTTAGCCATGATGTGATTGAGGTAGCAAAGGCGTTTAGTCCATACTGCTCATCTCCCAATTGTTCAAGTATCCTTGGAGTCACAATAAGCCCGCCTATCACTCCGACGGCCATTGTTAAATAGGAAACAATTATGCCCAACTTCACATTTATGTTTTCCGACAGGTTTTCAACTTTTGTTTTATTGAACAACTTCCACGTTTTGTTAAACAAAAATCCGACGACGGTTGCAAGAACGGCAGTTATAGCGAGGCAGCCAAGAAAATAAACATATCTGTTGGAAAACCAAGAAAAGTTTTGAAGCACGTTCATCGGAAGCGTGTGGAAGATGTAAAGCCAGAAGGAATTTTTCCCAAGCGCGACAAGCATTTTGTTTCTAATCTGAAAAAGATAAGTGAAGAACACAATTGAAAGGCAGAAGAAAAAACCTGTGAAGATATAAATAACTTCACGAATATCAGAAGAGGAAAAAACTTTAGGAAGCAACCAATAACAAACCACAAAACAAACAAGAGAAGCGAGAAGGGCAACGATTTTGTTGATTGGGTTTTTCTCCAGAAATCCAACAATTCTGTCTTTTAGCATCGAAAAAACAATTCCAAAAACATAACAGAACATCGTATTCCACCAAAAATAAGGGACATTGAATTTTTTTAGAACAATGAAAAATGCGAATGTAAGCAATGATTGGAGCAAGAGGAAGTATTGTTTGCTATGTCCACAAATCTTAAAAGATACATAAGAGAACATGTACATTGCAATGATTATCACGACATACCAGGCTGACCCACCGATTTCACTGGCCCCGACGAGGGCAAATAGATAATCAGCGACCCCATAATTTGCATGCGTAACCAATGCAACAACGGCATAAATCAGCCAGGCCACAAAGTAGGAGAGATAAACCTTCAGAATTCTATTCTTGGGGACTGAACTTATATAATCGGAGCCTTTGGTTTTTATTGATTCGAATACACCATAGCCCGAATAAAATAGAAACGGAACCACCATAAGTTGTCCTAATAGATTCGTGAAGCTAAATCCGAGATCATCTAAAACGTTACCAGGCTGAATATACTGTCCAAAATGCGAAAGAATAATAATTAGTGCAAAAATCCCAGCAATGGAAAGGGTTGATTCCCGTTCCATAAACGTGTTTTTTACATTTCTTGATTGTCTTTTGGCACCAACCAGAGAAACGATGATTATTCCAAATAAGTATATGACCATAGATTATTTAGCCAACGCTTCATTCAGAAATGCTTGGCTCGTTTTTATCAAGGAATCCAATTTGCTTCTATGAAGAGTGTAATCAATCGCAAATGAATTATTCAGCAAACCGACATCCGCGTTGTTGTCAATATATCTGTTTTTTGCGTTATACAAATCGCAAATATTCAGTATTCTTTCATTCATCTCTTTATTAGCTGAACGATCAAACACAAAAAATTGTTTCTCAAACATTCCCGAGAACACGCAAGCATGAAACGAATCTGTGAAGACGATCTCAGCATTTTTGATGTAACCTAGAAATTCTGCAGGACCTATCTTAATAAGATTCTTTTCTCCGAAATAAAAAGACATTGGTTCGTTATCATTGCTATTAATCTCTTTTTGAAAATTCATTGGAACATTAATTAAAACGAGTCCATGTGCAAGCGCGTATTCTTTTGCCATCATGCGTGAAAAATTATTGTTTCCTAAGAAATACGTGAGAAGATATTTTTCCTTTTCTTTTGGCTCCACCAAAATTTTCAAATAATCTTCTTTGGCTAACAGCAATGTGGGATCAACGGTGAGTAGTGGTTTTAAAGACTTTTTACAATACGGAAGATACTTATTCACCATAAAGGGTTCTCGGAACGAAATCGCCGAGTAATCTGATAATACTTTTTTAAACAGCCTCCATCGATACCTTTCTCTTGCACATCCGCCATCGCTTATCGCATATCCAATTTTCGTTAACTGTCCATAAGAAAAATTCAACAAGAAACAGTTGTTTGTCATATTTTCGTTAAACACCTGATCCGACCCCGTTATGACCGTGGAGTATTCGCCCTTGATACATTCAAGATTGTTGTTTGTATAGATGCTTTCACTGCTATTTATGTATGCATTTCCAAATTCCAAAAACTTGGTTTTTCTTATTCCCGTGCAATTAAAAGATTGCAGTGAATTATTGAGATATTCGCCCTCATACTTCATTTTTTCCGTTTTTTTAAGTGTTCCAAGTGGATGATGAATCAACCTGCTTAAAGTGGTTTTTTTATCTTTACCCGGATAAAGAAAATTGTATCGCAATAGTTCGCATTCAAAGCCACAATTATTTAGAAACGTTGATAAGGCGTATGCTTGAAGAACCCCACCAAAATTAATACTGCCAAAATACATGGTCGCAATCCCGATTCTCTTTGTTTCACGATTCTTCGGGGCTTCGTTCTTTGTTTCGGGGGTGAAAATATACCTAAATGTTTTGCCTAAGAACCTAAACACTGAAAAAAAAGTCTTGTGTTGTTTTCTAATATCCAGACTCCGAACAATCTGGGACGTTGTTAATGTCCCTGTTTTTCCCAATTTTGAAAAAACCCCGTATGTTTTTGGCCTTTTAGCAGACTGGGAATAGGCAATGTTCTGTGCCGTCGATTCCAGATAATCTACGGGGTGTAGTTCACAATTTTCCTTTAAGATCTTGATTAAGATATCCCGTTTTTCTCTAACGATAACAAGTGATGTGCCCTGAAAATTATAGAACTGAGGATATAGTTTACTAACGCCCCAAAAATCTCCCAGAGTAATATCAGAATATCTGTTTTCACCTTTGTGCTTACAGTTGTAGCAAGGGGCACTCAGAATATAGTTTTTCAAAAACAACTTCATATAATCGTTTTGATAATGGGGTTCATTAATACGATTAAGCTGGGCGTAGAAATTTTCCCATCCGTAAGTTTTTCCCCTAAAACTAATATCTTTAGGGTCTTTGATATCCTCTTCTTTACAATACTTAAGCCAATATTCAGTCTTCGGAGTGCCATGGCAAAAAAGATCAACCATAAATAAATTATCGTAATCGCGTTTGAGATAAAGGTGTAAAGCATTGCACTGACAGGGGGTGCCGCTAAAAAGCACAAGTGTTGATTGCTCAAGTAACTCTTTAATGCGTTTTAAACAATGGCCAAACGACGACTGAACATATTTACTTCCCAATGCAGGCATTAAGGCATCTAAAGACCTAATTTCTTTATGGCTCAAAGACATGTCGTCATTGAATGTGGGGGAAAATACCACCCCGCTATGTTCTATTACATACTTAGCCAAATGATAAAAGATGCCACCACTTGATGATTTGTTAAGAATATCTTCATTTTTGGTCCATGCTGCAAAGGCAAGTGGGGTAATTTTGGTTTTCATTTGAATAAGTTATCTATGATTGTATCACGCGTTCATTCGCTTATGTATGGACAAAAAGCCCGCAATATTTCCCATTTCTTCTCTTTTTAACGAGTACCAATATTCCAATCTACGCAAGTCCTTGATTTTCTTTTTTTCGGTTTTAATAAACAATTCGGTTTGCTTTTTGGCAAGAATACAATAGCGTTTCGATTCTTTTCACTGTCTGTTGAACTTGTTCAGGAATCGAGTAGAGGGCGTGGTGGTTCCCTGCATAGAGACCCTCTTTTCCCTTCGTCATCTTCGCCGGGAAATGGTTCAGGCCCCATCGTGGGTGACCCCGAAGAAATGGCTGAATTAGCGAGGCGTCCGAATCAATGGTTTACAAATTTCCTCATAATTGATGAAGGCCATGATTAGCGACAACGGGAATGGACGAACGAAGGCGCTAAAGGCATCGAGGCCGGCTCTTTACTGAAGGCCGTGGTCTTTCGAAGTGCGATCGAAGCCAATTGATGTGAATATTGGTTGAACACCTCAGCAACGCGCCTAGAAATGCATTGTTTGAAAAAGCACAAAGAAACGGCTTTCGATGTAGCCTTCGAACTTTGAACTTGGAATGTCGAACCGATTTTCTTTGTTGATGTCTCTATATGTTTGCTTCCATCCGAAATGTCGAAAGGCTATCATAAACATGCAATTCGAAGCTGAAGGTAATTCAAACAATGAAAGCATATGTAACCGGTGCCGGCGGAATGATTGGCAGCCACTTAATTGAGATTCTTCACCAAAATGGCTATGAGGTCGTCGGCTCCTATTTTCATCCGACCGTTGACCTAAATGACATCGACCAGACGGGCGTCCGTTTGTTTGAGCTCGATTTGAGAAATCATGAGACTGTTCGTTCGTGGATACTCGACTATTTGCCTGACCGCATTTACCACTTAGCCGCTCAGTCCTTTCCGGTCGTGAGTTGGAAAGATCCCTATTACACCATGGACGTGAACGTCTCAGGGACGGTGGGGCTCTTTGAGGCCATCAAAGAGGCTAAGCAGCTACATCCAGATTATGACCCTCACGTTGTGGTCATCTCTTCAAGTGCCATCTACGGACAAGCCCTTCAAAGCTACTCCGTTGATCATCTTCCGAAAGAGGATTGTCCTATGCTTCCGGTCTCTCCTTATGGAGTGAGCAAGGCAGCCGAAGACCTTCTTTGCTATCAGTATTTCGACAATTTCAAAATCAAAATCTGCCGGGTTCGCTTGTTTAACTGCACTGGTACGCGTAAGATCGGCGACATAACCGCTGACTTTACCCGTCGAGCGGTGGAACTTGAGAAAAAAGGTTCTAATAAACTAATCGTGGGCAACTTGACTTCGACGCGAGCTATCATTGATGCCCGCGACGTGGCGGAAGGCCTCATCATTCTTAGCGAGAAGGGTGTTCCGGGCGAAGCCTACAACATCTGCTCCTCACATGTATTTCAAATGGACTACGTCATCAAATGCATCGAAAAGTTTACGGGTGTCCATTACGAGTTAGTCACCGATCCGAAACTCTTAAGACCTGCTGACGAAAAGCTCTACATCGGCGATTCATCCAAAATCAAAGCGCTCGGTTGGAGCGAAAAGTATAACTACGAAGACACCGTTCGCGCGATGATCGAATATTGGCGGAAAAAGCTTAACTAAGCCAAAGAAGAAACGGCTGGCGACTTATTCTGTATATCCTTCGGCGATGACCCTTTTAAACTCGGCCAAAGATTCTTCTGGCTTATTAAGGTCATAGGCAAAGGGTTTGAATTCCTCGCTCATGATCGCGTAGATTTTTTCAGCGTTGACCCACACATCTTTTAACTTTTCGAGACTGGAGTCATAAATGACGAGGGGTAACACCCTTAAACCAACCGTGGTGGATCGCTCAAATTCTTCAGCAATCCAAGGATTGGCCCTCATCAGGGCGGCTAGATTACTCTTCTTGCTCATGACAAGACCAAGGATGCCGTCCTTATCGAAGCCGCCGTCATATTTGACCACAAACCCGTTCTCGTTCAAGAAGTCCGCCAAAATGCCCGCTTTGACTTTGTCGACGGGGTCATAGGCCAAGGAAATCGTCATATTTGCCATAAGGCGATTATATACCAAAGGGGAAAAAGAAAAGGAAGCCACAATCCTCTTGTTTCCTTTTTCGTTAAGCGGCTGGGCAAGTGTAGTTAAAGGTGATACTCGTGAAGGTGTAGGCGCCATAGCCCCAAAAGTATATGAGGGCTGACGTGCTGACGCCGGAAGGAACGTTAAGGGTTTGGCTGCCCGGTGCGGAGGTGGTGGCGAGGACGTTGCTGTCCTTGTCGGTCACCTGAACGTAAAAGTTTCCGCCGTGTTCGTATTCATCGGTTAACGTGACGTTGTAACTGAGACTGGTTAAACCCTTGACCCCGAAGGCCACTTCCGCCTGGGCGGATGCCACCATTCCGGGCTTGGCGACACACTTCAGGTAATATGAAGGATTGTTGAATTCCAAAGTCTGGGTATCGGTTCCAACATAATCACCATCAATTGAGATGTAGGTGCCGTTCGAAACCGACGTAACTTGGTTATAGGCGATGATACCCTCATTGACGTCCTCGAGATAATTCTCTCCGACCGGTTTTGATCCGTCGATAGTGAATGTTTTGGCGAGCCCCTCGGCAAACACGACTTGGCGTGGCGACTCAAAAGACAGGGCCGCAATGACGAAAACCATTCCAATCGCGGCGAGAAACCCCACAACTCGTTTTTTGTTCATAAAATGTTCCCGCTTTCACTTATATCAAAGCACAGATTCCAATTGAAGAATAGTAAGTGAGAGCTTACTTAGTGACGTTTGAAAGGCCCTTTTATTTCTTGTCATTCGGCCAAAGAAATAGGGTCCGGTTAAGAAAAACCCCTTCAAAGAAAAAGCGGTTCTTTTAAGTCGTTATTTCGGTGTTTTTCTTTTCGCCTAGCGGAAAGACACCTATAATCACTACGGAACATATAAGGAGAATTATCCAATGGTTAAGTTAGTGCTCGTCCGCCATGGTGAATCCGAGTGGAACCTCGAAAACAAGTTTACCGGCTGGACCGATGTCGATTTAAGCGAAAACGGCGTGAAGGAAGCCCACGCCGCGGGTCAGATCTTAAAGAAAGATGGCTACACTTTCGACGAAGCGTTTACGTCGGTTCTCAAGCGCGCCAACAAGACGATGGACATTGTCCTGTCCGAACTTGGCGAAAGCAAAATCGAGAAACATTACAGCTGGCGTTTGAATGAACGCCACTACGGGGCTCTTCAAGGCCTCAACAAAGCCGATTCGGCCCTCAAATGGGGTGCCGACCAGGTTCATATCTGGCGTCGGAGCGCTAACATTCAACCGCCGGCCCTCGAACCGACCGATCCCCGCTTCCCTGGCAACCAAGAGAAGTATAAGGCGCTCGTCAAAGAAGGCGCGATGACGAAGAAAGACCTTCCGCTAACAGAGTGCCTCGTCGACACTGCAGAACGGGTGAAGCCCTACTTCGACGAAGCAATTGCTCCAGCCATCAAAGCGGGAAAGAAAGTCCTGATCGCCGCGCACGGTAACAGCCTCCGGGCCCTCGTCATGGAGCTGGAGCACCTTACGGCTGATCAGATTGTCGCCGTCGAGATTCCGACCGGCAAACCGCTTGTCTACGAATTAGACGAGAAGACCTTGGCCGTTCTCAACAAATACTACTTATAGCAAAGCAAAAGGCCTCGTGCGCGCGAGGCCTTTTTTCTTCTTTGAGAGAAATTTTGCCGAATTTCTAACGGAGAAACCCGGATTTCTTGAGTTGCGTGAACAACGCCATAAAAGCCAAAATTTCAGGATCGGTTTCGGCCATTTTCTCGAGTTTGTTCTTTTTTAGGTTGTTGGCGTAGATATGATCCAAATACGCCACGAAAGGCCTTCGTTCGTTTTCGGAGATATGCTTGCTCCAACTATGGGAAGCAATGAACTCGTGGATGTTAGGTTTGTTTTCTTCTTTCCGGATGTTTTTGATGGCCTCGCGCAAAAAGTCGTCTACCTCGTAGATCTTGAGATAATCCATTCCGAGCCATTCCCCTAAGTGCTCGATCGTTCTTAGGTAGATTTGCCGGTTGGTTTTTGGCTTAATGCCTTCAAATGAGAGCGCTTCTTGCGTT
>Ga0183100_1000746_pt1 | contig 21357 bp, 21 predicted proteins | sample Biomet2_FD_127789 | JGI IMG/M metagenome (GOLD analysis project Ga0183100, IMG submission 127789) | Microbial communities from bioreactor (seeded with anoxic lake sediment) at LBNL, California, USA - Biofuel metagenome 2 | ecosystem: Engineered > Bioreactor > Anaerobic > Unclassified ...
AGAAACATAGAATTTGTTCATGGAATTGGTAAAAGAAAAACTAAAATTCAAAAGTGGACAGAACAATTAATAGAATATAGGGAAAGACAAGAAAAATACAATTGTAGTAAAGAATTATTTTCAAAAAGAAATAGTTATTCCAAAACTGATACAGACGCAACTTTTATGCACATGAAAGATGATCATATGAGAAATGGGCAATTAAAACCTGCATATAATGTACAAATAGCGGTCGAAAGTGAATACGTGACCGGTGTCGGTATATTTCAAGATAGAAATGACATAGCAACATTAATACCTATGCTTAATAATATGCAAGAAAAAATTGGACATAAATATCTTAATGTAATTGCAGATTCAGGTTATGAGAGTGAAGAAAATTATTTATTTTTAGAAGCCAATAATCAAATTCCATATATAAAGCCACAGACATATGAAAAGTGGAAAAAGAGAAGCTTTAAAAATGATATAAGCAAGCGTGAGAATATGAAATATGATGCTGAATCAGATACTTACATTTGTCATAATGATAAAAAATTAGTATCCACTTCTATTATTCATAGGAAATCCGTAAGTGGATACAAATCTGAAGTTACTGTGTATGAATGTGAAAATTGTGATAACTGCACTCACAAAGTAAAGTGCACAAAAGCAAAAGGAAATAGAAAAATGCAGGTTTCAAAAACTTTTGTGGAAAAGCGTGAAATATCCTATAAAAATATTACAACTGAATTTGGAGCTAGATTAAGAATGAACAGATCTATTCAGGTCGAAGGAGCATTTGGAGTTTTGAAAAGTGATTATGAATTTAGTAGATTTCTGACACGTGGGAAAAATAGCGTTAAAACTGGATTTATTTTGCTTTGTTTTGGCTACAATATTAACAAATTACATTCTAAAATCCAAAATGAACGAACTCAAAATCATCTCCATAAATTAAAAACTCCTGCCTAATTATGGAATAAAATAAGTAGGCTTATTTTAGTTTGCCTAAAATTTAGAAATATCTATATAATTTCAATTATTTGGATATGTATATCTTTAAACCGAAAGAGAGCATCGCTCCTGATTAAAATTTAATCATTTTGCGACACTCCCTTTTCTTAAATAAAATCTAAGGGGAGATAGATAGTTATTACACTTAGTATAATTGACAAAAGTTACAAATAATATACAACTAACTTAGAAGAATAATATTAACTTGTTATTTTTTGATTGTGCCTCAAAGCTTCAATAATGATAGTTACATATACTTTTTGCAATCATTAATCTTATCAAGTAATTTAATAAAATAATTATCTTTGCTGTAAAAATAAGTTTTAAAATTATAGTTTTTTTGAATAAAAATATATTTATTATAAAAATAAATATAGGGGGTGCTCCTTTGCACTATAAGGGTTAGAAGCATATTGCTATGCAAAAGGTAGTTAATGAGAGAATGGAGAAGCTTTTTGAGGTTAATATCTTTTGGTGCAATTACTTCAAGGATTATTATGTTGAATAATGTCGAAAACGTGTTACCATAGAGACATGGACTTCCTTGAGAACGCAAATACATATAAAAACAATTTTGAAAAAATGAGTATATAAAAATCAAGGAACCAAATAAAACAAACAAAGGAGAAAAACTAATGAAGAAAGCATTTTTAAATAGGATTGTTATAGGTGTTATTGCAGCTACAACAATGACTACTTTAACTCCATTAGGAGTATCTGCAGCAGCAACTAATAATTCAATGAATAACAATTATTACAATTCAGTATTAAATAGTATTTTAAAGACAGGCTGGGTTAACGATAATGGAACTTGGTACTATTTTGATAAAACAGGAGATATAAAGACTGGTTGGATTAAGGATAATGGCAAATGGTATTACTGCGATAACACAGGAGCAATGCAAACAGGAGTTGTTAAAGTTAATAGTAAAACATATTGCTTAAATGCATCTGGTGCTATGGAAACTGGAAATGTTATAGTAAATAATAAAACATATAAATGTTCTTCAGATGGACAAGTTATAGGAATTACAATTCCAACATTAGATAAAACATTTGACTCAAATAATAGTATAGTAAACAATAATAGTCAAAACTCTACAGTAAGTAATTCAAATAACGATCAAGGAACAACTAATTCAGAAAATACAAATACTACAACTATAGCAAGTACTACTAATGCAGGAAATACTACAACAAATAATACAGGAAACACAACTAACTCAGGAAACACTACAAGTACAGGGAATACTGTAACTACAGGAAGTACAACTACAACAGATAATACTTCTACAGATGTAACTACAGTAGATGTACAGGGGTTACCTCAATTACCAAAAAGTTATTCTATAAATGTACAAGCTAGTGCTGAAAATCAAATTCTTCAATTAATGAACGGAAAAAGAGTAGAAGCTGGTTTAAAACCACTAACTTTAGATAATACTTTGGTACAAGTAGCGAGATATAAGAGTGACCATATGATACAATATAACTATTTTGACCATGTAACTCCACAAGGAACTAAATATACAGATTGGTTACAAGCGGTAGGGTATACAACATATACTACAGCAGGAGAAAATATAGCATATAATACTTATGATGCAGTTGAATTATTTACTCAATGGTGGAATTCACCAGGTCATAGAGCAAATATGATGAACTCTTCATATACTAAAGTTGGTATAGGAGTTATTCAAGGAAATGGTAAATATATGGGAACACAAGAATTCTCAAATTAATAAATAAAAATATGTATTCTAAATAGTTTTAACCTTCATTATGTGAAATTCTCCCATTCCCTTATATGGAAGTAGTTCACGCTTGAATAGAGAAGATAAAAAAGAGACTTAATCACGTTGGGTAGTCATGATTAAGTCTCTTTAAAATTTTTTAATTATTTAAATTAAAATTCTGGGGTAGTGTTTGTAGTATTTTCAGTAATAGCAAAGTAATTATTCTTAACTTTTAAGTAAAAAGAAGCCATTGTTACTTGCATGTAAGGTATTACCCAGAGTAATCCAATAAATAATGAAATTACACCTAGTAGAATCCATCCAAGAAAACTTAATGAAAGGACAAAATAATCAAATTTGTATCCTTTCATCATAGCTGCACTTTCCTTTAAACAATCAATAACTGATTTATTGTTATCATCAGCCAAAATATAGAATGCTTGTGAAAACATAAATGAAAGTATAATACCTGGTACTATTAATAAAATCAATCCTATAATTACACATATCATCATTAGAACATAAATACCTAATGCTTTAAGTATAACTTTAAATCCAGAGAAGATGTCTCCAAGAGCTGGAGTTTCATCATTAGTTGCATAGTTTAATGCGAATTTACACATTCCAACGCTCATTACGGAACTAACAATTATTGTAGCTAAAAATGAGATTAATCTTAGTGTTAAAGAGTCACCGGCTATAAAGTTAATTGTTTGTGCAATTATTTGGATTATAATAGTTGCAAGAAAAAATCCACCGATAGCTAGTCCCCATTTTCCTCTTAATTTATCCTTAGCATGGCTTTTTAATTCAGCCCTAGTAATCATAAAAATTTCCTCCTTAAAATAAAAGAATTTTATATTTACCCAATAACATCTTATAGTGTACCATAAATTTAATTAAATGTATAATAATAGGTGTTGCGTATGTTTTTATATATATGGTGAATTTTATACAATAAGATGGTATAATGTAGATATAAAATAGTGAGAGGTGGTTATATTATGGTAGCATTTTATCGTTGTGAATTGTGTGGGAACATTGTAGGTCTTATTAAAAATGGCGGGGGTCAATTGGTTTGTTGTGGTAAAAACATGACTAAACTTGAAGCTAACTCTACAGATGCAGCACAAGAAAAGCATGTTCCAGTGGCAGAAAGAAAAGATGGGAAAATATATGTAAAAGTAGGTTCTGTTGAACATCCAATGACAGAAGAACATTATATAGAATGGATTGCAGTAGTTTCAGATAAAGGAACAGAAAGAATTGCATTGTCACCAGGAGAAAAACCACAAGCAGTTTTTGTAGATAAGGGAAATGCAGTTGTTTATGCATATTGCAATTTGCATGGATTATGGAAAGCTGAAATATAATATTAATATTTCCTAAAAGTATAAACATTTAAAAATTATATATGAAAAACAACTAATAGAATACCGTATTATTCAGAAATGAATTTGCGGTGTTTTTTATTCTGTATTATTTAACTATATAACCATGAACCTTTTGTACTCCATAGCTATTTACTCTATGTGCGTATTGTCTGTCATTTTCTCCATCTTCTCTTTCTATAAAGACATCTAATCTGTTACCTACGCTAAAATGTTTATTAGAGCCTTTATCATTAACAATAACTTGTCCATAACCCTCTAAATATAATTTAGTATTTTGGGGTATTACGTTATTAGCTACTCCACCTCGTGATAATCGTTTGTTCTGGCAAGTAACTCCGCCAGCACTGCTATTTTCTGACTCAAGCGATGTATAAAAAGTAAGTACAAACTCTTGCCATTGAAGTTCATTCTTTTTCTTTTCTAATTCTTCTTGTTTGTTTTTTTCATATTGCACTTGAATAGGATTTTTAATTAATCCTAGTTTATTTTTATGTAAAATTTCGATATTCTTATTTTCTACGACCTCTGTTGCTAAAACGTGAAATGGTGTTATCGTGCTTGTATTATAAATATTAAATAAAAATGTACAACTTAATAAGCACATTAGCCTCTTTCCTTTTAACATTTGACCACTCTCCCTCGTTGATAGATATAAACTAAATATAACATAAAATGTTATATTTAATAAATTATAACATATTATGTAAATATAATACTATTAAATTTTGAAAAAAACTATTTATTAATTGTTTCGCCTAACTTATTTAGTATGTAATATGAATATCATTTATTGCGAAGGTGAGTACCAAAAAATAGCATAAATAAGAGAGCTCACTAAGTTATAGAAGTCTCTTATTAACAGATATTATTATAGGTCTTATTTTTTATGTATAATAAGGGTATAATGTAGTTGTTCTCATATAATTAATGAAAGGAAAAATTGTGAATAATAGTTTAGAAGATAAATAAATTTACCATAAAGATTAGTTATAAAAAAATTTGGCATTAAAGCATAAAAATAATTATAATTTTTTAATATACCTAAATGGAGGGAAATATAAATGAATGATAAGAATATAGAAATGATGAAAAAATTAATAGAAGAAAAGAAGCAAAAAGGAAATAATTCTAAAAATAATAGAAAAGCTGATAAAGTTATAGGGAGATCATCAAAAGTTATGGGAAGAGAAGCTTCAAAAGGAGTTAAGGTTGGAAATGGTGGAGGATTATTTGATAAGTAGTTATTAGATTAACAAAAGGTGATTCTTTCTAGGTCCAATATTGTGCAAGGAATATTGGCTTTAGAAAAAAGGAATACTTTTTGATATAAATATGATACAATCATCTACAGTATTAAATAAGGTACATTTAAATGATTAAAAAATTAATTTTAAACGGAGGAAGAAATATGAACGATAAAAATATAGAAATGATGAAAAAGCTGATAGAGGAAAAGAAAGAAAAAGGAAAGAATACTAAAAATAATGAAAAACCTAAAAAGGTCATAGGTAGAATGTTATTACATAGTGGAAGAACAACACAATAAAATAAAAAATTAAATTGGCTTGTCTATTTGTGGCAAGCCAATTTAGCATGTCCTTATTCTTAATGTTGTCTACATAACATATTGAGTTTCTATAAGAAAGGAGACCTAAGTAATGCTTGATTTACTTTTGTTAGGGTGTGGAGGCGGAATGCCTATGCCAAATCGATTTTTATCAGCAGTTTTATTAAGCTACAATGGAAGAAAGATACTTATTGATTGTGGAGAAGGAACACAAGTATCTATGAGAATGGCAAATGCAGGATTTAAGACTATAGATATTATTTGTATAACACATATTCATGGAGATCATATTGTGGGACTTCCAGGACTTCTTGGAACTATAGGAAATAGTGGGAGAACAGAACCTCTTACAATAATAGGGCCAGAAGGAATAAATGATACAGTTAATAAATTAAGAGTAATTGCAAATTGGTTACCTTATGAGATTAACATAATAGAAAATCCTAAAGAAACTTTTGAAATCCATAATGAATACATAAAGTGGAATACAAAAATATCAACTTTAGAATTAGATCATTCTTCACCTTGTATAGGATATAGTTTTGATTTTCAAAGGCAGCCCAAATTTAATGTGGAAAAAGCTATGAAGAATAATGTGCCGAAAATCTTATGGAGTAGATTACAAAGGAATGAAAAAAAGATTGTGTTAGATGGCATAGAATACAGTAGTGAGATGGTTTTGGGAAAAGAGAGAAAAGGTATAAAAATAAGTATGACAACAGATACAAGACCTATTAAAACTATTGATAAATTTATTGAAAATAGTGATTGTTTTATATGTGAAGGCACTTATGGAGATGATGAAGATTTACCTAAGGCTATTAAAAATAAACATATGACTTTTAGAGAAGCAGCTACTTTGGCAAAAAATGGTGCTGTTAAAAATCTACTATTAACACATTTTAGCACTGCAATGAATGAGCCAGATGTGTATTTGAATAATGCAAAAGAAGTATTTAAAAATACTATAATTGGTTTTGATAGATATAATGTAACTTTAAATTTTCAAGAAGATATTTAAGATAAGTTATTTTAAAAAAATGTTGATCTTTAGGCAAAAATGTTAATCTTTATAGGATTATTTTCAGTTGGTCTTCAAGGTATTTTATCGTAAGCTTTCACACTATATAAAATTTTAGAGATAGTAAATTAATACTATCTCTTTTCTTAAATATTAGGAGATATGGAGAATCATGCATCTAATATTATTAACAATAATTTTATATATTATACTACTATTTCTAGAGGAAATTAAAAACATAAATTAACTTATCAATATAATACTCGTGATACCTTTGGATTTGCATTAAATAAAACACTATATAACATAAACGTTAAGTGCTAAAATATAGATAATAAATAATATGGGGGTAACAGATGAGTAATACAAACAATTATGAAAATCAAAGTTCAATAAAAATAAGAAAAGCTAAAATAGAAGATTTGGAAAGTATAGTTAAATTTAATTATAACCTAGCAATGCAAACAGAAGATAAAGAACTGGATTTAGAAATACTTACTAAAGGTGTTGAAGCAATATTAAGTGATTCTGCTAAGGGACAATATTATGTATATGTGATAGATAATATTGTAGTTGGACAAATCATGCATACATATGAGTGGAGTGATTGGAGAAATGGTATGTTTCTTTGGGTTCAAAGTGTTTATGTAGATGTAGATCATAGAAGAAAAGGTATATTTAAAGAATTATATAATCATGTAAAACAAATTTGTGATAATGATGAAGGTACCGTAGGGATAAGGCTATATGTAGAAAAAGAAAATTTTAATGCTAAAGCTACATATAAATCATTAGGAATGCATGAATGTAATTATCATATGTATGAATATGAGATAAGCAGATAAAAGTTATATGGAAAGGAAGTGAACTTTTATAGAGAGAAATACATTAGAATAGTATCTCTGTAAAAGAAAAATTATGAGAAATAAAAACATATTAAAAGATGGGCATGTTCATTCACCATATTGTCCACATGGAACTAAAGATACTTTTGAAATGTATGTAGATAAAGCACTTATGGAAGGTTTAGAAGAAATAACATTTACTGAGCACATGCCATTTCCAGCTTATTTTATGGATGATATAAAATTTTTAGATGAATGTTCTCCATCAGAAGAAATGATAGAAAAGTATTTTAAAGATCTAGAAAAAATAAAGATAAAATTTAATGATAAAATAAAGATAAATTGTGGTCTTGAAGTTGATTTTCTTGAGGGATATGAAGGCAAAACAACAGAAATGTTAAATACATATGGTTCTAAATTAGAAGATGGTTTATTATCAGTACATTTTATAAAAATAGGAAATGAATTTACTGATATTGATGGGAAAGAAGGATTTGAAAAAGCTATAAAAGCTTTAGGGAATACTGAAAAAGTTTATAATAAATATTATGAAACTTTATTAATGGCAATAAAAGCTGATTTAGGAGAATTTAAGCCAAAACGTATTGGACATCCAAATTTAATTAGGATTTTTAATCAGCTATATCCTTTGGAGTATAAAAATAGAGAACTTTTAGAAGAAATAGTAAAGGAAATAAAGAAAAGAGATTATGAAGTAGATGTTAACACTGCAGGTCTTAGAAAACCATATTGCAATGAAATTTATGTAGCTGATATCTTTAAAGAATTAGTAGAAAAATATGAAGTTAAAAAAGTGTATGGTTCAGATTCACATACTGCAAGTGATGTTGGAAGAGATTTTGACAAGGAGTAACATATATACTTTTCAGATATTTAAATTGAGGAGAGAAATATGGAAGTAGAGGGTAGGAATTTTATAAGAGAAATAACATCATTTATTTTTGTTGAAGAAAGACCAGAAAAGGCTGATATAATTTTTATACCTGGTGGTTCATGGCCAGAGCCCGCAGAAAAAGCAGCTAAACTTTGGCTAGATGGATATGCACCGTATATTGTGCCATCAGGAAAATACAGTATGAGTAAAGGTCACTTCCCTGGCTCAATGACTAAAGGTGACAAATATAATGGGAATTATGAGACTGAGTGGGAGTTTATGAAAGATGTTTTACTTTCTTATGGTGTTGAGGAAAGTGCAATACTTAAAGAGGATAAGGCAGAATGGACAAAGCAAAATGCATTTAATTCACGTGAAGTTACAGATAAAAACAATTTAGATATAAAGAAAGCAATTATTTGTTGTAAGTCATTTCATGCTAAACGCTGTCTTATGTTTTATAGTTTTGCATATCCTAAAACAGAATTTATTGTATGCCCAGTTGACATAGAGGGAATAACTAAAAATAATTGGTTTAAAACAGAAAGTGGTATTGATAATGTAATGGGAGAATTATCACGTTGTGGAGGTCAATTAAAGAAAACTATTCCAACTTGGATTAAGTAGTATTATACTTATAATATAACATAGAATAATTAAACATTTATAGATTAATTAGGAGTTTTTATATTGACAATTACCTTGAAAAGGTATTATCATATAGAATAAAATAGTCACAATGTAAAAATAAAGGAGTAAGATATAATGGCATATTATTTTGATGAACCATCCCATACTTTTGGAGAATATTTATTAGTACCAGGTTATTCTTCAACACAATGTATTCCAAGTAATGTAAGTCTAAAAACACCACTTGTAAAATTTAAAAAGGGTGAAGAAGCGTCAATAATCCTTAACATTCCAATGACTTCAGCAATTATGCAATCAGTATCAGATGATAAAATGGCAGTGGCACTAGCAAAAGAAGGTGGAGTTTCATTTATATTTGGTTCTCAATCAATTGAAAATGAAGCAGCTATGGTTGCAAAAGCTAAGAACTATAAATCAGGATTTGTTACAAGTGCTGCTAATGTTAAGCCAGATACAACTTTAGCTGAAGTAGTAGATTTAAAAGAAAAAACAGGTTATTCTACTATGGCAGTCACTGATGATGGAACTGCTAATGGAAAGCTTCTTGGTATTGTAACAAGTAGAGATTACAGAGTTACTAGAATGGACTTTAATACACAAGTTTCAGAATTTATGACACCTTTTAGTAAACTTACATATGCTGATGCAGATATTACACTAAAAGAAGCAAATAATGTTATTTGGGAAAATAAATTAAATATGTTGCCATTAGTTGAGAAAGATCAAAAACTAAAATATATGGTATTTCGTAAAGATTATTCAGCTAACAAAGAAAATCAAAATGAACTTATTGATTCTCAAAAAAGATATATAGTAGGAGCAGGTATTAATACTAGAGATTATGCAGAAAGAGTTCCAGCATTACTTGAAGCAGGAGCAGATGTATTATGTCTTGATTCTTCAGAAGGATTTTCAGAATGGCAAAAGATAGCAATTGAATATATACATACTAACTTTGGAGAAGATGTTAAAGTTGGAGCTGGAAATGTTGTTGACAAAGATGGATTTTTATTTTTAGCAGAAGCAGGAGCAGATTTTATAAAAGTTGGAATAGGCGGAGGATCTATTTGCATAACTCGTGAACAAAAGGGGATTGGTAGGGGTCAAGCAACGGCAATTATTGACGTAGTTAAAGCAAGAGATGAGTATTTTGAGAAAACAGGAATTTACATACCAGTATGTTCTGATGGTGGTATTGTACATGATTATCATGTAACTTTAGCTCTTGCAATGGGAGCAGATTTCATGATGTTAGGAAGATATTTCTCTAGATTTGATGAAAGTCCAACTAATAAAGTAAATATAAATGGAAATTATATGAAAGAATATTGGGGTGAAGGCTCTAATAGAGCAAGAAATTGGGAAAGATACGATCTTGGAGGAGATAAGAAGTTATCTTTTGAAGAAGGCGTTGATTCATACGTGCCATATGCAGGAAGCCTAAAAGATAATGTTACAATAACATTAAACAAAGTACGTTCAACAATGTGTAATTGTGGAGCTCTTACAGTTCCAGAGTTACAAGAAAAGGCTAAGATAACATTAGTATCTGCAACAAGTATTGTTGAAGGAAGTTCACATGATGTTATATTAAAAGATAGCCATTATACTACTCAAGAATAAAAATTATTAAAAAGTTCAAAGAAGGCATATTCCTAAATATATTATCAAGCTGACTTGTTATTTTTGGAATATGTCTAAAATTCAATTGACTTTATTTAGTAGATATCATATTATAAGTATTATATAGATTTTAATGCAATGAAATGAGGGAATTTTGTGAGTGTCTAGTATCAAAATAGCTTAATTTAATATTAATTTAAGAAAAATAAGTAGAATATACTTTTATTTGTTGTTGAATTAATTATAACTATTGAAGATACAAGTCACGAATTTACATTGAAGATAGGCGTATACTATCTCTATTAATGTTGAATTTTAAGCTGTGGAAGTATCCACGGCTTTTTTTGTTCCTTTATACGTGATAATAAGTTTTGTTTATTTATATTTAAGGTGATTTGGAAATAAGATATAACTATCTAAATTTATCAATATAGTGAGGAACTTAAGTTTTTGAAATCTATATAGATTTTCGTGGCTTGAATAAATGAGTAGAGGAAATGAGAAAATGAATAATGCCACATTAGAAAAATTGAATTATAATGAATTGAAAGAAATTGTTAAATCATATTGTGTAAGCAATTTAGGAAAGAAATTAATAGATAAACTAGTTCCAAGTAAAAATATAAAACAAGTGCAACGAATGTTAAAAGAAACTTCAGAAGGAAGACGACTAATGGATGCATCATATCATATTCCATTAGAAGGAATATTTGATATTTCTCCATTAATAGAGAAAATAGAGAAGGGTGGGGTTCTTGAAGCCACAGAATTAACTATAATAGAAGATTTCCTTAGAGGATGCAGAAAAGTAAAAGCATTTGTTAAAGATAAAGAGGGGTATGCAGGAACATTAAGTTGTTATGGGGATAATATTACTGATTTAAAAGATATAGAAGATGAAATAAAAATAGCTATTCGTGGTACAATTGTTAACTCTAATGCTACCAAAGAACTTAAAAAAATAAGAAGATACATTGATATTTGCGAAGAGAAAATCAAAGAAAAATTAGAGAAATTCATAAAAAATTCTAGTAATAGAGAGTATATTCAAGAATTTTTTATTACTCAAAGAAATGGAAGATATACGGTTCCTATAAAATCGTCTTATAAAAATAGTGTACAGGGAACAATTGTTGAAGTCTCTTCAAAGGGTACCACTGTATTTATGGAACCTAATGTAATTACAAAATATACAACTGAATTAGTCTCTTTAAGAGCTGAGGAAAATATTGAAGAATACAAAATATTAGCTACTTTAACTGAAATGATTTTTCAAAGAGCACAAGAATTGAAAATGAATATAGAGGTTATTTCAGAATATGATATGATTTTAGCAAAGGCTAAGTATAGTAGAGAAATTAATGGAATTGAGCCTAAATTAAATGATCATGGATATATAAAAATTATAAAAGGAAAATATCCATTAATTAAAAATAGTGTTCCTTTGGATTTTGAAATTGGAAGTGATTATAGAAGTTTAATGATAACTGGTCCTAATGCTGGTGGTAAAACAGTTGTATTAAAAAGTGTTGGATTACTTACACTAGCAACTTTAAGTGGATTTCATATAAGTGCCAAGGAAGGTTCAGAGGTGGCAATCTTTAACAATATTTTTCTTGATATTGGAGATGATCAAAGTATTGAAAATGCTTTAAGTACTTTTTCTTCCCATGTTAAGAATTTAGCCGAAATTTTAAAGGAAAGTAGTAAGAATACATTATTACTTTTTGATGAAATAGGGAGTGGTACAGAACCAAATGAAGGGGCTGCATTAGCTATTGCAATTTTAGAAGAATTTTATCAAAAAGGATGCATTACTGTAGCATCTACTCATTATGGGGAAATTAAAAATTTTTCTGAAAAGCATCCTGATTTTGAAAATGCAGCTATGGAATTTAAAAAGGAAACGTTAGAACCTTTATATACACTTCATATAGGGAGAAGTGGAGATAGTAATGCTCTTTATATATCTAAGAAAATGGGTATAAGTGAAAGTATAATTGAAAGAAGTAGAAAATATATTGAAACTAAAGAGTACAATTATGAACTTTTAAAAGAAAGTAAAATATCTAAAGAGAAATTAGAAGAAGTTAAGGAAGAGCAATATAGTTATAAGCAAGGAGATAAGGTTCTATTATTAGATAAAAATCTAAGCGGAATTGTCTATAAGGAAATAGATAGATTTAATAATGTAACAGTTCTTTGTAATAATGAATACTTAGAAATAAACTACAAAAGACTTAAAATAGAATTTACAGCAGAAGAGTTATATCCAGAAGGTTATGAATTAAGTCATTTATTTTCAACGTTTAAGGAAAGAAAACTTGAAAAGGATATTGAGAGAGGATCAAAAAAAGGACTTAAGAAATTTAGAAAACAAGAAGGATTATAGAAATTAGCACAATTTAACATGATAATTAATAGCCACAAGACAGTAGTTCCATACTTCACTTATAGCTTGTCAAAATGCGGAATACTGTCTTGTCTATGATTTTTATACAAATCGTTGTCTTACCATTTATTTTATGAAAAAGTTTAAATTGAGATAATTTAATATAAATGGATAGATAGAATAGTATTATTGTAAATAATTATGATATACTTGAAATGTAACGATATAAATTTTATTTAGGCACATGAAAGAAAATAACATTCTAAAGATGTGCTTTATTGAGGCTGGGGGAGAATAATAATGAAAGAAAATTTTGAAGTTACTTTAAAGCAGATGATAACTGTTATACATAGAACTATCAATATATTAGATAAAAGACTTTTAAATCATGGAGAACGAGTTGGATACATTATGCTAAATTTATTAAAAGCAGAAGGAAGTTATAGTGATGAAGAAATACTTAGAATTTGTGCTATATCTGTTTTTCATGATATAGGTGCATATAAAGTAACAGAAAGGGATAAACTTGTTGAACTTGATACAGTAGCACCACTTAACCATGCTGTTTATGGTTCTTTATTTATAAAGTATTTTTCACCTCTTTCTGATTTATATAAAACAGTTCTAACTCATCATTTTACGAGTAAATGTTTTAAGGACAAGCATATTAAGGTTATATCTAAAGAGGGATTGTTATTAAATTTTGCCGATTATTTAGATAGAGTTTATTTAAACAAAAATGCGTTGGCTAAAAGTTATGTTAAAGAAAATAATGAGGATTACTTAAAAGAACATATAAATTTATTTGTAGAAGCAGATAAGAGATTTGATTTTTTTAGTAAATTATCAAATCGATCTTACATAGAAGAATTACATAGTTTTTTTGAAACTAAAGTTCTAACTAGAGAAGAGGTAATATCTTATAGTAAGATGTTAGCATATTCTATTGATTTTAGAAGTGAGACAACAGTTAAACATACAATAATAGTTGAAGCTATAAGTTATCAAATAGCAAAATTATATGGATTAGATGAAAAAAGTTTAACAAAAATTAAAGTCTCAGCAGCACTTCATGATATAGGTAAAATGGGAATTCCGGAAGAGATATTAGAGAAACCTGGAAAGCTTACACCTGATGAATTTGAAATTATAAAACGCCACGCTATAATTGGATATAATATATTAAGTGGATTAAATATAGATGATATAAGAGATATAGGAACACTGCATCACGAAAAGATAGATGGAACTGGCTATCCCTTTGGACTTAAAGGAAAAGAATTAACAATAGAAATGCGAATAGTAGCAATAGGAGATATTATTAGTGCGTTATTAGGGTCAAGAAGTTACAAAGAAGAATTTAATAAGGATAAAATAATTAAAATATTAGAAAACATGGTAGATATGAATAAAATAGATTCAAAAATAGTAAATTTATTTATAAATAATTATGATTATATTATTAATGAGGCTCAAAATCAAAGTAGTGATTTAATGAACACATATTTAAATTTGAATACTGAATATAACACAATATTGAAATCTTTTGCTTAAGTATATATCAGTATGAATAAGAGGTTGTCAGTAAAATAAAAAAGAATTTTTATTTTACGATAACCTTTTTTGAAATTCAAGTGATTGGAATATTAAGGTACATGGTTAGAAATATAAGAAGAAAAATAGAAATTTATGGGAAAAATTTAAAATATTTAAAGATGGTATGGGGAGTTGGATACAAAATTGAAAAACACTAATAAACCAATTAAATTGAATATAATTGCAATCTTAATTTTGGTTGCAACATCATTTGTAATAATAAGTTTATACCCGCTAATAAAGGAGCTTGGAAATGATAATGCTTCGTCTCCATATGAAAATTATGAAATTTTAGAAAGAATCAATCAAACTAGTTATATATTATATAAAGATATTTTAGAAAAACAAAATAGTGTAGAATTAACTTATGATGAAGCATATGTTAATTCTCATAAAGATTTAGGAAAGTATAAGGATTTTAAAAATAATTTAAATAATCAATTAGAAGAATGGAATGAATACTTTGCCATAAGCTTAAAAAATTTAGATTATTTAGCATATGGCAATGATATAGCTAAAGGTAAAACTAATACAGATAATAAATTAAGTGAATTGGTAAATGCCATGGATAATAAAGAATTAAATGATACTTATGATTTTTATATGGTTGTACATTATGATGAAAATGGTGGGGTAGAAGTAACTAATGTACATGGTGCAGATGAATACACAGTAAGAAATAGGTTTTCCGAATTTAGTTTTAAAAGGTCATTTGATAATAATTTGGTAGAGGTAAATGAGATTAAATTTAATGAAATTAAAAATGCAACTTTTGTATATGCAATTCCTAAAAAATTAAAATATAAAGATAATATAAGCGTACTTGTAAGTGATTCGCTAAATAATATTAATTTTAAAGAAAATTTACTTACAATTAAGATTTTAAAGATTTTAAAAAATTTTATGTTATAATATTATAGGTTATTTAAAATGTTTAGTTAATGGAGGAGATAATATGTTTACCAAGGAAGAACTTTTAGTAATTGAAGATGCTTTGAAAATTGCAGATACAGAATATATAAAATTAATTGAGGAAAATAAGAATAACAAAAATAGAATAGTTGCTTATAATAGAAAACAAAAGAAATTATGGTTAGTTCAAAATAAATTAAAGAAACTTATAGAAGAAAAATAGAAATAGAAAATAAAAGAATGGAGAATGATATGAATAAACTATTTCAAGTTAAGGATTTAGTATTTTATGAAGAGGATTTTGTGGATGATATAAGAGATTATGAAGATATAATAGATATTATACAAGAATTAAGTCCAAATTTGGATTATGAAACAATAGAAGTTGCAGGGTCTAATGGCTGTTGTGATAAGACTAAGAAAAATCATTTGATAGAGATAATTGGATACATTGATGAAAATGATGAATTCATAACTAAAGAAGAAAGAGATGTTATGGGAATAATGGCAAATAACAAGAAGTTTGATTTATTTGTTATAACAGTGCATAAGTGCACTTCATGTAATAAATGGGTAATATCTATCTTAGAATAATTACAAGGCACAATTAAAAAAATTAAATGCTAGTATAAAAAGGAGAAATGCATAAATAATGAAAAAACACAGTAGAAATATGAATATTCAGTTTAAAGTAATATGTATGATGCTTGTATTACCTCTACAATTATTTTCAGGTATAGGTTGTTATTCTAATATAATTGCAAATGCATCTGAAACAGAAAATAAATTAGATGAAATGTATATATCAGAAGCTAATTATGATCAAGATATGAAAAATATTGTTGAACCATATATAAATAGTAAACTAGAATCAGGATATGTGGACGGTGATGAAGGAGTTAAGTTATACTACGAAGAGTATAAGGTAGAAGAGGCAAAAGGTAATATTGTAATATCTCATGGATATACTGAAAGTTTAGAAAGATATCATGAGATGATTTATTACTTTATGAAAAATGGATATAACGTTTTTGGTGTTGAGCATAGAGGTCATGGAAGATCAGGAACACTTGGAATAGCTGATAAAACCCAAACAAATGTGAAAGATTTTAATCAATATGTTACTGATTTTAAGGTTTTCATGGACGAAATAGTTATGCCAAATAACGAAGATAAAAAGGTATTATTATTTGCTCACTCAATGGGTGGAGCAATTGGAACAAAGTTTTTAGAAGATTATCCAGATTATTTTAATGGAGCTATATTGAATGCTCCAATGCTTGAAGTTGATACTGGAGATATACCAGAATTTCTAGCTAATATAATTGTGAGTTTTGAAGTTGCAATAGGTAATGGTGGAGAATATGTATTAGGCAAAGGACCATATACGCCAGAGTACAATGTAGATGAAATAGGTACAAGCTCTATCAATCGTTATAAATATAGTGATGATATTATAGTTAACAATGAAGTGTTTCAAAGAGGTGGAGCTAGTTATAATTGGACAAGCGAAGCTTTTAAAGTAACCAAAGAAATTGTAAAAGAAAAGAATGCATCAAAAGTAAAAATTCCAGTATTATTATTTCAAGCTGGACAAGATACTTATGTAAAATCTGGTGGGCAAAATGAATTTGTAGAAGGTGCAAAAAATTGCGAAATTAAAAAAATAGAAAATTCTAGACATGAAATATTTTTGGAAAGAGATGAAATTCAAAAACCATATTTAGTACAAGTATTAGATTTTTATAATACACATTGTAATGAAAATAATTATTAATATGAGTTGACAAATTATCAACCTTTAAGTACTAAAAAATTCTATCATTTACGTTAAAATAACAAGTCACATTGACTTGTTATTTTTTTGTTGACTAAAAAAGTATTATTGTACATAGAATTTTAATTCTTGGGACAGTATATATTTATAGGGTTTAAAAGGTGGTGCATGTAATGATAAAAAAAATGAATATTTTTATAATCTGTATATTAATTATTTTTAATATACCTATTGTATCGAAGGCATCTGAGGATAAAGACTATAGAAGTGAGATGAAGCAAGATATTTTAATACTTATGTTAGCTTATCCAGAGTACATAGTAGGAGTAGAAAAAAGAAATGATGATGAAGTTTATTTGACTATGAAGTCTGGTAAAAAAATTATTTATGATGATAAAAAACAGAAAAATCATGAGGAAAAGTTAGCAAATCCAGATCTTCAGGATATGTTAGAGCAAGATTATCCTCTTGAAAAAGGCACAGAAATTATGGATAAAACTTTTGATCCAGGAAGAGCCAGACATTATGAACTTCTTAATGAAGTTTATGGAAACTCTAAAACAGCTATAGAAAAAAATTTAATTAGTTTAAAGTACGGATATACTAATTATCAATTTAATAGTAAAAATAAAGCTAATACATCTTTAGAAGAAGCATTAAAAGAAGTAATACCACTTTCAAAAACTAGAGGTGATATAGGAAGCATTCTTTATCCTGCTAGTGGAACTTATAATTATAGGGTTATATCGGGCACTGGAAGATTAAGTCCTCATTCTTATGGAATAGCAATTGATTTGAAAAGTGATAAAAGAGATTATTGGAAATGGAGTTCAGAAAAACAGGGTAAGGAAAGGCTGAAAGATTATCCTAAAGAATTAGTAGAAGCTTTTGAAAAAAATAATTTTGTTTGGGGTGGAAAATGGGGACATTTTGATATTTTACATTTTGAGTATAGACCAGAAATAATATTAAAGGCAAAATATTTTGGTAACCTTAATATTAATAGTGATTGGTATGAAGGAGCACCTTTAGAGGAAGAAGCTACAAAAAAATATATCGAGATAATTGATAATGCATTTAAGTAGAATAATATTTATTTAGAAAGGGGTATAAAATATGCGACTCTCTAAAATTAATAAGAATTCATCAATAATTATAAAGATTATTTTAATTACTTTAGTATTTTCATTAGTTAATATTAATATGGAACAAACAGTTTTAGGAGATATTAATACTGATGAAGAAGCAGTAAACTTCGTAGAAAACATATTTAAAGTAAAAAGCAAATCAGTATTAAGTAAAGACTTAGACTCCATAGAATCACTATATGCTACAGATACAAGATATGGTCAATGGGCTTATGAATATGAACAAAGGAAGGTAAAATACATAAATAATTGGGCAGAAAAGCAAGGAGTCAAATTTATAGATATAATACCTAAAGTAGTAATTAGAAAATCAAAAATAAAAAAAGATAAATGCTCTTTTAATATATTATGTAATACTGAGTATAAATATATATATCCAGATCAACCAGAGCAAATTAATAGTTCGAGAATTGGTACTTATCATTCCCTACAATTAACTAATAGAGATGGAGAATGGATAATAACAAAGGAATGGTATACAGATCCGTTTGCAGACTCTTTAAGCTTAGAATCTATTAAGGTTGATGAAATTAATGAATACATAAAAGCACAACCATCTAGAGATCTTTCAGCTATTAATGAAAGAAGAAAAGGTGTAATAGAATATGCAGAAAAATTTTGTGGAGCTGCAACACTTGAAGAATATAATTATAAATATAATAATAAATATAGGGATTTTAATCCGGAGGGTGGAGATTGCGCGAACTTTGCTTCTCAGATATTACATGAGGGAGGAAAGTTTAAGGAAACTTCTGGATGGAATTATGATAAAGGAAGTGTCACAGGCCCTTGGGTAAATGCAGGTAAATTTACTTACTATATGATAAATAGCGGTAGAGCTTCAGTAATAGCTAAAGGAAGCTATGAAAAAGTATATAAGGCTTCTTACAAGCTCCTTCCAGGAGATTTTGTAGCATATGAAAAGAAAGGTGATATAATGCATGTATCTGTAGTTACAGGAGTTGATTCAAAAGGATATTCTTTAGTAACTTGTCACAATACAGATAGAAATAATGTTCCATGGGACTTGGGGTGGAGTGATAAAAAGATGAATTTTTGGTTAATTAGAGTTAATTACTAATTATCAACGGTAAAAGTATTAGAATTGATGGACATCAGATAAAATTAATGTATAATATTCTAATAAAGAGTCTAAATAATAAATTAGATTGATATTGATAAAATGGGGGATGGCAAGAATTATTAAATGAATATTAATATTCTTGCTAAAGATAGAATGAAAAAAATACTTTTAAATAAAAAAGATGGAAAAAATATAGAAGCTGAATTAAAACTATTAGATTTAAGTTATATTGATAAAATAATGGAGTTTCAAAAAAAGATTTATGATGGATTAGAGAATAAGAATTTTTACTCATGTTCAGATAAAGAAGATTTTGAAAAGACTATAAATGGGAAGGGAAAAATTATAGGCTGTGTTTCATTAATGAACAATGAATTAATATCTATAGGAGTTTATATTGAATATGGTTATGAAGATCATAATTATGGATATGATATAGAAATTAAAGGAGAAGAACTTTTGAAAGTAGGTCAGATTGAATCAACATTAGTTTCAGAAGATTATAGAGGAAATAGACTTCAAAAAATAATGTGTAAATTCCTTGAGGAGTTAGGCAAAAAAGCAGGGATGAAATATATTTGCGCAACAGCTGCACCAAATAATAAGTACAGTGTAATTACATTTACCAAGCTTGGTTATAAAATTATGGCAGATAAATTAAAGTATGGTGGATTAAGAAGATATGTATTTATGAAAGAAATATCTCATTAAATTTTTTTTGTTTACTGCTCAGGTTTGCAATCTGTAGAAATACTGTAACAACCAATAAAAATAATTGGATTTGTGCTGTTGAATACCGTATTATTCAGAAATGAATTTGCGGTGTTTTTTGTTTCACAATACTAGATTAATGATGTGCCAGAGCCAATAAAAAATTCAAATAGAAGAACAAGCCTATATTGAAATATAAATATTATTTAACTCAACAATTATTATGTAAACTAAACTATACAAAAAATTAAAATCAAAATATAATAACTAAATATTAAAAACGAATTAATATATAATATGCAATAAAGATTAATAAAAAGGCATCTTAATACATGCTGTAGACTAATTCAATAAATATTGATAAACAATACTAAGCTAAGTGAACATTAGAACATAAAAATAAAAAGAACAAGAGGGGATTGTTAAATTGTAAAAAAATATTCAAAAAAAGTATTATTTCAAAATAAATTAACAAACTTTTTGAAAAAGTATTGATTTATAGATAAATTTGCAATATAATGAAACTCGTAAGTTATATAGCTTATAAATTTTAAATTATAAAGAAATTAATGTTTTTAGAAATGAAAATTTATATATGCGATGATGAAGAAAAGTAGATTCAAATAGGCGATTTTAAGAGAGCAGATGATGGTGAAATATCTGTATGAGTCTTGAATTGAAGAACACTTTGGAGCAATTAACTGAAATTTTAGGTATATGAAAGAAAATAATAAGTCAATGAAATGAAATAGACTAGCATGCTGACTTTTTTTCTGAAATATACTAAACTAAAGAGTAGGCTTAATCGGATCCATACCGTTAAAAATGGAAAGTATAAAGCAATTCTTTGTACTTTTGAGTTGAGTTTTTTATAAACTAACTAGGGTGGTACCGCGGAAGTAAATCTCGTCCCTATGCATAAATGCATAGGAGCGAGATTTTTTTATTTAGCAAATTTTTATTAGAAAAAGTTTATATATTATATTAAGAACATATTGATAAAAATTAA
>Ga0183100_1000659_pt2 | contig 21314 bp, 24 predicted proteins | sample Biomet2_FD_127789 | JGI IMG/M metagenome (GOLD analysis project Ga0183100, IMG submission 127789) | Microbial communities from bioreactor (seeded with anoxic lake sediment) at LBNL, California, USA - Biofuel metagenome 2 | ecosystem: Engineered > Bioreactor > Anaerobic > Unclassified ...
GCCGCCGCGATAGAAGACGAACAGGCGCTCCTGCTCGATCGGGTTGACGTTCGCGCTCGGGATGGAGATTAAATCAGGGATGAAGGTGACAGCGCTTCCGGCGCCCGATAGAGGCACGTCGATGCCGTAGTGGCCGGTTACCGGCGTGTCGGCGAAGTCGCGTATGTATCCGCCGAACCCGGCGCCGTTTCCCTGGTAGGCGTGGACTACTTCCCAATGCGGCATCAGGACGGACGCCCTCTCGGTGTTGCCGACGAACGCGTTGGCGATCTCGTCGTAATGCGACGGGTCGAAGCACTCGAACCGCTTCGTGGAGCATCCGGCTGAGGTCGGGGCGTTGTGTATGACGTGGCAGGCTCCATCGGCGAACTGCCAGAAGAGGCCCCAGAGGTTCTCGACGCCTCGGTAGGAGAACGTCCTGATTCCCTTGTATCTGGCCGCGTCCTCTGACGAGGACCCGGCGAAGGCGTCGGTCTGCCCCGTGAGGGGGCTGAAGTTCTGGACGTTGGGATAGTATTCGTTAGTGTCGATGAGGTTGATCGGCGACCCGCTGATGGTCACCTGCACCCGCCTTTCGGGTGCGCCGCCATCGGGGTTGACCCCATCGACGAAGGATATCGCCGTCACGTGCCTGTTGACCTCTCCGACGAACCCGCCTACGTTGTCGTCCCATACATTGATCGGCGTGCCGACCCCGAAGGCCTTGGCCCATTCGGCCTCGTCCCCCGAGAAGTTGTCGGCGGTCGAGCAGACTACCGTGTTGCCGGTGTCCCCGAGCTGCCGCGGCGCCTCGTCGGTCGGATAGATGGACATGCCGTAGCTTATCCCGGAGAACACGCTTTGGCCGTCGTTCGTCGCGAACTCGATCCTGAAGAGGAGTCCGAGCGCGTCGAACTTCCGGTTCTCGCAGAGATGGGCCCCGCCAGCCGCGGCGAGCGCTCTTGCCTGGGTCGGGGTCAGCGACGTCTTCGGAAGCGCCCCGGTCACGGTGACCAGCTTCGTCCCGCCCGCGTTGGCAGAGGCCATGTAGCGACCGATGGTGAAGAAGCCTCTGTCCGCGCCGTTCTTGTCGACGAAGGCGTCGTGGAGGCCCCATGAGGAGTCAATCTGGAACGGGGAGATGCATTCGGCGAACCAGTACCCGGATTGGCCCGGGGTCCCGCCATGGAACCGCTTGTGGTAGAAGCTCCTCCCGACCTTGACGATCTTGTTTCCCGATGCGTCGGTGTAGGTCGTGATGTCCTTGTAAAGCGGCATGTGGTCGAAGTCGTTCGGCTGGCCGTTCACGCCGGCCTGAAGACCGATGGCGGCGCCGAGGCGCTCCCCTGAAGGATCTCCGTCGTAGAACTTGGCCCCGTAGAAGAACACGTTCGAGTTGATTAGATCCTCAAGGGTCTTGATCCGGTTGGCGTGCCCGGATTCGATTCCAGCCGCGCGAAGGGTTTCTTCGGCGAGTGCATTGGAGTTCGCGCCGATGGCCAAGGCGTTGGCCCCTTCGGCCTCTTTAGCCCTGTCGGCTTCCGCCTTGAGCTCGTTCTTGGTGGCCGGGTCGTCGGTCGGGTCGTCGTCAAGACCGCCGACCTTGGCGGTCAGCTCGGCGATCTTCTTCGTGGCCCATGCGATGAAGTCCGGATCGCTTTCCGCGACGAAAGCCGTCGCGTTGATCGACGGGTCGACGTCGAGGTAGACGATCCTGCTCTTCAGCACGATCGATGAGTCGACGTCGCGGCCGACGTACTGAAGGGCGTACCGCCCGGGGATGTCGGTGAGGGCGTTCCCGGCGGAGAGCGATATGAACTTCACGCTGGGGTTCGCGCCGTCGGTCTCCTCGGCGATCGCCGGTGTTGACACGGCGGTGCCGTCTGGCTTGAGGAATTCCAGGAAATGCCTTTTCCCGATCACGGAAGCCGGAAGGTCTACGCGGAGCTTCGTGGCCCCGCTCTCCATTTCGGAGCCGAGGCTGGCCGCGCCGTCCTTCAGAGGGACGAGCTCGCCGGTCTCATGAAGCGTGATTTCAAGAGTGTTTTCCATTTTTTATCCTCCTTGGATATATGGTTTTCAGTTTCGTCTCGAGGGCCCTTTGCGGAGGTCCACATCATCTCCCTGATCGGACGCGATACCGGGCTACGGCATCAGCGCCTCCATGGGGCCGGGCTTTGCCGCCTTATCAGCCCTCAACGGAAGAGATTGGAGCTCCGCGAAGGGTCCTCCTTTGCGGATGTCGCTCGCTACTCGATCAGGATCCGGAACTTCCCCGCCAGCCCGGTGCCGGCTCCGGCGGCCGTCTTCATCCGGTAGTTCGGGGCGATCACGACCGCCCTGGACATCGCGCTCGACGCGACCGCCTCCGTCCCGCTGTAGAGGAATGCCCTGTAGGCGAAGATGAAGTAGTTGTGCTTGGCGTGCTTCCCGTACTGCCCGACGACCTTCCTTTTCTTGGATCCGGTCGATCGGATGCTGTAGACGTTGCTCGAGGCCGTGACCGCCGCCTTCGCGCCGGAGGCGTCGTAGAACATCGATTGGACGATGTCGGCCACCGGGGACATGACGTCGTTCCTCGAATAAGACAGCGTCCCGTTCGTGGTTATCGTCGCCGACCCGAGGTCCCCGAGCAATGTCACGTTCGGGATCTTCCTCGATGCGCTCCATCCGAGGCTGACGGCGGGCAGCACCCACGAGCTCTTCTGGATGTAGACCTTCGTCGACCCGCTCCTCTCCCGGTATTTGCCCTTGCCGACGAAGCGGTAGAGCTTGAACCGGACGGAATAGGTCGCGGCGTAGCCGTTGTAGTCGCCTTTGTTCTTCAGGCAGAGATACCCGCCGTACGCCCCGCCCGAGCGGGCCGAGGCGATCTCGAGGATCGGGGTCGGTATGCTTGAGCCCAGGGAGCCGGACGATCCGCCCGAGGGCGGCGACACGGTGGCCATCGAGTCCGTGAACCCGACGACCCCGGCGGGCCCGAGGACGAGCGTGCCGATCTTCAGCGCGTAGCTCCCCTCGACCTGGTCGATGGCGGCGGTCGGGTACGATCCCGAGGTGTACGAGACGGCGAGGCTGGCGCCGTGCCCCACGCGGGTGACAGCGACGATCACGCTGTAGCTCGTCTGGGCGCTCGGCATGGCGGCGCTGGTGAGGTCGAGGAGGGTCGTGCTCTCGTCGATCAGGATCCGGTAGCCCCTCGCGATGAGGACGCCCTTGGCGATGGTGAAGATCTTGCCGCTCCAGCTGACGGCGGCGCCCCAGATCCTCCCGTTCTGCTTGTAGGCGGACAGAAAGTTCATGACGGCCCCGTCGTCGGGGTTCTGGGCGACGGGGTTGTCGTCGGTGTTGATGCTCTCCAGAAGTCTGATTGCCATGTTCTTTCTCTCCTTTATTTGAATTGGATTATCGGCGTTATCGAGATCGTCCCGTAGAACCGGAGCGACCCCTTGACCGCGATGGTCACCTGGTTGTAGTTGGGGGTGGTTCCGGTTTTGTAGTACAGGGTCGTCTCGGGCAGGATCATCAGGTCGTATTCGGCGGTGTTCTCACCGTCCATCCAGTGGCGGTTCATGAACTTGAGCGTCCCGGCGGTGTCGTCGTATTTCAGCAAGACGGAGTTTCTGGTGAACAGCGACGCCCTCCAGTTCTGCTCGCGGTACTCCCAGTGGGATCCGATCCCGAGGAAGCCCGCGTTCCAGTAGGTCGTGCTGAGGCTTATCGAGATCAGGAACCCGAAGACCGAGCCCTGGGAATTGCTGGGGAGCGCCCCGACCATGGTGTACTTGATTGAGTCACCGGCCCACCAGCAGTTGCCGGCGACGTTGTCGGCCCCCGTGGTGTGCGCGTCGGATCGGATCACGGCCGTGTCGGCCAGCGCGAGCCCTTTCATGGTCCCATCTGCCGTCATGTCCGAGGCGAACGAGTGCCCGCCGAGGCCGGTCGACGCCGAGGCGGAGTCGGCCGCCCTGGACTTCTTCCAGAACTCCGACGTCCCGTCTTTGAGATCGGCCACGCTCTTCCCGTCGATCGTCGATCCCGGGCGCAGGCTCCTCGCGGCGAACGGCCTTCCTGGGGCCCTCCCCTCGAACAGCCTGGTCAGGTTGGATATCGGCGAGGGGTCCCCCGCCTTGTGGATGAACCTCCAGAGCGGCATCGCCGCCACCCCGAGCTCCTCGTTGGAGAGGTTCGAGTTGGCCGGCACCGGATATCCGCCGGCGTCGTAGGCCATCTTCAGCTTGGCCGTCTGGGCGGTGACATTCTTCGTGTTGACCTCGGCGTAGACCAGGCAGTATTTCGTTCCGGTCAGCGCCCCGAGCGCGAAGCTTCCGGCCGCCGGCATCCGGAACTGCCTTCCGTAGAGGGCGCCGGATCCGCTGGCCACCGAGATCGAGTCGGCGCCTTGGTTCGGGGTCGCCTCGAAGCCTCCGTAGGCCCCGAGGAAGACGACGCCGCGCGTCTGGGCCCTGTCGTCGCTCCCCAGGAACGAGTGGTAGGCGGCCGAGTCGTCGTAGGCCGAGACCGCCCCGGCGCTTTTCGTTATCAGGGTCAGGTTGGCCATGTCACGCTCCCCCGATCAGCAGGGTCACCGTCACGGTGGCCGAATGGATCTTCTCGAGCGCCTTGAACGCGATGCCGGTCGCCGTGAGCGAGACCATGGCCCAGCAATAGGTGCTGAGGTCGAACCGGATGCCGTCGAGGGGCGTGTTCCTCACCGTGTCCTCGATGGTCGCGTAGAACGAGGAGGTCGCGGCGTCGATGTATCCGCCGGCGACCACGGCTTCGTACGAGGACGGCCTTTGGTAGGCCTGGGCGGAGACGCTGACGAGGAACCCCACGAGGGTCCCGGTCGGGGCGTCCCAGGACGCGTTCACCGTAGTCCCGCTCTCGATCTCGGACGAGATCGTCAGGGTCTGGGTCCGGCACAGGAGCATCCTGCAGTTCTTCTTCGTGAATTTGAGGTTCGCGTCGATCTGGTTCGTGTTCCCGGCGGGCCCTATCGAGAGCGCCGTCGTCGCCACGTCCGCCGATCTTGCCTTCTTTACGTAGCCCGTCTGCCCCCCTTCGACGAGGTCCGCGACCATGGTGCCGTTGATCGTCCCGTCGGCCGGGACCGAGAGCGCGGTCTCCGCGACGCCCGGCTCCCGGATGTGGCGGTAGTCCTTTATGAGGGTCAGCACCCCACCGCCGTCCGAGACGTTGAACATGAACAGGGGCATGGTGGCCACGCCCGACTTCGTCTTGTAGATGTCGACGTTGCCTATGGTCGGCTGGATCCCCGCCGCGTAGCTGCTCTTCAGCGTGGCGGTCTCGGGGTCGGCGGTCGCGTCGACCTCGACGTAGATCAGGAGATAGGCGTTCATGCCGCCGACGCTGACCTCGAAGGTCGTGCCGGTCGCGAGTTTGAACTGCCTTCCGTAGAGCATTCCGTAGCCCGCCTGGACCGCGATCTTCCGCGTCGAGGCGTTGTAACTGTAGGCGAATTCCTTGTAGATGCCCTGGAACACGATCCCGCGAGAGGATCCCGTGTAGTCGTCCCCGACGGCTGAGTGGAAAATGACCGCGTCGTCGTATGGGGTCAGCCCCTCGGCGCCGTTCTTTCTGAGTAAGTCGATTTGCAAGTCGCTCATTTTCCTTCTCCCTTCATAAGTAGTAGTAGTCGTCCAGCCTTCCGAAGCAGCAGCTCATCGATCCGTTGGAGTCCTCGCGGATCCACATCATCGGGAGGATCCTCGCGGTGCTGTCGTCGGCGGCGTTGTAGCCGTAGATCTGGCCGCGGCTCCAGAGATCGGCGGAGCGGAGCTCCTTCCCGAGCGGGACGTCGAGGCTCAGCTCGACCGAGCCTTTGTACCGGTTCTTCTCCATGGCGTTCTGGGCCGAGGCGCGTGCCTTGGCGAAGTCGTCGTCCGAGTAGATCTCGTATCGCGCCGGGTATCTGAGGAACGCCGTCCCGGCGCCCACCGCGGCCATGGCGCCGGCCTTGGCGAGGACCGCCTCGTCCCCGTTCGGGTAGTTGACTATCCAGTACTCCTCCGAGGAGGATCCGGACTTGGCCAGGGCCCGATTGGCGTCGGTGGACTCGTCCACCACCCTCGCGTGGTCGAAGTCCTTGAGCTTTACCGAGTGGGTCTTGGATATGACCTTGGCGGCGATGGCCACCGATCCGGAGGTGACCCCGGTCGCGGGGTCGGTCGTGATGTTCCCTTCGACGACCAGGGTGAACCCGTAGCGCATCATGGCGGCCTGGAGCTCCTCCCAGACGTCGCCCTCCCCGTCCGCGGACGCGATGGATCCGGCGACCCACGCCTTGGCGTTGGTGTCGAAGTCCGAGACGTCGACCGAGTAGTCGATCCCGAGGTATCCCCCTGCGATCGCCTTCGGCAGGTTGAGAAGATAAGAGACCCAGGCCTTGACGGCCGGGGCGCTTTGGAACGAGGAGTAGCCCATCCAGCATTTCTGGAGGAAGACCCTCCGGATGTCCAGGGCGGTCACCTTGGTCAGGCTTTTCTCGTTTTTGGGCATTCCGCTCAGGGCGAGGTATCTCAGCTTCCCCTCCTTCTCGAAGAACCCCACGTACATGGCTTTGGCGGAGTTGGCGATCTCGGCGCACGTCGCGGTGAAGCTGTCCATCTCGTAGGCGCGCCTCGTCAAAGACCAGGAGCTCACGTAATAGGTGGTCCTGTCGGATCCGATCGCCCGGAAGTCTTTGTCGAACAGCGCGATGAACATGCTTTTCCTCCTAGATCGTGTATTGGACGATCTTCACGTCGACGGTGGGCTTCGAGGCGTCGGTCTGGTCGAGGTTCGGGGAGAGGACGCTTTCGCCCGGCTCGGCCCAGAGGAACGTGTCCTCGGTCTTGTCGATCTCGTTGTAGTAGTCGGTCTCCGACCCGTCCTCGTCCGTGTAGATGATCCGGCCGTTGACGGCGTCGACGGTCAGCGAGCATCCCTTCTTCAGGTCGAGCCCGTTGAACTTGATCGTCGCGTAGGACTCCCCGTTTCTGACCAGGGACGCCTGGGGCGAGGAGATGTGGCCGTGGAACGTGACGATGAGCGGGATCGCCTTCATGAAGGCGTTCGTGATCCTCCCGCTTTGGCCATAGGTCCCGCCGCCGTAGCTGTAGGGGTAGGTGTACGGGTAGGCCTTCGACACGGTGACGACGTTGATGATGACGTTGGTGCTTTCCTTGCTGTAGAAGAGGGTCAGCGGCTGAAGCGTGAGGGTGGCCATGACGGCCGAACCCTTCCGCTCGCTGGGCTCCAGCTTCCTGTAGGCGAAGTCGGCGTACCGGTCCCGGCTGGCGTCGTCGGCGTCGTTTTGGATCCGGAGCGTGAGCCTGTACTTGCTCGCGTCGATGTAGGATCCGCACCATTCGCGGAACGCGTCCAGGGCGGCGACCGGGTCGCCTTTGTTGAATGCCAGGCTGAGCTTGATGTCGTTCTTCTTGATCGTCTGCTTGACGATGTAGTCGATGACCTCCCCTTCCTGGACGGTCAGGGACTGCTCGAAGCCGCCGAGGCCGTTCGGGGCGTAGATCCTCGCGCTGGAGTCGCTCGAGCCGATCTCGCCGAAGGCGTAGCTGGAGATCTCGTTCCACTCGAGGTCCCTCACGAGGAGGGAGAACCTTCTTTTGCTCATATCTGCCCCCTTTGCTTTTTGGCGGCCACCACCGCCGCGGCCACTTTGTCCGCGGTCTCGTCGGCCGTGTCGCCGGAGTCGCCCGTCAGGGTGATGTTGATGACGCTGTTGTCGCTGGTCGAGCCTGCCGTGTAGCTGGACGGGGAGGCCGCGGACGACACGCCGTTGGTGAGGATGGCCGCCCCGACCCCGATGGCCGCCCCGGCGACCACCGCGGCGACCGCCAGCATGACTGGGTTCGCCGAGAGGAAGTCGAGGGCCGCCTTCAGGGAGACGATGCCGGTGATGAGCCCGGGGAGGATCGCGAGGAACGCGATGCCGCCCACGACCGCGACCTGCCCCGCGGGCCCAATGGCCTGGAGGCCGTTCGCCACGGAGCCCAGGATCGGCGCGATCCCCTCGAGGATCTTGGCGAACGCCTGGAACGTCGGCATGAGGGCCGTCCCGAGCTGCGCGACGACGACCATGAACTGGTTCTTCAGGTCCTTGAACGTGTCGGAGAGCTCCTTTCCGGACGCGACCTGGGAGTTGGTCAGCATGCCGGTCGACTCGAAGGCGCTGTTGAGGGTGGCGATCTCCGCCGCGGTCAGGCCGGCCACTTTGGCCAGCGAGGACCCGCTGTCGCCGAGAAGTGCCGTCGCGAGGACGGTTCTCTGCGTTTCGTCAGCCACGTTCGACAGGGCCGTCAGGATGAGGTTCATCGCCTCCTCCGGGCTCTTGCCTTTGAGGTCGTCCATCGTGAGCCCCAGGCTGGCGAGGGCCCCTTCGCTTTTGGAGGATCCTTTCGAGATCCCGGCGAGGACCGTCGTCAGCGAGCCCATCACGTCGGAGTAGTCGCTGGCGTCCCCGGTCGTCTTCTCGAAGACGTTCGCCCATTTCTGATAGGTCTCGGCGCTCACGTTGAGCGCGGACGAGGAGTTGGCGATCGTCTCGGACTCCGCGGCGAACGCGACCCCGACGGCCGCTATGGCCGCAAGAAGCGCCTTGGCCACCCTGCTGACGCCGGAGAATTGGTTCTTGAGCGTGTCCAGGTTCGCGCTGTTGAGCGTCTTTGTCTCCCTGGACAGCGTCGTGACCTGGCTCTCGGTCGCCGCGATCTGGACCTGAAGGCTTCTGTATTCGGCCTGGTCGACGGGCAGGCCCGCCGCGATCTGGCGGTCGTACTCCGCCTGCTTGGCCCTCAGGGCCTCGAGCTTCTGGCGGACCAGTTCAACCTGGTCCTTCAGGACGTTGGTCTTCGTGGCGGCCAAGCCGAGGTTGGTCGAGTCCAGCTTGAGGGCCTTGTCCAGGCTCTTGCTGTCCGCGGCGCAGGACTTGATGGACGAATTGAGCTCCTTCAGCTGGGCGTCGATCTGCGATAGGTTTCTGGTCACTGCCGTTTCCATTCTTCAGGTCCTCCTTTCATTTGGGCTGGGTCTTCTCGACGGACGTCTCGATCCTGGCGACGATCCTCTCGTCCATGCCTTTTAGCTCATGGACGGCGGCGTCGATGTGGTGCGTCGCCTCGTAGTTGTCGGCCGGCCCGCCTTTGTTCAGCGTCCGGGCGATTTCCGAGAACGGCTGGCCGTGCTCGTCGTAGCCCTCGTAGTCGATCGACCATCCGTACTTTTTCACGGTGTCGACCTTCTTCTTGCGAAGGGAGGCTTTGAGGGCGCCGGTTCTCACCGGCGTCCCTTCGGCCATCTTTCTCAGGCATTTGTCGGCTTCTTCGTCGATTTGGCCTTTTATGGCGGCTTTCACGGTCGGCGCGAGAGAGGAGGCCATGGATGCCAGGTAAGATGTCAAAGGCGATTCTTCCACTGCCATGGCGGGCCTCCTTTCTGTTAGATCTCCTGATGGTCGCCCTCGTCCGTCTTCGCGTCCTTGTCGGAGGGGGCGCTGAAGCCGATGAAGTCGATCACGTCGCTCATCGAGAACATCCTTAGGTACCGGTGGGGGAGCCCGAATCTTCCTTCGGCGACTGCGACGGCGTAGACGAAGGGGCAGGGCTTTCCGCCGCCTCCGGACTCGGGGTCTCCGCCGCCTCCTCTTTTTTTCCGCCGCTGATGAAGCCGGTCATGATCTTCCCGAAGTCGGCGTTGAGGAAGTCGGCGATGCCGATCTCCTGGCGGAAGTCCTGGGCGGTCTTCCCTTCGACGTCGGGGTCTTTCTTGCCTTCCTCCTTGCAGCGGTTGGCGTAGTTCTTGCGAAGGGCGACGTAGAGGTTGCCGTAGATCTTCGTGTACCTCGGGCTCTTGCCGGAGGACACGGCTTCCTGGGCTTCCTGGATGTCGTCGAGCAGGTCGTGGCCGTTGACGTCCCAGTAGGCGTCGGCGGCCAGGCCGTCGTCTAGGAGCTTGTGCCCCTTGTACTCATGGAGGTCGCTCATGGCGCGATCGTCCCTTTGTAGAGGCTGGTGGCCGTCACCTGGTCTTCGTCCTTGATGAAGCCCTGGAGGCCTTCGAAGACCTCGGCGTGCGGCACCGATCCGAAGCCGGTGGTCACGATCGGGTGGTTGATGAAGGTGAGGGTGATCGGGTCGGCGGAGTTGCCTTTGAGCTGCGTCACGACCTTCTCGTCGAGGGGCTGGGCGACGCAGTCGTAGAACCAGAAGTTCTTGGACAGGCCTTTCTGGTTGGCCCCTTTGACGAAGAGGCAGACGTGCGTCGAGTTCGATTGGACGAACGCGAGGTTGCCGTTGCTGTCTTTCTTGGCCAGGCCGAGGGCCACGAACGCGTCGGGGTTGATCCCCAGCGCTTCCACGGTCACGGTCTCCTTGACGATCGCGGTGGTCTCCTCGGATGAGTCGTCCGCCTCGATCTCGGCCGTGTTCTTCGTCGCGGAGAACCCCACTGATTTGATGTTGAATTCCTTGTTGTCGGTGCCCGGCGCTACTAGCAAAACCGGCGTACCCACAATCGGATATCCATCGGTCCCGAAGCTTGTGATCGGGAAGATTCTGAATTTCTTGCATGCCATATTTATGGCCTCCTTAATATTGCTTTTCCGCTGAGTAGGTCAGCTGGTTTCTGCTGCTCGAGCTGTCGTGGTATTCCTGGCCGGATTGCTCGAAGCTCCAACCTAGGTCCCCCAGGGCCTTCTCGATCCTGTCGAGGGTCTTCAGGATCTTCTCGGAGTCCGTGGGCAGTGTCGTCCACAGATCGACGTATGCCAGGGCGTTCCTGGAGGCCGTCCCGTCGTCGCCGTCGGCGATCGGGTCCACCGAGGCCACCTTGAAGGTGACGAAGGTTTCCTTTTCGCTCGCGATCTGGTTCTCGACCTTGCCCTGCCAGAACACGACCCGCTTTTCTTTCTTCAGCTGCGAGTCGTCCTCCAGCGACGCCCCCTCGACCAGTCCGGCTTTGGCGAGCGCCTCCGACATCTCGGCCTTGGCCTTGGCCATCGTCCGCGGGGCGTTCATGGATCCCACCTCGCGTAGTGCCTCGGGCCGCCTTCGTCCGCTCCGGAGATTTCCTCGCAGACGAGTTTCAGCTCGGTTTTCTTGGCCTCGAATTCGTCAACGTATTTGACTCGCAGCGTTTTGCCCTCGAACTCCACCACGTCGTCCGGATTGATCCCTGGGCGGTAATTGATGACCACCACCCATTGGTTGTTCGCGAACGACGCGCTCGGCTGGTCGTTGCTCTGCGGGAGGCTTTCCCTCACGTAGGCCCGGATCAGCTGGTCGCGGGGGTTCAGATAGTCCCTTCTCTCGAAGAAGCCCGTCTTCGACTCGTTTCGCCATTTGACCTGCTTTTTGTGGTAGATGGCCACGCGGCGGGTTTTGTTTGGATACGCGTAATCGCTCATGTCGCGGTCCCCCTTGCCTTCGCGAGAAGGATGCACAGGTATTCCTGTATCTGATCTTTGAAGTCATGGTCCTTGTCGTGGTAGAAGTCCTGCTGGACGTAGAGCCTGGCGCACGCCTTCGCGATGGGGTCGATGGGAGCTTTGGACTCCCATTTGGCCCCGGTCGCGTTGTCGATGTAGGCGGTGGCCGAGACGTTGTTCGCTTCGAACTCCGAATATTGGCTGTCGCCATCGAGGCGGAGCGAGTCACGCGCCTCTTGCTCGGTTAGTATGTTTGCGGTTTCCATTCCGGCCACCTCCTTTCGCCTAGCCGACTAGGCGGCCTTCACGTAGATGAAGGCGCCGGTGACGGCGATGGTGCAGGCATAGACCGAGACGTTGTAGCTCGTGATGTGCTTGTTGATGTCGCGGTCCTGCTCGCTGTGGAGCGGGCTGAGTAGGTTGGCCTTGAAGTTGGATCCGACGTTGCCGATGACGGCTTCGCCATCGTGGAGCGTGTCGTCGATCGCGGCGGGGACGTTCACGAGGCTGCTGATGCCGGTGGCTCCGTTGACGATCGGGAGGATGTAGTCCCCGTCGGTGTTCTTGGTGAGGTAGAGCTTGTTGGCGAGTCCGCGGGAGAGGTAGATCTTCGCGCCGCGGGAGTAGATGTTGGGGAGCGAGGTGATCGCCGAGGCGACGGTGTCGAGCTCCTTGCCGGCGGCGTAGGTCTTGGCGGTGAGGCCCTTGACGATGCCGGAGACGTGGTTGCTTGCGCCGATGCCGTAGATGAGTTCCTCGGCCCAGTCGTAGGTGAGGTCCTCGAGGAGTTGGCTGAGGATGTAGGAGCCGAGGTCGATTGAGCTCTGGAAGCGGGCCTCGTCGGTGACGTCGATGTTGATCTGGAGCCAGCCTTTGACGCCGGTGATCTGATCCCATTTCCAGCTGGCGGTTCCGGTTCCGCCGTTCTCGGCCTTGACTTCGGCCGCAGAGCGCGATGCGCGGAACGGGAAGACGGTGAGGCCGGCGACGTTGGAGAAGAGGATGTCGTTCAGGATCGGGGTGAGCTTTTGCTGCTCGCGGAGAAGGTCGAGGACGAGGTTGGTCTGAATGAAGACGCCGGCGTTGTTGACGCCGTTGGCCACTTCGGTCGGGGCGACGTAGGTCACCGCGGTCGTGGTGAGGGCGGTGTCGAGCGCGCGTTTTTCCACGTCGGTCGGCGTCATCTTCCGCGCTGCCAGGCCGAGGGCCAGGCAGATGGCGGAGCGCTTGTCGAGCTTCATCTCGGCCGGGGCCGGGGCTCCGGGGACGCTGACGGGATGCTTGCCAATGGCTTCGTCTGCGGAGGCGCGGAGAGCGACCTGAAGGTCGGCCTCGGCTTTGCAGCGTTCCTCGGACACGGTCTTGGCTTCGGACACGAGGGTCTCGAGCTTGCCGGTGTCCTTCTCGGCTTTGATGAATTCGGACAATTCGGACGACCGCTTTTGTTTGGCCGCGATCAGGGCTTTGATTTCTTCGATTGTCATAATGTAATCCTCCTAGATTACTTTTTCGTTTGATCTTCTTTTTCGCCCAGGTAGGCGAGGCCGATGATCCGTAGCCTCCGGTTCTCTGTGTCCCGCTTCGCGGTCTCCACCTTGGCGAGGGACGTCTCCACGTCGCCCTGCCTGCGTGCATAGAGTTCCGTATCCTCATACGCCGGCATCGGCACTGCCGCGACGTCGTAGAGTTTTCTGATTTTCTTCACCGTGAAGGTGATTTCGCCTTCCACGGAGTCGTCCTCCTCCTCCGCGTCGGTCGTGAACGCGAAGGACATCTTGTCGATGTCGCCGCGCTTGACCAGTTCGTAGAGGTCCCGGCCCGCCGTTGTGTTGGCGAGCTTGGCCCGGATGTACAGGCCGTCGGATCGGTTCTCGAGGGCCAGGGTCCCGTTCTTCGTGCGGGCCATGACCATGACTTCCTCGCTGTGGTTGTACTTGAGGAAGCAGTCGCGCGTGTCGGCGGCGTCCATGCTGTGCGGGTCGAGGATCTCGAAGACCTTCTTGCCGCCGAACTCGAAGAGCTTCGTCTTCTCGCCGTAGGCGATGGCCTTGCCCTCTAGGATCATGTCGCCCGCCTTCTCGGATCCGGGCGCGGCGTTGGGATCGATCTCCACCGCCCGCACCTCGTACATCCGGTGGTAGCTGGTCGGGCGGATCAGCTTCTCCATATCTTCCTTACTTAGGCTCGTTCCCATTTCCGTTTCCTCCTTGGGTTTGCTCCGCCGGCTTAGGGTCCGGCTGGCCCGTCTGATAGCTGCTCTGTTGTGCCGACTTGACGAAGTTCAGGTTCACCTGCGGGGTGTCCCCTCCTTCTATCGGCTCCTCGCCCAGCGTCTTCCGGACGTCGTTGGTGACCACGACCGGCATCGCGAGTTTGGTCTTGGCCAACTCGATCAGAGTCGCGCTGTTGAGCATCACCAGATTGTCCGATGGAATCCTTATCTCGTTTCCCTTGAAGTATTCGGCTGGGCTCAGCAGTTTGGCCGTCAGCTCCGACGCCAGGCTGTCGAGAAGCCCCTGATGCCTTTTGACGAAGGCCTTGCACTGGATCTCAGAGAAATCGCCTCTGGCCATGGCGTCGCTGACGCCCTGGTAGTTGTTGACCTTCTCCTCCACCGTCTTTATTTCGGGGGAGAGCGGCCATTTCCCTTGGTTCTGGACCTCGGTGACTTTGTCGCCGGCGCTCAGGTAGGCCGCGGCGTTCTTCCCGGAGAGGATCTCGTTCATGGCGGCTTCGTTCGCGGTCCGGTCCTTGTCGTTGTAGACGGTGGCCCCCTGGACGAGGAAGCGAAGCATCATGCTCTGCTTGACCGCCTTGTCGAGGCCCGTGTAGCTGGTGTCTACCGTTGCGAAGATCTGCGCGAGCGCCGGGCTGAGGGGAGCGATGATGTCCGACACGTTGCAGTCGCGCTGGACGATGATCACGTCGTTGGCGTCGCATGAGATCTCGCGGCCGTTGATCTGGAACCGGAACCAGAGGCGGCCTTGGCCGTCCTGCCCCATGTCGAGCCTCGTTGAGTCGGGGTCGATGTTCCACAGGGCCGTCGGCGTGACGCCGTCCCAGTCCCGCTGGATCCAGATCATCCCGAAGTTCCGGAGCGAGACGGCCTTCCAGAACCGCATCCACATCGTCGGGGCGGTGTCCAGGGCGTTTGGCTTGAGCTGGAGCAGGTAGTTGATCCCGGATCGCGTCGCGTCCTTGGCGTCCTTGTAGAAAAGCGTCGGCTTGATCGATCCCAGGAACTGGGAGAACACGAGCGCGTTCGAGGCGAACGTGGCGTTCATGTCGGCGCGTACGCTGTTCGAGATCGCCTCGCTGAACAGGTCGACGAAGGTCGAATAGGGGCTGGCCTTTGACGGCTGGCTTTTCTGCCTTGGCGTGAACACCTTGGCTATCAGTTCTTTGAATGAGGCCATTTTTCAGTCCTTTCTAATTGGTTGCCTGCGGTAGGTAGCTGCTTGGGCTCAGGCAATAGCCGTAGAGGCAGTCGTTGATCGTCGCGGGGCCGTCGATCTTGTTCTGGATCTTGAGCCCCATCTTCTGGATCATCACGTTCCCGAGCTTGTCCTGGACGAGCTCGCAGTTGCTGTACATCCAGAGCGTCACCGGGTTGTCCTGGTAGACGATCCTCTTCTGCTTCAGCAGCGTCTGGCAGAGCTGGGTCGGCGCGGACAGATACTTGAATATCTGGGGGACCGGGACCAGCGTCCCGCTGTCCTTCGTGTAGCCCCGCCTCTCCATCTCGGCGACCAGGATCGGAGTCGTCCACGGGTCGTAGTAGACCTTGACGTAGGTGACCCCGTGCTTCTCGCGGACCTCGTCCATGTAGGCGATGATCTCCATCGGGTTGATCGCGTTCGGGTCCTTGGAGACCCGGACGAGCCCCCTCTCGATCCAGGCGTCCCACGGGGCGAGGCTGGCTTTCGCGGCGTTGCTCTTCAGGAAGTCCTTCGTGACCCAGTACATCGTCATGGCGACGGCCTTGTTGGCCTCCGGGTCGAAGAGCATGGTCGTGAACGCGGTCAGGTCGTTCGTCCTCGAGAGGTCGAACCCCCCGATGACGTGCCAATGCTTGTCGGTCAGCTTTTTGATCGCCTCGTCCGTGTAGGCCTCGCGGTTGATGATCTCCTTGGGATCCAGCCAGGCCTCGTTCTGCACGCCGAGGAAGTTGAAGTCCTTTGTGAGCACTGTGTTGCGGAACGTCGGGTCGCCCTTCGCCTGGTTGACGAATTTGCGGAGGGCCTCGAACTTCTTGATGACCCCGATCGACGGGTTCGCCTTGACCCACATCCTCTCGTCGTCGATCTCGGCCGGGTCGTCCATCTCGTAGATCACGGGGAGGAACGTCGGGTCGTCGAACGCCCCGTCGAGCACCCTGCACGCGTAGGCGTACTTCTCGTCGTAGAGGCCCTCGCGGACGAAGCCGGAGGTGGTGATCATGGAGACGATCGGCTGGCGCCTCGTCGAGGTGCCCTGCACCAGCACGTCGTAGACGGTGTGCGGGAGCTCGTGGACCTCGTCGATGATGGCGGCGCTCACGTTGAGGCCGTCCTGGGTGTTGGTCGATTTCGAGAGTGCCTGGAACGTGCTGTCCCGGAATTGGATCACGGGGCTGGGGAAGACCTTGCTCGAGAAGTAATGGGAGAGCTCTGGGCTCTTCCTCACCATCGAGCGCGCCTCCTCCCAGACCAGGCGGGCCTGGCTGAACTTGGTGGCGGCGACGTAGACGCAGGCGCCGGGCTCGGTCATTTCCAGGTAGAGCCCGAGGTTCGCGTTCTCGGTCGATTTGCCGTTCTTGCGGCCCTCGACCGTGAAGATCTCCGTGAACCGCCTCAGTTTGGTGACGCGGCTCTTTATCCCGAACAGGGCCTCGTATTTGGCTTTCTGGAACGGCATCAGCTTCATGGGCTCGCCGCTCCATTCGCCTTTGCTCTGCATGCAGAACGTCTCGCAGAACTCGATGAAGCCCGCGCCGGCGGCCTCGTCCAGGTACCACTCCTTCGACTCGCCGCGGGCTATGGGCGCTAGGATGTCGCAGTAGAGTTTTCGGATCTTCCTGCAGGCGACGATCGAGCCGGACTCGATCGCGTTTGCGTATTCGAGGATGCGGCTCATGCCTTGCCTCCCGCGTCGTCGGGCGCGTCGCCCTGGATCTTCTGAAGGAAGTTGTCCAGCTTGGATCCTTTCTTCGGCTCGGCCGGGTTGAGGCCCATCCGGGCCCTTCCGACGGGCGTGAGGAGCAGCTGCTCGGCGAGCGACGACATGACCGCGCTTTGGCGGTTCATGGTGGCGAGCGTCCGATCGATGACCTTCTGGGTCTCGTCGTTGGTCGTGGCCACGTTGCCGTTGAACCCGATCCATGTCTTCTCCGCCGCCTGGTAGATGGCGAACGCCTCGCAGTACTGCCTCATGGCGTCCTTGTCGAGGTCGTTGAGGACCGCCGACGGCATCTTGCGGTAGAGGGACATCAGCTCGCGCCACTTGGCCCGGGCCTGGGCGCTCATGTCCTTCGGGCAGGATAAGGCGGCGCTGACCTCGAGGTTTTTGGCCACCTCGCGCCTGAGCTCCTTGTCCGCCTTGGACACGTGTTTCTTAAGGAGATCCGCGGACAGCGGCTTCCGCCCCGCCCCCGGTCTCGCGCCTCCCTTGTTGCTCATGCATCGGCTTCTCCTTTCACAGCTTCTGGGCCTTGAGGCCCGTGAATTTCTCCCAGCGGTCGACTATCACGTCCGCGAACCTCGGGTCGAGCTCCATCATCAGGCAGCGCCTCCCGAGCTCCTCGCAGGCGATCATCGTCGAGCCGCTTCCCCCGAACGGATCCAGCACCGTCTCGCCCCTCCGGGAGCTGTTCGCTATCAGCCGCCCCAGGAGCCGGACCGGCTTCATGGTCGGGTGCTCCCCGTCCTTCAGCGGCTTGTCCTCGTTTATCACGGTGAGCGGGACCTTCTGGTCCCTCATGAGGTCCTTGACGAGCTGCCTCAGCTCCGTCGCTTTCATCTTCGATACGTCTTTCGCCTTATCCTCCAGTACGGTCGAGTATCCCCGGTCGTTCACGAAGTAATGCGGCGCGCCTTCCTTCCATCCGTAGAGGCACGGTTCGTGCTTCCACTGATAGTCCTGGCGCCCCATGGTGAAGGCGTTCTTGTTCCAGATGAGGGTCTCCCGCACGCGGATCCCGGCCTCCGCCATCGCGAACGGCGCGACGGGGCTCGGGTTCCAGACGTAGGCGGACCCCCCCCTGTTTGATATTTGAGGATATGAGGCGCATCGACGACGTCAGGAAGCCTTTCCATCTTTCGGGCGACATGGCGTCGTTCATGATCTTCCCGGCCTCGCCTTGGTAGTCGACGTTGTAGGGAGGGTCGGTCATCGCGAGGTCGGCCAGGACCCCTCCGGTCAGGCGGGCCATGTCCCTCTCGCTCGTGGCGTCGCCGCAGAGGAGCCGATGGCTTCCCAGACGATAAAGGTCGCCCGGCTTGGATCTCGGCGTTTTCGGGAGGCTGATCTTGTAGTCGTCCTCCTTGAGGGTGTCGGTGGCGGAGTCGAGCCTGAACCCGAACTCGCCTAGGTCGATCCCGACGATGCTCTTCATCTCGAAGCGCAGCTTCTCCTCGTCCCATTCGCTGATCTCGCCCGTCTTGTTGTCGGCGAGGCGCCATGCGGCTATCTGGTTTGGGGTAAGGCCTTTGAGGACGATGACCGGCACTCTCTCGAGCCCGAGCTTGATCGCGGCCTTGAGCCTCGTGTGGCCGGTGGCCACGACGTAGTGCTCGTCGCACGTGATCGGAACGTTGAAGCCGAATTCCCGGATAGACGCGGCCACGGAGTCCACGGCCTTGTCGTTCTTCCGCGGGTTGTTCCCGTAGGGAATGAGTTGGTCGGGGCGGAGCCAGATTATCTCGGCATTCCGCGCCGTTCCTTCGGTTTTGTCGGCTTTTGCGGTCATTTTCCTCAACTTCCTTCCTTTCCTTTGAAAAGGGGCGAATATCTTTTTCAGCTCCCCGCCCGGTGAAGCGCGTCCTCATTTGAGGGGCCCACCCCCGGGGGGCGCCATGGGCTCGATCGCTACGACGTTCCCGCCGCTGTCGAACCGGCACCTGCCGCCGCTAGGCTGGCTCCTTATGGAATCGTGGCAGGCTTTGCACAGCAGCATGAGGTTGCCCATGCCCACGCGGATCGCGGGATCCTCGACGTTGTTCTCGTCGAGCGGGACGACGTGGTGCACCTCCGTCCCTTTCCTGCCGCACTTCTCGCATAGGCCATGCGCTATTTTGATTTTCAGCGCGCGGGCGTCCTTCCATTCCTGGCTGTGGTAGAACGCGTCTACCTTGGCTCCGTGTCTGGATGGCATCCTGGCGTTCCTTCTTTCGTTTAGCGAGAGAGGCTTCCACCAAGGAAGAAGTGAAGCCTAGAACCGTCGGTGAACTGCCTCTCTGCAGTTTCCTTTATACGCGCAAAAAAGCAGGCCTTTGGTGGCCTGCTAGTATACTTTTGGTAGACGCTTATTTAAGTTTCTCCCGATAGGACCTGATGATTTTGCACACCCCCTGCCTTGAGTAGTGGAATTTGGCCGCGCACTGGGACAGCGACATCCCCTTGACGAAGTGGAAGTAGACGACTTTCCACCTCCTGTCGCCCGAGCCGAGCAGCTTCGAGATGGTCTCCTCGGCCGCCCGCTTCTCCTTCCTCAGGGCCTCCAGCTCGCGCTCCTTCTGCTCGATGCGGAAGTCCGCGGTGAGGTAGTCCCTCAGGAGGTCGAACCTGCTATTGCCCATGGCTTCCCGCCTCCTCTATCCTCATCCTCACGGCCGCGATCAGGTCGTTCTGCGTGGCCGCCTTGCCGTCCAGCGCCTCGTAGACCCTCCCGTCCTCGGTGCCCTCGGCCACGATCTTGTAGATGACCACCGCCTGCTTCTGTCCCTGCCTCCAAAGCCTGGCGTTCGCCTGCTGCCACAGCTCGAGGTTCCAGATCGGGGTTATCCACACCGCTATGTGCCCGCCGTCCTGGAGGTTCAGCCCGAAGGCGTTGCCCGACGGGTTGACGAGCAGCACGTCGACCTTCCCCTCGTTCCACCGCCTCTTGCTCTCCGGGCCGTCCAGCTTCTCGACCTTCCTCCCCCTGAACGCCGCGAGGAGCCTCGCCTCGTCGAAGCGGTAGTTGTAGAAGACGACGATCGGCTTCCCGTCGTTCTCGTCCGCTATCCTCTCGGCCATCCGGATCTTCTCGTCGTGGATCCACACGGCCTTGCCGCCTTCGTCGTAGACCATGCCGTCCGCGATCTGGAGCAGCTTGTTCTCCACCACGCCCGCCGTCGCCGCGGTGATCGTCCCGCCGGAGAACTCCGTCAGGTAGTCCCTCTCGAGGGCCCTGCATTTGGCCGCGACGTCCTTCGGCAGGGCGACCGCCCTCGTCTCCTCGATCCTCTCCGGCATTTTTATCGTCTTGGCGACCCTCTCGTCGGTCGCCTTGAGGGATATGGCCAAGGGCTCGATGGCCTTGTAGATCCTCTCCTCCGCGCCCTTGTTTAGTATGTAGCCGAAGACGACCCAGCCCTTGTGCGCCCCCGGATGGAAGTACCGCTCGCGGTATTCCCCTATCGACTGCCCGAGCGCCTGCCCGCCGTCCAGCAGGTAGATCTGGGCCCACAGGTCCATGAGGCCGTTCGGCGCCGGCGTGCCCGTGAGCAGCACCACCCTGGGCGTCGCCATGGCCATGCTCTTGGCCGCCTTCCACCTCTTGCTCGCCCTGTTCTTGAAGCTCGAGCTCTCGTCGATCACTAGCGCCCCGAACGGCCACGCGGCCTTCGTCAGCTTGAGGTGGTCGAACAGCCAGACGAGGTTCTCCCTGTTTATGACGTAGACGTCCGCCTCGGCCGCCAGCCCGCGGATCCTCTCCTCCTCCGTGCCCAGCACCTTGCTGAGCCTGAGGCCCCGGAACTGGTCCCACTGCGCCATCTGCTCCGGCCACGTGGTCTCCGCCACGCTCTTGGGCGCCACCACCAGGGCCTTCCCGAACTCCATCCTCCCGCTGATCAGCCACCGCAGGGCGTACAGGGCGCAGGAGGTCTTGCCCGTGCCCATGTCCAAAAGGAGGGCTATCCGCTTCTGGCGGACGATCCGGTTGATGACCTCCTTCTGGTACGGGTGCGGCTCGAACCTCATGGCAGCCTCAGCTTTCCGGCCTTCACGTAATCGATGGCCTCCTCGATCTCCTCCGCGCTCTTCGCGTTCACGGCCCGGAGGCCATGGGCCGCGATGTCCGCCTGGACGTGCCTCTGCATCGGGGATAGGCGCCCGCCCACGGGCCTCTTCGTCTCGACGAACATGGCCCTGCCGAAGCCTATCAGCTCGCGGTCCGGCCATCCCTTGGCCTCCGCGATCTTCAGGCAGAGGATCCCCTCCTCCTTGCATCTGCGGACGAGCCTCCGCTCGACCGTCTTCTCCAGCGTCCCCTTGTCCATTGCGGAACCTCCTTTTCCCTCGCGCACGCATGCACGCACATCCCGGATATCGCCCAGACGGCCCTTTTGCGCCTCTTTCGCCTTGTGTGTCCTCGCGCGTGTGACCGTATGTTACATCCCTTCTGGATTACCCAAGGAAGATAGATGTCATGGGGTTATAACGCGCGTAACAGTCTGCGTAACCTGGCGTAACCGAACCTGTAACCTGTTACGGCTTCCCTCTCTCCCCGCTCAGAACTTTGTTACCTTGCCCTTCTTGGGTGCGACGCTGTCGCCGGCCGCGTCCTCCCTGGGCTTCATCTCGCCGCTGGCGATGGCCATCAGTTCCGCCGGGTTCTCCTCGGTCAGCACGGACCCGCCTCCGACCAGTTGGATCTTCGACCCGTATTCCTTGCGGTCCCCGCAATGGGTCACCGGTATCACCG
>Ga0183100_1000747_pt1 | contig 21293 bp, 15 predicted proteins | sample Biomet2_FD_127789 | JGI IMG/M metagenome (GOLD analysis project Ga0183100, IMG submission 127789) | Microbial communities from bioreactor (seeded with anoxic lake sediment) at LBNL, California, USA - Biofuel metagenome 2 | ecosystem: Engineered > Bioreactor > Anaerobic > Unclassified ...
GGCGGGCTATGGCAGAGGGCCTTCGCTTCGCTGCGTTCGACTGCGTCGCTTTTGCTCCTTGCCGCCCGCTTCGGCTTTGCCGAACCGTGCGGTTCTCTCACATCCGCTGCGCGGCGCCTACCGCGCTATTGTGCCGGGCAAAAACGTTTGGGGCCGGGGAGATCGCTACAACGTTGTGAGCGGGAGGAGAAGCCGGGTTACAATGTTTGGGGCCGGGGAGATCGCTACAACGTTGTGAGCGGGGGGGAGAAGCCGGGCGGCAACGATTGGGGCCGGGAGAAAACGGGCGGCAACGATTGGGACCGGGAGAAAACGGGCGGCTTCGTTCGGGGCCGGGGGCGGGGAACGCGGGGGAGAGGGAGAATCCGGGCTGCTGTGATTGCGGCCCGGAGGTGTGGGGCGGTCAGTAGCTGTTTTTGCTCTTGATGAAAAGCACCCGAACCTTCTTTTCGCTCCGGTTGTCGAGCTTGTGTTTTCGCGAGGGGAGAATGCGCACCGCGTCGCCGGGTTTGAGCAGGAACTCCTCGTCTTCGAACATCAGGTACGCCTCGCCTTCGAGCAGGAAGGCGATCTCCTCCTCGAAGTGCTGCGAAAAGCCGTGGTTCGTTTCCCGCTTCGGGCCGAGCACCATCATCAGCAGCTCGACGTTCGACTTCAGCGGGCCCGGCGTCAGGTTGAAGTAAACCGCGTTCTTCTCGTTCGGGTTGTGGACCCGTTCGTGTTCCTCCCGGCGGCGGATCAGCGAGGCGTTGTCGATCTCGTCGATGAACAGCCCCGACAGCGGGAGTCCGAGCGTTTTGCAAATTGATTTCAGTACCGACAAACTCGGGTTCCCGATGCCGCGCTCCAGCTGGCTCACCAGTGCCGTGCTGACTTCCGCCTGCTTGGCGAACTCCCTGATGGTCAACCCTTTTTCTTTCCTGAATTGCAGGATCTTCCGGCCGATTCTTCCCTCGATCATTTCCGCCTCCTTTGTCTTCTTTTTTAACATAGCACCACTTTTTGTTAATTATAATTAATTTTCGAAGAAATATTGAATTTTGCTGGCCGGAATAGTATGTTATAGGGACAGTGAAAGAAAAAGTCCCTCAACGGAAAAACAAAGGAACTGGAATATGGGAAAGACATTGGCACAGAAGATTTTCGACGCGCACACCGTCGATACGCCCGCCCCCGGCGTCCGGGTGCTGTCGCTCGACCGGGTGTTCTGCCACGAAATCACCACCCCGATCGCCATCAACGACCTCGTCGCCATCGGCAAGGACCGCGTGTTCGACCCGACCAAAATCAAGGCGGTGATCGACCACGTCACCCCGGCGAAGGACTCCAAGACCGCCGAGCAGGGCAAGACCATGCGCGACTGGGCCAAGCGTCAGGGGATCAAGGACTTTTTCGACATCGGCGAAAACGGCGTCTGCCATGCGATCTTCCCGGAAAAGGGATTCGTCCGCCCCGGCTTCACCGTCATCATGGGTGACTCGCACACCTGCACCCACGGCGCGTTCGGCGCGTTCGCGGCGGGCGTCGGCACCACCGACCTCGAAGTCGGCATCCTCAAGGGCGTCTGCACCATGCGCGAGCCGGAGACGATCAAGATCGTCCTCAACGGCAAGCTCCGCGCCGGCGTCTACGCCAAGGACGTGATCCTCGCGGTGATCAAGATGCTGACCGTCAACGGCGCCACCGACAAGGTGATCGAGTTCACCGGCCCGGCGGTCGAGGCGATGACCATGGAGTCGCGCATGACGCTCTGCAATATGGCGATCGAAGCGGGCGGCACCTGCGGCGTCTGCTACCCGGACAAGGTGACGGTCGATTACCTCTGGCCGTTCATTCAGAACGACTTCCCGAGCAAGGAAGCGGCGCTGGCCGACTACGCGAAGTGGCTCCCCGACGCCGACGCGGTTTATGACAAGGTCGTCACCATGGACGTTTCGGAGCTGGAACCGATGGTCACCTTCGGCTACAAGCCGGACCAGGTCAAGACCGTGCGCGAAATGGAAGGCACTCCGGTCAACCAGGTCTACATCGGCAGCTGCACCAACGGCCGTCTCGAAGACCTGCGCATCGCCGCCGGAATCCTCAAGGGAAAGCGGATCAGCGAAAACGTTCGCGGCATCGTCTCTCCGGCCACGCCGAAGATCTACCGCGAAGCGCTCGCGGAGGGGATCATCGCCGTCTTTATGGACGCGGGGTTCTGCGTGACCAACCCGACCTGCGGCGCCTGCCTCGGCATGAGCAACGGCGTGCTGGCCAACGGCGAATCCTGCGCCTCGACCACCAACCGCAACTTCAACGGGCGGATGGGCAAAGGCGGCATGGTTCACCTGATGAGTCCGGCGACGGCCGCCGCGACCGCGATCGCCGGCGTGATTACGAATTCGCCGCTGTTCACCGGCAAATAACAGGAATCAATTGAAAATGAAGAACTTCAACGGAAAAATTCTGTTTCTCGACCGTTCGGACATCAACACCGACGAGATCATTCCGGCCAAGTACCTGACCGAGCTGACCAAGGCGGCGCTCAAACCGTACTGCCTGGAGGACCTTTCGCTCCCCGGCTTCGACCCGAAGAAGGACATCGCCGGGAAGAGCGCGGTGGTGACCCGCGCCAACTTCGGCTGCGGCTCCTCGCGCGAACACGCCCCGTGGGTGCTGGAATACAACGGCATCAACATCGTGATCGCCGAGAACTTCGCGCGCATCTTCCGCCAGAACATGTTCAACTGCGGCTTGATGGCGATTTCGCTTGATGCGGCGACGATCGACGAAATCTTCAAGACCTTCGCCGGAACCGAAGCGACGCTGACCACCGATATCGAGGGCAAGACCTTCACGATTTCGAACGGCGCGACGTCGAAAGTCTACCCGTTCACGGTCGGCGAGTTCGACCTTGAGCTGGTCAAGGCGGGCGGCTGGGTCAACTACGCCGACAGCAAGTACTGAGCACAAAAAAATCCGTCCCGGCAACGGGGCGGATTCCTCTGCCGCCGCTGTCCGCTTCCGGGAATTCCGGAGCGGGCGGCGGTGATTTTTTGTCCGGCAACCGATGCGGTGTCAAACCGTCTTTTCCGCCGGTTTCTCCGCAACCGACGAATCATTGAGGACAAGCAGCTGATACAGCAATTCCGGCGCAAGTTCGCTGCCGTAGATATTCCCTTCCGGCGTCTTGTCGTCGCTCCTTGCATTCCACGGGTCGGCAAGCCGTTCGTAATGAGCCCCTTTCCACTCTCCATCCATCACGATGCAGTGGGCGGACTGCCGGATCAGATAACGGCCTTCCCGGTCGAAGAACGGGTCGTTCAGCAGCTTGCCCAACCGGATGAAGTTGAGGTACTTGAAGGAATAATAACTGTAGAGCGAATATTGCAGGTAGTGCGACTGCTCGACATTGCAGCCCTGGGTCGGTTTCTCCGTCCAGGAGATCTGTTTGGGGCAGCGCCACAGGAAGCTGACCGAAGCCAGGTATTCCGCAATCTTCACATACTCGGCAGTCCCGGTATCCGCATGCCGCTCAAGCATATAGGTGATGAGCGTATGGATGCTGCCCTCCTCATACTCGTTCGGCCCCAGGTCGGAATGCGCGCCGAAGAAACGCGCGGGTTCGACCGAATGCTTCATCGCCCACTGTTCCGCGCCGAGCATCGCTTTTTCCCAGCATTCCTCGCCGGTCGCCTTGAACGCGAGCTGGAACGCCAGCAAGGCATGGGCGGGGGTGGTCGGCGCATTGACGTCGCCGTTCAGGGCGACTTTCTGCGGCATGGACCCGTCGGCCTGCTGCTGCTTTTTCACCCACCGCAGGGTGTCGAACGCAAAGGACGTGAGGTCGCCGCATTCCTCGAGGGCAGGCAACCGACCGGCTTTCATATCCTGCGCGATTTTCAGCAGCCAGTAACCCGCCTTGGCGTTCTGTTCCACCTCGAATTCTTGGCGCGAACCCGGATAGAGGTAGAAACTCGGTTCTTTCGCTCCGGGGGCGATGGGGTAAAACGCGCCGAAATTGACATCATTCGCGTCGTTGACTCTCATGCGTTTGAGCCAGGCGACCTGTTCCGCCGCCCTCTCCCGCCAGACCGTTTCGCCGGTGATCTTGGCCAGCAGCAAATCAAGATAAATATTGAATGGCGAGTTGACGATGTAGGTGTCAAAACGGCCCTGCCGGTGCTGGTCGCACCCGTAGGCGGCGCCCTTGATATAGTAGGGGGCCTCCCGCCTGCTGTCAAGCATAAACCGCATCATGTCGGTTTCGTTGCGGAAGACAGGATGCTTCACCGGTTCTGCCTGATAGTGATTCAGCGTCGTCCATGCTTCCAGGAGTTCGCGCGGTTGTTTGAGATAATCCGGGTGGGCGGATATCACCATCTGTACCGGCAGGTGGTAGTCCACCCCTTTTTTCAGGCAGCTCCGCCTCGACCCGGACACCACCCGGACCGGTTCCCCCGGAGCCATTTCAATGCTCAGCTCCTCCAGCCAGGTTCCGGGTTTCCCGTATTCGCAGTCCTTGCTGACGCCGAACAGAAACCCGATGCTTTTCTCCCGATTGCGAAAGAGCGGGGCGGGTACGCCGCACCAGTTGAACAATCGTTCACTCCACGCCGAAACGCATTGCGGCTGATTGGTCGAATAGATCGAGGAAGCTCCGGAATCGAGTTCCTCCGGCAGATGCGATGCGTTTTCCGCCCAGGGATATAAGTTGGCGCGCCAGTTCAGGGAGGAATCATTCTGGCAGAGAGCGACTTCCATCCTTCCATTCAAGTCCTGTCCGGCCTGCGCGAAAAGATCGAAGGTGACCGCGTTGAGCGCGGTCATCAGCCGCAGCTCCGCCCGGAAGGCCACTTTGATGGTTTGAACCTCCTGCTCGCCCTCGAATTCCCAGAGGATGCTTTCGGGTGTTTCCTTCCGCCCGGTGACGGGGAGTCTGACCGGGATCAGGTCGTCTTCCGCATCCGACAGGCGAATCCGGAACAGGGGACCGCCTGAGAATGTCCCCAGTTCCTTGCCTGCTATCCTGATTTTTTCCAGCCCGCAACCGTTGTCGTCCTGGTTGACGACAATTTCCATGCCGGTTTGATTCGATAAGGTCGAAAATTCCATAACGGCGAATTCCTTCAGTTAATTACATCATAAAATTGAAAAAGCGGCGCTCCGTCCGATTCCTATCGGACCCGGAGCGAAACGACCGCGGCCCGCGGCGCTCCGTGCGTCTCCAGAACCGTGACGGTCAGGCGGGTGAGCGCCCGGACAGGTCGGTTGAAGTCGCAACGGACCACCCGTGCGGCGTTGTCGCGGTTCTCGTAGAGCGTCACCTCCCCGCCGTCCAGTTCGGCCGTGATCCTGAAATGCTTCACCAGCGAAGGCGCGACGCCTCCGGCGCACCATTCCGAGAAGGTCCGGTCGAGCTGGTTGTCGAACACCGCGTCGACGCCGGAGATTTCTCCGGTCGGCTTGTCCCACTCCAGAACGAGGGATTGGGGGAGGCCGTCCGCGCTGATCCAGAGGTTCGCGGCGCACTCCGTCCGGTTGATCCCGGAGAGCACCTGCGCCGCCCCGAACGGGCCGGTTTCAGGCTGAAGCCGGATGCCGAAGGTACCGCGGATGCGGCGGATGAATTTCCGCTCCGGCTCGAACACCTGTCCTTCACGCTTGCCCGCCTGCGTGGCGGGGAATTCGGCCCGGGTGTAGGGGCAGAAGATTCCGGCGGAATCGGTTTCCAGTTTCAGGAAATAACTGTGGTTGGCCTCCAGCACTCCCGCGCCCCAGGCGAATTCAAAATTTTCTTCGCCGGGGTTGCAGGTGAAATCGCGCTGCCGGAGCGGTTCGATCGCGGTGAAATCGTCCACGCAACGCCCGGCGAGCAGCGAAATCCGGACTTGCGCCGTCCGGCCCGAACGGTTGGCGAGGCGGATGTGCGCCCGTTCCGGCGCGGTCTCGCCGCAGAGGAAACTCTGGGCGATCGCGCCCGGAATTTCGTATTCTTCGTCGCCTCCCGGCAGATGCAGCGACGCTTCCGAAGTCGCCGCGACCCGGTCGGGGTCGAGCGCTCCCGGCGACCGGGCGACGCCGGGCAGATAGCAGTCCTGCTCGAGCAGCCGCTGCTGGAGTTCCCCGATCCGTTCGTTGAGCTGACGCGGCGTGCACGATTTCTCCAGGCAGAGGGCGGCGGCGTTTCCGGCGGCCTGACCCATCAGCGCGCAGGTGGCCATCACCCGCGTGCTGCCGAAAGCGACGTGCGAGGCGCTGATGTTGCGCCCGGCCAGCAGCAAATTGGCGATGTCTTTGGAATAGAGGCTCCGGTAGGGGATCGTGTAGCGCCCCTGCAGCAGCCGCCCGTTCCAGTAACGTTCCGGAGAGGCGGTAATTCCTTTGGGATGATGCAGATCGAGGTGCCAGCCGCCATAAGCGACCGCGTCCGGAAAAATCCGGAGGGATTCGATGTCCTGCTGGGTCAGCACGTAGTCGCCGAGGAAGCGGCGGGACTCCCGGCGGCCGGGGACGCTCCCGATCGATTCCAGCACGAAATTCTCCGCGCCGTGTTCGCCGCGGTTCTTGATGTGGTCCCAGACGCCCAGCGCATACCCGTAGAGGGCGTCGCGCACCTCTTCGGCGTCCCGGAAGGAGTCGAGTTCGCCGCCGTATTCGATCCACCAGTAGCCGCCGGTGGTTCCGGTCAAGGCGGTCAGGGAATGCGGGCAGTCGGCCAGCGCACCGGGGAAATCCGCGTCGGATTCGAAACGCGGCGCCCAGTCCGGGGCGCGGAACGGCACCGGACGCCCCGCGTCGCGCACCTTGAAGTAGACGGTGCTGCCCATCGTGCGCAGGTCGGCCCGGTCCGGGGCGAGTTCTTCGCCGAAGCAGGTCTTGTCCTCGCGCCCGAGCAGGAAGCCCGCCCCGGCTTCCGCCGCGACCCGGCCGTCGCCGGAGCAGTCGATGAAGAGCGCGCTGCGCACGGTTCCGCGGAATTCGGTGGTGCCCTGGTGGAGCTCGACCGAGACGATCGATTGATTCTCCACCGTCGGGTGAAAGGCCGAACAGTTGTACATGACGGTCAACTTCGCCTCTTCCCGGAGCATCCGCCACAGGACCAGGCTGAGGATCGACGGGGATTCAAACGGATTCGGGAACGCGGCGTTGCGCTCGAAAATCTCGTTGAGAATCCCGGTTTCCCGGGAATAGCGGTAGTGTCCGAGCTCGTCGGTGCCCTGAATCCTGACGCCGATTTCGCCCCCGGCGTTGCCGCCGGGAACGGGACGGTCCTGCACCAGCAGCGTGCGGCGTCCGGCGCGGGCGGCGGCGAGCGCCGCGCAGACGCCCGCCATTCCGGCGCCGATCACGGTTACTTCGTAATCGAGAATCCGGTTCATAGAGTGACGGCCTTTCCCGAATGGTCCGCGCCGAAGCCTTTTGCCCCGGCGACTGCGATATCGATCATTTCTGTTTGCTCCTGTTCAACACTTCGGCCGGCGACAACGCTTTGTCGTAAATCGCCGCATCTTTGATTTTGCCGTTGAAAACCCCGCGCACCCCTTTGATCTGCCGGAAGGACTGCTGGTCGCCGCCGCCGCCGTAGACCAGAATGGGGGCCGGCTCCTTGGTCGGCTTTCGGTTGACGATCGTCCCCAGCACGGTCTGGAGTCCGACCGGTTCGCCGTCGAGGTAAATCGCCAGCTGGCTGCCGGCGACGCTGCCGACCGCCGCAACGTGGTAATATTTTCCTTTTTCCAGCTTGAGCGGTTTCGATTTGACCTGGCCCAGATTGTTGTCGTTGAGCATCAGGCAATTTCCGACAATCGCCAGCCCGATGTGATTGAACGTGGGGTCCTGCATGGTTGAACCGAAGATGTAATACGGTTCGAAGGTGTTGAAGCTTTCCCCGTAAAGCACCGGGCGGCTCGTCAGGTCGTCGGGGCTGATCCAGGCTTCCAACGTGTACTCCAGCCCCGGCGTGACCGGTTTCTCCAGAACTTTCGCGTTTTTTGTTCCGTCGAACCGGGTTTCTCCGGGAGAGCGCCAGAGGATGTTTTCCGTTCCGACTTCGCCCGGAGCCGCCTGGGCATGATACATTTCCTCATACTTCTTGAGCGCGATGAAATTGGAACGCACATATTCCACCCGTCCGGCGAATTCGGTATTCGCGGTCTTCTGTTCGGCCGAATCCAGCAGGACGCTCAATTTCTCCACGGTTTCGCGTGGCAGGTAGGCGGAGTCGGAGCAGGTCATGTAATTCTTCTCCAGAAGATCATGAAATTCCCCCATTTCCTTCGCCGCCGGGCCGTAAAGGTCGCTGAAATACTGTTTCAGGAGCTCATCGCAGTCCAGGTCCGGATTCCACAGCAGCTTGGCATTGACATAATCGTTGACATTCTGCCACCAGTAAGTCTGCGGATCGTAGCGGAAGAAGGACATTTCGCCGTAGACTTTGGACGGACCGGCTTCGGATGCGGCCTTCATGGTTTTGACGCTGTCGGCGATCATATGCGGCATCAGCCAGGGAACCCCGTTTTTGCCGAACGTGTTATAGCGCCAGAAATAAATCCCGGCGGGCTTGAGCTTCTCCCATCCGGCGAGAAGTTCCTTGTCTTCGCTGGGCATCCAGTGCGGCAGGCTGGCGCGGCGCAGGCCGGCCATCAAGACCACCACGTTGTCGGGAAGTTTGCTGATCCGCGTCGGCGGCAGCTGATAACGTTCATACGCGCCGTAAACGATATAGCAATCGGGGAACTCCTCTTTGACCGCGTTGGCGACTTTGACCACCGCATCGGCGACATAGTCGGAGTACCAGCCGTTTTTCGGGCGCGACTCGTCGGTCAGCGCCCGGCATTTTTCACACGAGCACATCTTCATGAAGTAGTCGTTGGGCAGGACGAGGAAGAAGCGGCGTTTGCCTTCTCCGATGTTTTTTTTGCTGAAATGCGCTTTGGCGTCGGCGACGATCTGTTCGATCACCCCGTCGTGGGTGAATGCCGGGTAATAAAGATCGGATTTCCCGTTTTCATCCATGCAGAAGTATTCGGGGTGCGTCTTCTTGAATCGCCGATCCCAGTAATGGAAGGAGTGCCTGGTCGCCCACGGGTCGCGGTCGGCGCCGTACCCCACCCGCCGATACCAGGGGTCGATCATTACTTCCATGATCCGATAGGGGAAATACGGACTCTCCGAAAGCTCCATGTCTGCAACGGACAGATTGGGGTTCTTGGGAATTTTGGTGTATTCCTGCTGCAGGAAGCGCACTCCCAGCTGTTCCAGAAAGCGGTAGACTCCGTAGAGCGTCCCGGCGCTGGTCGGCAGCTTGGACGGGATCGGGTCATAGGCTTTGGCGTCGTTCCCCACGATGGCGATGACGTTTTTATCGACCTTGATGCAAAACCCGTCCGGATTCAGCTTGGCTGGATCGATATTCATCTCTTTGGTCGGCGTGCTCGCGCCAAGCAGAATCACCGTCTGAAACTGACGCTTGAACCGGTCGTAATTATTTTGATAGACGGTTTCCACCGGGAGTTTCGCCCCTGAGATGTCTTCGATGAATTTTTGCAATTCCTGAGCCCCGGTTCGGGCGCAGCCGGAGGCTTCCGGACCCAGCAAGATGACCGCCGTGCCCTTTCCGTCTTTGGCCAGCTCCGCTCCGGCGAGCGAGAGGGTGAATATAATCGCGGTGGTCCAACAGAAAATTGTCTTCAGAAACATATGGTGACCTTATGTGGTGAAGGGTTGTTGAGGGAATTCGGGGATGGCCGCCTGTCTGGCGGCAGGATCAGTAGGTTTTGTGATAATAATCCTCATCCCACATCGGCGGCTTCTTTTTCATGGAACTAGCGTGTCCGTCGACGAAGAGGAAGTTTGCGTTGAGTGAAGGATGCCGCCATTCGGTATCGAAGTGGATCGTCGGATACTCCTTGGGGCGCTTGAGATACAGCCCGTAAGCCGAGGTCCACTGGTCGGCATAGCTGTCGCTCAATAAAATGGTGCGCGAGGGGTAGAGCAGTTTCACGCTTTTCTTTCCGCACAGCAGGTTGAACATGGCGTAACTGTAAGCGCCGCGGACGGTTTTGGCCGGACAGTAGAGATACTTTTCGTACCCCCACAATCCATTTTTCAGCGCATCCGGGCTCTTCAGGGTCGAAAGCAGCTGTTCCGGCCACGGTGTTTTGACCGAGCCGTTGTTGTAGGCGGGCGGGTAGATATCCTCGCTGCCGTCGAGGTAGAACTGCCACGCGGTGCCCAGGCTCTTGAGGTTGCCCAGGCAGGTGGTCTGCTTGCTCCGCTCCCTGGCCTGGGTCAGGGCGGGCAGCAGCATGGCCGCCAGAATTGCGATGATGGCGATCACCACAAGCAATTCGATCAGGGTGAATGACAGAGCCGGTTTCCGGTTTCCGCTGGGATGAGTTCGCATGGTTGCCTCCATAGGTTTGATGGGTTTTATCTCTTGTATTGTTTTAAAGTCGTACCTTCCCGGTACTCGAAGGGATAAAGCCATGCCGCCGGGTCGTCGAGCTGCCCGTTCCAGCCGCAGGCCAGCATCTGGACCGCCCCGACCGCCATTCGGGTGATGGGGGAGATCACCGAGGTCAGCTCCCGGCGGACCAACGCCTCGGCGATTTTGGTGTCGTCGAAACAGATCATGCTGAAGTCTTCCGGGCAGAACAAGTTGCGCTTCTCGAAATAGAGCATGACCATTGCGCCGAGCCAGTCGGTCGAAGAGATCCATACCGTCGGCCGCTGGGCGGGATCATCGGAAAACTGCGGCGCGATCACCGCGTCGATCATATCCGTATCCAGCGGCGCACGTTCATCGAGCCAGATTTCGATGGAGAGTTCCATCCCTTCCTTTGCCAGGCAGTTGCATACGCCGTAATAACGTTCGCGCGAGATGTCCTGACTGCCCAGCGAACCGATCCAGCCGATGCGGGGATGCCCGGCGGCCAGCGCTTTTCCCGCGGCGAAATTGCCGCCTTCATAATTGTCGATGCCGACACCGCTCAACCCGCCCTGAAGGTAGTGGCGCGAGAGCATCACAATGTGGTTGGCGAAGTGGGAGGCCAGCATCCGGCGGGACTCCGGCGAAATCATTCCCTCGACGATGCAGCTGTCGATGTTGGCGCGCAGCAGGCCGGTCGGCCAGGTCTTCTGGTTGTCGAGCAGCGAAGTTTTCAGCATGGGGACGACGACGAAACTGACCTGCCAGTCGATGCGCGTGATTTCGCTGCTGATGGCGATCATCGATCGATGCGCCAGCTCGTGTACTTCATCCACCGATTTCGCCGGAAGAATCAACGCGACATTGTGAGTGTCGGCGTCCTTCGGAATCGGATAGCCGAGTTCGCCTGCCAGCCGGATGCAGCGCTCGCGGGTGTCCGGGTGGACTCCGCTGCGTCCGCGCAGGGCGCGACTCACCGTTGACTTGTTGATGTTCAACTTTTCTGCAATGTTTGCGATTGTCATTGTGTTCCTCAAATTGAGATCGTTTCCACCATTTATTATAGTGAAAAAAACGGAAATGGCAATCGAAGAATGGATGAAATGGCAATTATCGATGCAACAAAGTTGCGATATATTGACAACAGATTGTCACGAGTTGCCATGCTCCGCCGGGAGAAATTTCTGCGCATCACTTACGTGGAGCTGGACCGCCCGCTCGCCGGCGGAATCCGCCCGGTGAGTACTGTGCTCTTTCATACCGGCACGGCGCCGGGCGAGGAGGTCCGTACATTGCTCCGGCTGCTGGAACGGCTCGGCCTGGCGGGCGACCCCGGAGCTCTTCCGGGGGCTGCTGCGGCTGTTCCGGGCGCAGGAGGGGTGCTCGTTCTCGGAGTTCCTGATCCGGCTCCGTCTCGAACAGGCCGCGATGCTGTTGCGGGAGACCGATCTCCTGGTCGACGAAGTCGCCGACCGCTGCTGCTACCGGAGTACCACCTTGTTCACCGCCGCCTTCAAGACCCGCTTCGGGTTGCCCCCCGCCCGTTATCGCAGCTCACTCGGCGAAGAGCGCGGCGGAGCGGGGCGCTAACCGGAAGGTCCGCCCGGAGCTTCCGCCGAACAGGTCGAGGCAGGTGTTTGAAAAGGAGATGGTTAACGGGTGTTCCGTGACGTTTTCCGCAATGTGAAAAGTCGGCTGTTCCCTATCCGAATAGAGCGGCGTCAGGCGAATCCCTTTGGGGACGGCCGGGCGTTCGATTCCGGCCGCATCGGCCGCCTGCTCCAGCAGCCCGGCGAGAAAGTCCGCCGATTGTTCGGCCGCGGCGATTCCGAGATAGGTTCCGCAATAGAAGACCGTTCCCGATTCGCGTCGAAGCTTGACGACGCAGGGGATGTTCCGGTATGAGGCGAGTGTCTCGCCTGATTCGCTTTCGAGCGAGGAGAGGAGAAGCGCGCCCCAGCCGGTCTCTCCCGACGGCGAAGAGAGCGGCAGGTACTCGCCGCCTTTGGCTCCCGCCGAATCGAGCGCCTTGGCCACGTCGCCCTCCGCCATCGAGCTTGTTCCGGAGACGCTCCCGGAGCAGTCGAGGTGAAACGGGGAGGTCGAGTCGGTTTCCCGGATGCCCCAGCGTTCGGCCAGTCCGCAGCCGGGAACCCGGGTTGAATACCGCCCCGTATCGGACTCGTAACCGCCGACGCTGCCTTCAGCGAAGACGACTCCGCCGCGGCGGCAGAAGCGGTCCGCCGCATCCGCTTCCCTTTGCGAAAGGCAATGGGCGGCGGGGAGGATCAGCAGCCGGACGCCGTCCAGCTCTTCCCGTTCCAGTTGTTCGGAGGAGAGGAAGCGGAACGGGATATTGCAGTCGAGCAGCGTGTCGGCGTATCCGCGGATCGAGCGGTAGAGCCAGTTCCCTTTCTCCTGCGGGAATGCGTTGAAAAAGAGTTCGTTGCGAACGCTCTTCAGGATCGCGCACGCCGGATTCCGCCGCCGCGAGCGCATCAGCTGCGGCAGGTGCGGTTCCAGCACCTGCCGGAATTCCTTCGCCCAGCGCGAGACCGGCCGGTCGGAACCGTCGGGGCGGATGACGCCCCAGGCGGGCGACTCGAACCCGAGTGTCTCCGGCCGGAATTGCCAGTAGAGGATGCCGCGCACATTCCAGCCGAGCTGCGGAAGCAGCTCGCGCAGAAAGGTTTCGCGGTCGATGACGCGGGGATGCATCGCGGACGAGCCGAAGTTGATGTGCCATTCGGCGTTGTAGAACGGCCTGCCCCCGGCGGCGGAAGACGCGGCGGCGGCGAACAGCGGGTCGCCCATCATCGACGACCCGAAGAGTTCGCACCGTTCCGCCAGCGCGAAATCGTCCACGCAGTTGACGCTGTTGAAACAGTGGATGGTGTGCGGGACCACATGCAAATGCGGGAAAGTGTGCGGCGCGATTTCCCGGACCAGATCCAGCCGCCACTCCGCCTCTCCGGTCAGCGTGTCGAGCTGAAACATTCTCCAGTCGATGAAGTCGGCGACGGTCTGCGCGTTGCGGGGAAGTTCGACCTCGGCGAAGGCGGAGTAGCAGCGTCCCCAGCGTTGGTTCAGTGCATCGATGGAGGGGGAACGCGCTTCGAGCCATTCCCGGAATTTCCGCTCGCAGTGCGGGCAGTAGCAGAGCATATGGTCGGGATCGGCGGCCGAACGGCGGGCAAGGTGATGTTCGGGTTCGTTCCAGACGTCCCATGCCAGCAGGGCGGGGAACGCGTTGAAGTGTTCCAGCGCCGCCCGGAAAAATTCCTGCCGGACTTCCTGCATCGCGGGGTGGTTGTAACAGGGGCCGGGGTAACCGCCGAGCTGGCGGCAGAGCACCGCCTCGGTGGGGACCGGTTGGCCGTTGCGGTCGATCATCCGGCAGTCCGGATATTTCTGTTCCGCCCAGACCGGCATCACATCGCAGATCAAATTGAGGATGACCCGGAGCCCGAACCGCTCCGCCAGCCGCATCAGTTCGTCGAGATCGTCCCAGTAATAGACACCGGGCACCCGTTCGCTCCAGCGCCACTGGACCCAGAACTTGACCGTATCGAATCCGAGTTCGCGCATATGCGCGAAATCACCCTCCCAGTATTCCGGCTCCGGCGTCGGAGCGCGATAATACTGAGCCCCGTAGACAAACGGAAAAATCATCTTTTTCTTCATGGTCTTTCCGCTGTTCATTTGAGGCTGCAGCCAACCAGGCCGCGGCAATTTTTTTGGTCGAATATGGCGCTGGAACAATCCGGCGCGTCTATTTTGTTTTTCAGAAATTCCAGATGGTCCACCCCGTCCAGCACGAAAAGCGGCCGCAGACTGTCCGCCCACGGTTTCACCCGGAACGAATTTTCCTCCAGGAAAAAATGAGCCATATGCTTCGCCGGGTCCGGAGAAACCTGCTTCCCGTCGAAAAAGAAGATGCTTTTGTGCAAACTGGTGAACCGGTTGTTGCTAAAAGTGACATTCCTTGGCAGGAACACTTCATCCCAATGCCCGATGGCGTCTTCGATCAAGGTCAGCATGATCCACCCCAGTGCATCATCGACCCGATTGTCTGAGAACACGATGTTGTTTCCGGCGGGCAGAATGCGGGAAACTCCGTTGGAAAACGTATTTCCCGTAATCACCATCCCGTGATTCTGGAGTTCCGGGAATGAGAGAAAATCAAACGCCGGAGCCTTTTTCTCCGCCTGATTTGCCACCGTGACAAGATCCGGAATTTTTCCGGCAAGGTGGAGTTTATAATATTCGCCGCGTTTCCCGTTCCGCTCCCGCGTGACCCGTTCGATTTTTTGAACCGGATATTCACTGTCGATCCAGCTTTCCTTGCGGGAGCGGCGAACCAGGGCGACCCGGGTCAGGGATTGGCCCAGGCCCTGCGCCAGATCGCAGGAGGTGTACAATACATTGCCTTCCTGCCAGAACACCGGCCGGATCTGCGTGTGGATATTGAGATAGTCATCCCCCAGATCGCAGATCGTGTTGCGCGCCACATATCCTCCGAGCATTCCGTTGTACAGATACAGGCCGTCGGCACAGGTCGCGACATAAGTTCCCTTGCGGGCTCTGACGGTGCATTCGGTGATGAAATAACTCTCGCACTGGTTGAAGAGGAAAGCCATGGAGCTGGATGTGTCGATCGAAATCCGCTTCAAGCGGATATGGCGGGAGCGGAACCCGATGATCTTCTGGTTGCCGTAATCCCGGGCATAATAGATGATTCGCATTCCGGGCCGGTACGTATTCTCTGCGTTTTCCCACCCCGGGAGGCGGAACAGATACCGATCGCCCTGAATGGGGCTCACTTGCGGTTTCAGGACATGGGAGGCGATACTGAGCGCCGCCGGCGTAATCCCATCCTTCTGAAGTTGGCCGGATGCGAACCGCGCCAATCCTTTGCTCTGGCATTCCTGGTAGACGGGGGCCAGCGGAGACCCCATTCCCGGATCGATTTTCACGGTGAGCAGGTTCGGATTCTCGACTTTCTCGATCATTCCCGTTGTGAATGGGCTGTAAGCCGCGGTGACCTGAAGATCGTACAGCCGTACATTGTCGCTGTTTTCAATCCGAAACAGCGAGGGGCGCGGGGAATCCTGAATCAGAACAGTTCCTTTCTCTCCGGCGATCTCCACATCATGAAATCCATCCAGAGTGAATACCGAACCTGGCGTATCCGCCTTCAGCCGGTAACGCCCGGCGGGGATTTTCACCTGACGTCTGGTCCCGGTGTTGGCGGCGGCGAACGCTTTGCGAAATGCCGGGGCATCGTCAGTCGTTCCATCGCCTCTGGCTCCGAAGTCGCGGACATTCAGCGACCCGTTTTTCGCGGGGTCCTGCTGGGTCCGGAAATAGGCGACTTCCGCCGCCATCCGCTGTAACAGGTATCGGTAATCCGCAATCATCGAAGCACAGCGCTCCGGAGCATGAATTGCGTCGTAACAGATGGATTTCTCCAGATTCTTATAGATGGGAGCCTGCCCGTCAACCCAATCGGCGAAATCGGGCTGAACCGTTCGCAACGCCGCCGCATCGGCTTGTATCCTGGATAACTCGGCCCGGCAAACCGCCAGTTCCTGTTCTGCCTGGTTCCGGTCCTCGCCCGGACAGACAGAGCATACCGAAAGAAGAATCAACCACACAAACCCGGCTTGTTTCATCGGCATGGTTTTTCCTGTCAATTCGAAGTGGTATAGGTCGTTCCGACTGTCGGCCAGCTGGGGGTGCTGCGCCAGAGGTCCGTCGACAGGACGGCATGACCGTCCATCAGAATCAATGTGTTTTTGTAAAGGCCGTGCCGACCGGCTCCGAACCGCCCGTTGACGATCAGAATCCTGGCATTGTCGAATCCGACATCCGTACCGGAGGTGATGATGCATTCCACCATGCCGATCAAGACAGACGGTCTCTTGAGGGAGGTGACTTTCATCCACACGGTGTTTCGCTTGTTGATTTCGTTGTTGAAACTGTAACAGTACGGGAAGGTCGGAGTCGTATGCTGCGAGGGGACCACAGACGGACAGGCGTAGACTCCTTTGATCCTGCCGTCGAATGCCCTGTCGAATAAGTACGGATTAATCAGGGTCATCCAGTTGTTCAGGCACGGATCGCTTCCAGAAAGACGTCCGCGGATGCAGTAATCGTTATTGGAGGAAGCGTACATTTGAATCCCCGTTCCGATCTGTCTCATATTATTCAGGCAGGTCGTACTCTTTGCGCGCTCTCTGGCCTGATTCAATGCAGGCAACAGAATAGAAGCAAGGATCGCGATGATGGCGATCACGACCAGCAGTTCAATCAACGTGAAATTTCGTCTGTTCATTTCTTGGCCCCTTTGAGTTGGTGGTGAATCTTTCTACTGATATTGTACCGGAATTTCAGGAGATATCAAAGTTTTTTCTCTGGAATCTATCGAGAAAAAACGATGATTTATTTGATTTACAAATGGGGTTTCTGTGATTTTATGCAGAATTAAGATAAATCAAATGAATCGATAGTTGATTTCTTTCTCAAGACGGAATATGGTAAGATACGGAGGCGATTCATGAGATTCAAGGAGACGTTGACCAAGGACTCTTCCGAACCGCTGTATCGGCAGATTTACCGGATTCTGCTGGGGGCGATTCTCGACGGACAATTCGGGCCCGGAGAACAACTGCCCGATATCCGGACGCTGGCGGAAGGATTTCAGGTCAGCATCATGCCGGTCAACCGCGCTCTGGATGAGCTGATTCAAAAGGGCTACTGCGTCCGGCGCCCCAAGCAGGGGACGTTTGCGGCGCGGGGAGTTCCGCCCGCCGCCGGAGAGGCTTCGGGGAAGACCATCATTCTCTATTCCGACAACGAGAATTCGGAATTCGACCTGGTCGATGTTCCGTTCTACACCCATATCCGCAAAATCGTCGAACACACCTGTCAGGCGAATCTGCTGATCCTTTCCGGGAAGCTCGCCCGGCAAGAGTTGGAGGCGCAATTGGAGCAGCGGCGCGGTGAATGTCTCGGCGTGATTTTCGTCGCCGTTTGCGCATTCCAGACCGTTTTGGAACATGTCCGGAAACATCCTCAAATCCGTTTCGCTCTGCTGAACTACCAGTTTCCGGCTTTCGCCGAGCTGGCGCCCCCGAATTTGACCGGGGTGTTCAACGACGAATTCTGCGGCGGATACCTCGCTTGCACCCATTTGATCGCCCGGGGACGGCGGCGTTTCGGGATTCTGCAATACGAGGTCGGCGACGAAAATTACCGGTTGCGGATTGCCGGATTTCAGCAGGCGCACGCGGATTCCCGAACGGTCCTCGCGGCGGATTCCGTCCTGGACGTCGGCATTAAGCTTCCCCCCATCGAACGCGGCTACAACGGCATCGCCGCACTGCTCGAACGCGATCCTCGTCTCGACGCCGTCTTCTGCGTCAACGACATTCTCGCCGCGGGAGCATGCAAGTATCTGAATTCGAAGGGCGTCCGCGATCAGGTCGAAATCGTCGGCTACGACAACCACATCCCGGAACTTCACCGGGTGAACCGGTTCGCCACCGTCGCCATCCATACTGAAATGATGTCCGCCGCCGTCATCCGGATGCTGACCGAGCCGGGCGACAGCCGGGCGAAGCAGCTTCTGATCGCCCCCCAGTTGGTGTTGCCGACTCCCGAATGAAATCCGGAAGTCAGAAGCCGAGTTCGAGCTGGCCTTCGGGCGGTTCCGGCTTCTGTTCGCCGAGTTCGCCGAGGAAGTCGTCGAGCGAGACGATGCGGATTCCGAGTTTCGCCGCCTTTTTGAGCTTGCTGCTCGAATCGTTGACGTCGGCGGCCACCAGCAGCGAAAGCGCCGAGGTCACATCGTCCGCGGCGGCGTAGCCGTTGGCTTCGGCGAGCTTCTCGTAGTGGCTGCGTTTTTCCGGCATCTTGCCGGTGAAGCAGACCGTCGGGCGCTCGTCGTTTTCATCTCCCGCGTGGATGAGCCGCACCGCGCCGAGCAGCTCGTCGAGGAACTGCGACTGCGCGGCGAGTTCGCGCACCAGAGATTGGGCCCGTTCCGGGCCGATTCCCGGAATCGCGCTCAGCTCTTCAACGCTCATTTTGCGCAGCCCGGCGAAGTCGGTGTGGGAGAAGATCACCTTCGCCACGTTGACCCCGATGTTGGGGATGTTGAGCGCGGCGAGAAGCTGATAGTCGTTGGCGATCCGTGCCTTGTGGATCTCTTCGATCAAATTGGCGGCGGATTTGGCGGCGAAGCCGTCGAGTTTCAGGATGTCCATCACCTTGAGTTCGAAGAGGTCGGCCAGGCGTTTGACGCCGGAGTTCTCCATCAGCTTTCGCAACGTCGGTTCGCCCAGCCGCTCGATGCCGAGGTTCCGCACCGCGGCGGCGAGGCGCTGAAGTTCGGTCTCGAAGCAGTCCGGATTTGGGCAGCAGAGTTCGGGGCCGCGCCGGATCAGTTTCGTCCCGCAGCAGGGGCACTCCTCGATCAGCGGCGAGCGGCGGGTTTCCCCCGGTTCGGACCCGACGATATAAGGGATCACGTCTCCGGCGCGCTCGACCGTCACCGTGTCACCGATCTGGATGTCGAGTTCGAGTACGTTCTGGACGTTGTGCAGCGTTGCCCGCTTGATCGTCGTCCCCGAAATCTCCACCGGTTCGAGGTGCGCCACCGGCGTCAGGCAGTTTTTGCCGAAGCTCCATTCGACGTCGAGCAGTTTCGTCGTGCGTTGGATATTGGTGAATTTGTAGGCGATCTGCCCGCGCGGATGGTGCGCGGTGTTGCCGAGCGAGCTCTCGTAGGCGGCGTCGGCGAGCTTGACCACCACCCCGTCCTGCGGGTAGGGGAGCGCGGCGAGTTCGGCCAGCAGCGCGTCCCACTGTTCCGCCAGCTTGGAGAGCGGAACCCGGCGCGAGACCATGTTGTAATCGACCAGCGTGATCTTCGCCCCCTGGGCGACCATGTCGTCGATCTCCTTGAGCCCGACGATCCCGGCCACGGCGTTGCGGGAGTTCTTGTACGTTCCGCCGTCCTTTTTGCGGATGTGGCTGTAAAGCGTCTCGAAGTCGTCGTCGCGGATCACCAGCTCCCCGCGCACCGGGCGGTCGAGCGGCCCCCGGTAACCGGTGGTTTCCAGCTCGACCAGCGGGATTTTCGCGGTGATGTCCTCGCCGAATTCGCCGTCGCCGCGGGTGGAGAGAATACGCCCGTCGTATCCGGCCGAGATTCCGTCGTACTTGGGCTCGACCAAGAGCGGCTCGTCGGGAGTTCGTTTATACTTCTCCGCCCACTTCTGCACCTCGGCCAGCGAATACGCCTTGTCGAGCGACAGCATCGGGACCTTGTGCCGGACCTTGCCACCGCCGGAGGCCGCCGGTTCGTAAACCCTGGAGAGCAGCGGGTTGGCGGGGTCGAGCTTCCGAAGCGCGCGGAACAATTCGTCGTAACGGGTGTCCGCAATCTCCGGATCGCCGAGGTCCCAGTACCGGTGGTTGTGATACTCGATCAGCTGTTCGAGCTCGGCAAGAGTGAGCCGCTCGGCGATGAAGTTCCGGGTGTCCATGAAAGTCCGTCCTTTTTTCTCAGAAAATAGTAATTGCGGAATATACTTGCACGTTTGAAAATTTTCAAGGAACGTGGTATATTAATGAGATGTATGTACCCAATTCTCCAAGGGAGGTATCAATATGGCGAACGGTTACAATGTAGCGGTCGCAGGTGCGACCGGCGCGGTGGGCGTCGAAATGGTCAAGACGCTCGAGAAACGGAATTTTCCGGTGAAGAACCTCAAACTTCTGGCATCCGCCCGTTCCGCCGGCAAAACTATGAAGTTCCGCGGCGAGGACGTGGTGATCGAAGAGATGACCCACGACTCGTTCAAGGGAGTCGACATCGCGCTCTTCAGCGCGGGCGGCGACATCTCCCGCGAGTACCGGCCGTTCGTGGTCGAGTCCGGCGCGGTGATGATCGACAATTCGAGCGCCTTCCGCATGGAGGACGACGTTCCGCTGGTGGTCCCCGAAGTCAACGCCGAAGACATCAAGCTTCATAAAGGCGTGATCGCCAACCCGAACTGCACGACCGCGATCATGCTCGTCGCCGTCGCCCCGCTCCATCGCGCCAAGGGCCTCAAGCGCATCGTCGCGGCGACCTATCAGGCGGCCAGCGGCGCGGGCGCGAAAGGCATGTTCGAACTGATCGAGCAGACCCGCGAAGTCCTCGACGGCAAGGCGGCATGCCCCAAGGCGTTCGCCCACCAGATCGCGTTCAACCTGATCCCCCACATCGACGTGTTCAAGGAGAACGGCTATACCAAGGAAGAGCTCAAAATGCTCAACGAGTCGCGCAAGATGCTCCATCTGCCGACCCTCAAGGTCTCCTGCACCTGTGTGCGGATTCCCGTGCTGCGCGCCCACTCCGAAGCGTTGAACCTCGAGTTCGAAAACGACATCACCCCCGAAGAAGCCCGCGCCATCATCGCGGCCGCCCCGGGCGTGGAGCTGGTCGACGATCCGATGGCCAAGCGCTACCCGATGCCGATCGACGCCACCGAGAAGTATGACGTGCTCTGCGGACGCATCCGTCAGGACATCTCGCGCGACGACAAGCGCGGTCTCGATATCTTCGTCTCCGGCGACCAGGTTCTCAAGGGCGCCGCCCTGAACGCGGTCCAGATCGCCGAGCTTCTCTAACCCTGGGACTTGGAGGAGGCGCTTCGCCCTCCTCCAAACCTCCTCCAGACCGGCAGGGTGCCTCACCCCAAAAAGTTGCCACCCTTCGGCCACGGGCCTCGGGTCCCGCCTACGGCGGGCTTCGGGTACTTTTCGGGGGCCCCGCTCTCTAAAGAGATCGTGCCCGACTCTTCGAGTCGTGCTCGTCTCCGGCATTCCG